>ENA-ORRI01000761-ORRI01000761.1-human-gut-metagenome-genome-assembly--contig:-NODE-761-length-15730-cov-4.60351_pt1 | contig 15730 bp, 13 predicted proteins | sample MGYA00242172_ERZ509128 | MGnify/ENA primary metagenome ERZ509128 (study PRJEB26280, sample SAMEA2338623) | human gut metagenome | biome: human gut; feature: human-associated habitat; material: faeces... | reverse complement strand
TTCTCTCCCCCACGACCACGGCGCGCACCAGCACGAGGAGGAGGTGCGCCGCGTGCTGGAGCCCCTCGAGCGGGTGGACCTGCTGGTCAACAACGCCGGACTGGCCGCCGGACTGGAGCACATCGACCAGGGCGACACGGCCGACTGGGACGCGATGATTGACACCAACGTCAAGGGACTCCTCTACGTCACGCGCGTCATCACGCCCAAGATGGTGGCCGCCCACCGGGGCCACATCTTCAACATCGGCTCCATCGCCGGCACGGAGCCCTACGAGAACGGGGCGGTCTACTGCGCCTCGAAGCACGCCGTGCACGCCATCTCGCAGTCGATGCGCGCCGACCTGCTAGCCGACGGCATCAAGGTGACCGAAATCCGCCCGGGCATGGTCGGGACCGAGTTCTCCGAGGTGCGCTTCCACGGCGACAAGGCGCGCGCCGAGAAGGTCTACGAAGGGGTGACGCCCCTGACGGGCGACGACATCGCCGAGGCGATTGCCTGGGTGGCGCAGCTGCCCGACCACATGAACGTGAACGACATGGTGCTCATGCCCGCCCAGCAGGCCGGCGCCTACTACACCGTCCGCCGTCACTGAGCGCGGCCGCCGGGCGGCAACCCCCGCACGCAGGGGGCGGCCCGGAGACGGTGCCGATGCCGATGACGCCCCGACGCCGGGCGGCGGCACGATGCCGAACGGACGAAACTCCTCTCCGGCGAGGGAAAGTCGCGCGGAGGCGCACGTTTTTGTACGCTTCCAAAATAAAATGCCTATATTTGCCGTTGATTTTCCGTAAGGAATAATTGACGGAAAACAAAAACACGACACCATGTTACAACCACTTATCGCCCTGCTCTATGCGGGCACCCAACAGAGCGCACACTTCTCCGCCGCTTCGTCGGGCATGTTTCTGCTCATCATCGCCATCGGCATCGCCGGCTACATCGTCCAGGCACGGCTCCAGTCGGTGTTCAAGAAATATTCGAAGGTTCAGTTCCCCGGCGGGCTCACGGGCGCCCAGGTCGCCGAGAAGATGCTGCGCGAGAACAACATCCACAACGTCAAGGTGACGCACGTGGCGGGACACCTGACCGACCACTTCAACCCCCAGACGATGACCGTCAACCTGAGCGACAGCGTCTACAACTCGACGAGCGTCGCGGCGGCGGCCGTTGCCGCCCACGAGTGCGGCCACGCCGTGCAGCACGCCCGCGACTACGCCCCGCTGACGCTCCGCTCGCAACTGGTTCCCGTCGTGCAGTTCGCCTCGTCGGCCGCCACGTGGGTCATCCTGCTGGGTCTGGTGCTGCTGGCCACCACGCGCAACGAGCTGGTATGCTGGATTGGCGTGGCGCTGATTGCCATGTCAGCCCTCTTCTCGCTCATCACCCTCCCGGTCGAGTACAACGCCTCGGCCCGCGCCCTTGAGTGGCTCGAGTCGAGCCGCACGATGCAGGGCGCACAGCTCGTCCAGGCCCGGGAGGCCCTCACGTGGGCGGCCCGCACCTATCTGGTGGCGGCGCTCGGCGCCATCGCCTCGGTGCTTTACTACGTCTTCCTCATCCTCGGTCGCCGCGACTGATGCAACCCGAAAAAAACTACCTCAACCGCGGCTGGATAGCCCTCACGATGCTCATTGCGGTGCTCGTGGGGGTCAGTTTCATTCCGCCCCAAAGCGTGGGCGGCATCCATCTGCGGCGTGCCAACATCCTCTCCGACCTGCTCACCTTCGAGGATGCCGCCGAGACCAAGGCCGAACCCGCGCTCTTCGACGAGGAGGAGTTCCATGTGGACATGGAGCAGGTTGCCGAACGGATTGTGGCCGACTCGCTGGCCGACTCCGTCCGCACCACCTTCGAGTGGTCGCTCGCACGGCCCGACTCGACCCTCCGCGCCCGGCGTCCCGACACGGTGCGCCTCACACCGCGCATCGTCCCCATCGAGGACTACGACACGACGAGCATGAGCCCCATGCAGCGATTCTACGAGGCGCTGCTCGGCGGCCGGCCGGTGCGCATCGCCGTTCTGGGCGACTCCTTCATCGAGGGCGACATCCTGACGGCCGACCTGCGCGAACGGCTCCAGTGCGCCTATGGCGGCGGCCTACTCGGGCGGCGGCGCGGGATTCGCCCCGATGGCCTCGCCGCTGACGGCCTTCCGCCGCACGGTGCGCACGCAGGCCCGCGGTTGGAACTCCTACAACATCATGCAGCGGCAGCGCACGCCCGAGGAGCTGCGCGCCAACTACTTCGTCTCGGGATGGGTCTGCAGCCCCGACGAGGGGGCCTCGACGCGCTGGGAGGCGACCGACGCCCGACAGCGACTCGACTCGGTGACGACGGCCCGCGTACTCTTCCTCGCGCCGGAGGATGCCCGCATCGAGGCGACGCTCAACGACACGCTGAGCCGCAGCTTCGACGTCGAGGGTGACGCCGCCGTGCGGCAGCTGCTCGTCACGGCGCCCCACATCCATGCGCTGAGCTTCAAGGTGCTCTCGGGCACCCGCCGGTTCATCGGCTACGGCGCCACCTTCGAAGGGGGCGGCGTGACGGTCGACAACTACTCGGTGCGAAGCAACAACGGGCAGGCGATGTTCTGGACCAACCCCTCGGTCAACGCCCAGGTGAACGCAATGCTGGGCTACGACCTGGTGGTGCTCCAGTACGGACTCAACATCATGCAGGCGGGCGTACACGCCTACAACAGCTACGGCCGCCAGGTCGAGAAGATGGTGGCCTACGTACGACAGTGCTTCCCCGGCGCGGCGGTGCTCGTGCTGGGCGTGAGCGACCGCTCGGTCAAGGGCGAGGCGGGCTTCGAGCCGATGGATGCCGTCCCCTACATGAGCGAATGCCAGCGCCGTGCGGCCCGCAATACGGGAGCCGCCTTCTGGCCCACGAGCGACGCCATGCGCGTGCTGGGGGGCATGGAGCGCTTCGTGGCCAGCGGCTGGGCGGGCAAGGACTACACCCACATCAACTACGCGGGCGGCCGACAGGTGGCCTGGGCGCTCTTCGACGCCCTCAACGCCGCACTGGGCGATGCGACCCTGAGGCTCGAGGCGGAGGCTCGCCGCCGCGAAATGCAGCAGGGGGTCATCGACTCGCTGCACATCGTCCGCCTCGACCGGCAACTCTTCTCCGGCGTCATGCTGGAGGACCCCGATAACACCTCGTTGCAATGACCCTTCCCATCACGGACGACCTCGCGGACAAACTCCAATCGCTGCTGCTCTACGACCCCTCGTCGCCGCTGATTTTCAGCAGCGGGCTCTTCCTGTTCCTCTTCGCGGGATTCCTGCTCCTCTACAGCGCCCTGGGCCGCGCCCAGACGGCACGCGTGCTCTACGTCGTCCTCTTCTCGCTCTACTTCTACTACAAGTCGAGCGGCTTCTACTTCCTGCTGCTGGTCTTTACCGCGGCGAGCGACTACTGGCTCGCCCACGCCATCGCCCGCACCGAGCGGCAGAGCGCACGACGGTGGTTCGTGGCGTTGAGCGTTGCCATCAACCTCGGCATGCTGGGCTACTTCAAGTACACGAACTTCTTCATCGACCTCTCGAACCAGCTCTTCGGACAGGGATTCCTCGAATTCCGCAACATCTTCCTGCCGGTGGGCATCTCCTTCTTCGTCTTCCAGTCGATGACCTACACCATCGACGTCTACCGCCGGCAGCTGCGCCCGCTCGACCACTGGCTCGACTACCTCTTCTACCTCTCTTTCTTCCCGCAGCTGGTCGCGGGCCCGATTGTCCGCGCCCGCGACTTCATCCCCCAGATTCGCCAGCGCCCCTTCGTCACGCGCGAGATGTTCGGCACGGGGGTCTTCCTGATTCTGACGGGCCTCTTCAAGAAGGCCGTCATCTCGGACTACATCTCGCTCAACTTCGTCGACCGCATCTTCGACGAACCGCTGCTCTACTCGGGCTTCGAGTGCCTGATGGGCATCTACGGCTACGCGCTGCAAATCTACTGCGACTTCTCGGGCTACTCCGACATGGCCATCGGCATCGCCCTGCTGCTGGGCTTCCGCTTCCCGAAGAACTTCGACGCCCCCTACAAGTCGGCCACCATCACCGAGTTCTGGCGGCGGTGGCACATCTCCCTCTCGAGCTGGCTGCGCGACTACCTCTACATCTCGCTGGGCGGCAACCGCAAGGGGCGCGTGCGCACCTACATCAACCTGCTCCTCACCATGCTGCTGGGCGGCCTGTGGCACGGCGCCGCCATCCGCTTCGTGCTGTGGGGCGCGCTGCACGGCGTGGCGCTGGCGCTCCACAAGATGTGGCTCGCCCTCGTCCCCGGCGCCAAGATTTCGGGTGCGCAGATGCACCCGCTGAGCCGCATCGCGGGCATCTTCCTCACCTTCAACCTCGTCTGCTTCGGGTGGCTGATGTTCCGCGCCGAATCGATGCAGTGCGTCGAGCTGATGCTCCACCAAATCTTCACCAACTTCAACCCCGCCGTCATTCCGCAGGCCCTTGCAGGCTATGCGGGGGTCTTCGCCCTCATCGGCACGGGCTACCTGCTCCACATGCTCCCGGGGCGGGTCGACCAGATGGCCCGCAGCGTGGTGATGCGCTCGCCGCTCGTGGTGCAGGTGCTGATGGCCGCCGTGCTGATTTGGTGCGTGATGCAAATCAAGTCGAGCGACATCCAGCCCTTCATCTACTTCCAGTTCTGAAAAACACACGACGATGAACTTCGACCACGACCTCTTCCTGCTGCTCAACTTCGACGGCGGCACGACGCTTGACCGCGTGATGCTCACGCTCTCGGGCACGACCATGTGGCTGCCGCTCTATGCGCTGATTCTCTGGCTCGTCTGGCGCCGCAACGGCTGGCAGCGGACGCTGCTCTTCTGTGTGCTCATCCTGCTGGCCGTCGCTCTGGCCGACATGGTGGCCGGCATCTTCAAGCATTCGGGGCTGCTGGGCGGGCTCTGCCCCGACCTTGAGCCGCGCCTGCGCCCGATGTTCACCCCCGCACTCGAAGGGCTCGACATCACGCCCGACTCGCTCGCGGTGCTGCGCCGTGCCGCACCGGCCGACGCCTCGTGGGTGGTTCACGTACCGCAGGGGGCCCTTGCGGGCCGCTACGGAACCGTCTCGGCCCACGCCTCGACGACGGTGGCGCTGGCCCTCCTCTCGGCGGGCATCATCCGCCGCCGCTGGTTCACGTGGGTGATGGTCATCGCCACGCTGCTGATTTGCTACTCGCGCATCTATCTGGCCAAGCACTTCCCGATGGACATCGTCTGGGGAGCCGCACTGGGCGCCGTGCTGGGATGGGCCGGCTGCCGGCTCTACCGCATCATCGGCCGCCGTCTGCCCGAAAGGAAGTAAAACCGCACCAACGACACCCGAGCGCGGGGTCCGGACTGTCCGGGCCCCGCGCCTGGCTTGTATGCGCGTCCATGCACCGGCATCCGCGTCGGGATGTGCTGCATGCAAGGCTGTTTTCGACCGAAATGCATCACCATTCAATCAAAATGGTAAAAAGGAGAGCTGATTTTTCTTTTTGTCGTATAATTTGGTCTATTTTATTTGTTTTTCCTGCCGTTTTTTCCGATATCGCACCAATCTTTTCCCTTTATTAATCATTTAACCTTTGCAAGCATGAAAAAAATCTACTCGATTCTCGCATGCGCCATGCTTCTGCTGACGTCATGGAGCTGCTCCGAGGACACAACGTCCGGTCCGGGGCCAGAAGAACCCACGGCCCCCGAACTCTCGGCCCAACTTCAGTCCGCCCAGGAGGGCACCGTCACCTTCACGGTTACCGCAACCGAGGGTGCCGAGGTGGCCTACTGGTTCGGTGAGGCAGCCTTCTTCGAGACGGTGGACGTCACCCCCGAGACGATTTTCCGGACCGGCGAGACCATCACCCCCGTCAGCTTCCCCGCAACGGTCACCATCGAGGAGGCCAACCTCTACGTCGCAAACCGCATCTGGATAGCCGCCCGCAGCAACGGACTCTACAGCCAGGCACTCTGTCTGGAGGTCAACCCCTCGGACGAGGATATCCTCACGGCCGGCGAGGCGACCAAGACCAGCCTGAGCTACATCATCGGCAACGTCGCTCCGGACGCCGCCGTGAGCCACACCTACATCGAGCTCTGGTTCTACAAATACCTCCACGACCAGGCCGTGGCCGAATACGGCGAACTGACCGAGGAGGAGTTCAACCGTCTGGTGCTGGCCAACTACGGCATCACCTCGACCGGTCCGCGCACCGTGGTCTGGAACGCCGGTGATGCGAACGAGCCTCGCGACAGCTTCGCCGCCATCGTCGGCGGACGCACCTACGTGGCCCTCGCCGCACCGCTGCTCAATGCCGAAACCGGTCAGATGGGACGCGCCGAGTCGGTCGAAATCAACACCCCCGAGCCCGACGAGTCGTCGGCCCGCGTCCAGGTGACCATCTCGGAGCTCACCCCCGAGGGGATGCTCTCGGTCATCGACCCCGGCGAGGATGTGCGCTTCTTCTACTACGCCCTCTTCAGCCGGCAGACCCTCGACGAGTTCCTCAGCGAGAATACCGAGAAGGACCTCTGCGACTACCTCTACGAATACGGCTACGTCAGCGCCAACTGCTACACCGACCAGTGGGGCTTCACGGTTCCGGGAGCCGCCTACGTGCTGGCCATCTACGGCGTCGACATGAACGGCGACACCTTCCTCCAGCAGGAGGCCATCGAGCCGGAGCCCTACGAGCCCGAAATCGAGCTGACGCTCACCCCCTACGAGAACGAGGCGGAGTCGCTCTACGGCTACAACACGCTCCACGTCTCGGCCACGTTCCGCTATTTCGACCAGATTGACCCCTCGACGGTCATGTACCTCTTCACCTCGAAGGAGATGATTGACGCGTTGAGCTCCGGGTTTTCCATCGAGGATGCCATCCAGTACGGCCTCTTCTTCCCCAACGCCATGCCCCTGTCGGAGGAGTGGAGCGCATCGCTCACCGCACGGCAGCAGTTCTCGGGCGTACTCAAGGAGGACCCCTTCACCTTCAGCGCACTCCAGCCCCAGACCGAATACTGCTTCCTGGTGATGACCTACGACCCCTCGGGCACCGAAGTAATCGGAGCGTATGCCGTCGCCGCAACCAACGCCGAGCCCAGCGAGGAGGAGGACGAGGGCTACAAGGCCTATCTGGGCGAGTGGACGCTCAAGGGGCAGAGCACCGAGTTCTGGAGCCCCAACACCATCACCTACAACCTGCGCGTCGAGGAGCTGGTGGCCAACTACAGCTACCGCGTCTACGGCTGGTCGGATGCCGACGTGGCACAGACCACCCCCTTCGTGATGAACTACGACCCCGAGACCCAGCAGGTCTACATCCAGGGTCCTCAGGACCTGGGTCCCTACAACGGCAACGACAACATCCACCTCTACTTCGGCGGCATGGTGCTCGGCGACGGTGACAACCTCAATTACGTCAACACCGCACCGCAGCGGCTCTTCACGGGCCACCTCTACGACGACAGCTTCATCCTGCAGGGTGAGTTCACCGAGTTCGAGGGGCGCAGCACCGACTACCGCTCGATGAACTACGTGAGCGTCGACTCGGCAACTCCCGACACCTATTCGCGCATCCCGGGAGCGCTCTACGACGCCATCTACTTCAACATCCAGCGCGCAGCCGCATCGGGCACCGCCGCACGCCGCAACTACGTCGAGCGGCCGGCAGCTCCCGCGCCCGCCCTTCAGAGCGCTGCCGCCGGACAGCTGCGCCATGACGTCGACCCGCGCAGCACACGGCCGCGTCCGCGCATCGCCCTCCGATAGCGCACGCCCGGCAGCGTGACGGCAGCGGCCGCCGCGCCGGGCAACCCGCACGCATGAACGACCCCCGGAGCCACTGGCCCGGGGGTTGCTGCGTCGGAGGAGGGTCGAAAAAAAGGGGCCGCACCCGAAATCTCGACTTTTTTTTGTAATTTTGCCCTCCGGAAAACAAATCAAACAAGAGATAATATGAGCATCGAACTCAGTGAACAGGAACTGCTTCGCAGACAGTCGCTCAAGGCGCTGCGCGAATTGGGCATCGACCCCTACCCCGCCGCCCGTTACGAGGTGACGGCCACCGCGCGTGAAATCGCCGAGAACTACGACGAAGCGAAGGGCAACTTCCAGGATATCCGCATCGCGGGCCGCATCATGTCGCGCCGCATCATGGGCAGCGCGTCGTTCTTCGAACTGCAGGACCACACGGGCCGCATCCAGGTCTACATCCGCCGCGACGACATCTGCCCCGAAGGCGACCCGACGCTCTACAACACCGTATTCAAGAAGCTGCTCGACATCGGCGACTTCGTCGGCGTGGAGGGCTTCGCCTTCCATACCAAGACGGGCGAGCTGTCGGTGCACTGCCGCAAGTTCACCCTGCTCTCCAAGTCGATTCGTCCGCTGCCCGTCGTCAAGGAGAAGGACGGCAAGACCTTCGACGCCCTCACCGACCCCGAAATCCGCTACCGCCAGCGCTACCTCGACCTGATTGTCAATCCGCAGGTCAAGGAGGTCTTCGTCAAGCGTGCCAAAATCATCACGACGATGCGCGAGTTCTTCAACGAGCGAGGCTACCTCGAGGTCGAGACGCCCATCCTGCAGCCCATTCCGGGCGGTGCGGCGGCGCGTCCCTTCATCACGCACCACAACTCGCTCGACATAGACCTCTACCTGCGCATCGCCACGGAGCTCTACCTCAAGCGGCTCATCGTCGGCGGCTTCGACGGCGTCTACGAGCTGGGCAAGAACTTCCGCAACGAGGGCATGGACCGCACGCACAACCCCGAGTTCACCTGCATGGAAATCTACGTGGCCTACAAGGACTACCGCTGGATGATGGAGTTCACCGAGCAGATGCTCGAGCGGATTTCGACCGCTGTGAACGGCACCACGGAGCTGACCATCGACGGCCGACAAATCTCCTTCAAGGCCCCCTTCCGCCGCCTGACGATGACCGACGCCATCCGCGAGAAGACGGGCTACGACATCACGGGCCAGAGCGAGGAGCAGCTGCGCGAGGCATGCAGCCGTCTGGGTGTCGAGACCGACGAGACGATGGGCAAGGGCAAGCTCATCGACGCCATCTTCGGGCAGTACTGCGAAGGGGAGCTCATCCAGCCTACCTTCGTCTGCGACTACCCCATCGAGATGTCGCCGCTGTGCAAGCGCCACCGCGACAACCGGGAGCTCACGGAGCGTTTCGAGCTCTTCGTCAACGGCAAGGAGCTCTGCAACGCCTACTCCGAGCTGAACGACCCGATTGACCAGCTGGAGCGCTTCCAGGAGCAGCTGCGTCTCTCGGAGAAGGGCGACGACGAGGCGATGTTCATCGACATGGACTTCGTCCGCGCACTGGAGTACGGCATGCCGACCTGCTCGGGCATGGGCATGGGCATCGACCGTCTGGCGATGTTCATGACGGGCCAGACGTCGATTCAGGATGTGCTCTTCTTCCCGCAGATGCGTCCCGAGAAGAAGGTCGTGGCCGACCCCGCGGAGGCCTACACTGCCATCGGCGTCCCCGAGGAGTGGGTTCCCGTCATCCAGAAGATGGGCTACATCACCGTAGAGTCGCTGCGCAAGCTCGCACCGGGCAAGTTCTTCAACGACCTCTGCGGATACAACAAGAAAAACAAGCTCGGGCTGAAGGCCCCCTCGATGGAGGAGGTCAAGGCGTGGTGCGCGGCCGAATAACGGGCCGGGCACCTCGGGCCGCGGGGCCCCACGGGGGGCACTGAGGAGGCACTGAGGAGGAGCCGGGAGTCACAAGGGCCACGGAGGAACCGAGAGCCCGGAAGGCCACGAGAACCACGGGAGCCACGGAGAAGCCGAGAGCCCGGAAGGCCATGAGGGTCGCAAGGGTCGCGGAAGTCTCCGGGGTCACAGGGCACGAGGATTAGCGGGGTAACATGGCCCCGGGAGTCATTGTCCCCGCAACGCCCCGCAATGCAGCATTTCGGAAGCATGAGCGAACAGGAAACAGAGCGTCGGAAGCGGAGAATCGCCGACGCGGTCATCATCGCCGTCATCGTGGCGGGCGGCCTCTCCATCGGAGGGGTGCTGCCGGCATGGTTCGGCCGCGCGGTGTGGCTGCTGCTGGCCGCCGGATGCTGGCTCTGGCTCGCGCTCCGGGCGTGGCACAGGCTCACGATGCGGCAGCGCGGCTGGCTGGTCTTCTGGAGCTATGCGGCCGCAGGGTGTGCCGCCGCATGGGTGCTCCACACGGCGCCGGAGCAGGCGACCCTCTGGGTGCGGTTCGACCGCATCTGCAGCGCCATCCTGCTTGCGGGGCTGATAACGGCAATTGCATACAACATCATCTATAAAAACAAACCGAACATGAGAAAGAAAATCGTAGCCGGCAACTGGAAGATGAATACGCTTCCCGCCGAAGGAGTCGAACTGGCAAAGGGCGTCGTAGCAGGACGCGGCGAGGTATGCTCGTGCGTGAACTTCATCGTCTGCCCGCCGTTCACCCATCTGTCGATGGTGGCCGAGGCCCTGAAGGGTTCGGACATCGCGCTGGGCGCCCAGAACTGCGCCGCCGAGGCCAAGGGTGCCTACACGGGCGAGGTTGCAGCATCGATGCTTGCCGCCCTGGGCTGCAAGTATGTCATTCTGGGCCACTCGGAGCGCCGCCAGTATTACGGCGAGACCTCCGCTACGCTCAACAAGAAGATGGAGCAGGCCTATGCCAACAACCTCACGCCGATTTACTGCGTGGGTGAGAACCTCGAGGAGCGCGAGGCCGGCAAGCACTTCGACGTGGTGAAGGCTCAGATTGAGGAGGTGGTCTACAACCTCACGGAGGAGCAGTTCAAGAACCTGGTCATCGCCTACGAGCCCGTATGGGCCATCGGTACGGGCAAGACCGCCACGGCCGAGCAGGCTCAGGAGATTCACGCCTACATCCGCAAGGTGCTGGCCGAGAAGTTCGGCGCAGCTGCTGCCGAGTGCCCGATTCTCTACGGAGGTTCGTGCAAGCCGGCCAACGCTGCCGAAATCTTCGCCAAGGAGGATGTCGACGGTGGTCTGATTGGCGGCGCCGCCCTCAAGGCTGCCGACTTCCTGGCCATTGGCAAGGGATTTGCCAAGTAGTCCCGGACTCCGGAAACAGCGGCCGGCGCCCCCGTCGGGGCGTGGACCGCATCCACGACAAAGCCCGTGCTGCACAATGCAGCACGGGCTTTGTCGTTGCGTCGCGGAGAGGCCACTGCACAGGTCCGGCGGCCAGTGTTCCTCCCCCACCTCCATGCAAAAAAGCGGCGGGGCCGAAGCCTCGCCGCTTGCTGCCGATGGAAGCCGGCATCAGTCGTCGATGTCAATCACCTGGAAGTTCTTGTCGAACTTGATTTCCAGGCCATTCATCAGCTCGGCCTCCCAGGTGTACTTGTTGCGCTCGATTTTGCGGATGGTCTGCCCTGCGAAGCTCTTGGCAACGTAGTCGCGAATCTGGGCCGGCACAATCGCCTCGGGAACCGCCGCATAACGGCACTCGACCGAGGTCCAGGCACCGTCGTTGTCGAAGTCGACCTCCGTACGGTCGGTGTAGGTCACCTCATACTCCGAACCGATGAACTGCGGGTCCTCGATGGCGAAGGCGAGGGTCAGGTTCTTGAAGTTGGCGGAGAGGAACTCCTGCGCGGCGGCGGGAAGCTGCTCGAGGGTGATGGGGCGCTCGCGGCCGTCGGCGAACGAAGCGGTGATACCTGCAAAGAGAAGGGCTGCTGCAGCAAAATACTTTTTCATGGTCATACGGTTTTTTTAAGTTTTAACGTGTTCTGTTTTCTTTTACGATACAAAGTTCGCGCTCAAATCTGAAAAGAATCTAACATCGGCTGCCGAGGGGCGATTTTTTGCAAAAAATTTTTTCCGCCACCCCTTCCGACGCACCTCCCCCACTGTTGCCGGCCTATCACCGCACCTACGACAAACCCTTCGCCGCTCCGCTGACGGTCCTTCACCTTCGGGCGCCGGCCCTTCACCGCACCTACGACACGGCTTTCTCTTCGGTCGTCAATCCTTCGCCACAACTTCGACGACCCGCTTACCTACTGCCGCCGGCCGGTCTACCCGATGTCCGGCAATTCAATTGCTACTCCTCGGAGAAGGCCTCGACCCCGAGCGTCGGGTCCCAGGTGCAGGGGGCGCCATAGCTCTTCCCCACGGCACGGAGGTAGTCGTCGATGGGTTCGAGTCCCACCGCCTCACGCAGCGAATCGAGCCGCTCGGGCGACTCGACGGGCCAGAGGCGGCAGATGCGCTCGACGCGCTGCGGCGCTCCGTCGACCAGGAGCGTCGAGGCGTGCGTCTGCGTGCCATAGCGCTGGGGGCGTCCCTCACGCATGAGCATCCGGTCGAGCAGCGTGGCGTAGCTCGCTCCGGAGATGCGGCCGGCCCGCATCTGCTCCTCGACGAGCGGCATGAAGCGTCGCTGCATCGCCAGGTCGGCGTGGTCAATCACCAGCCAAATGGTCTCGTTCGCCTCGTCGGAGAGTCCCTCGGGCCACCCATTCTCGAGCAGCGAGGAGACAATCTGCCGGTTGCGGGCATCAACCTCCTCCATGCGTGCGCAGGCCGCAAGCAGCGAGTCGACCTGCTGCGGCTCCTGCTGCGAGAGGCGAAGAACCTCGAGGCGCACCGCCTGGTCCCGGTCGTGAACCGTCCGCAGCAGCGAATCGAGGTTCTGGGCCGAGAGTGTCTGAAGGCCGCACAGGGCGCCGAGGCCGAGCAGCCATCGTTTCATCGTCGTCATTCCTATCATCGTCTTCATCGTCTTCATTGCGCTCCTCATCGCGGTTTCAAAGGATTGAAATCTGTACGGCTCCCCCAACCGCATGCGGCCGAAGGTGCGCATGGTCCGAGTAACGCTTCGTCCTATAAATATAAGGAAAAAATCGGCAACAGCGTGACGCAACGCGCCGAAACACACCAACCACGGCACAAAAACAGAAGAGGACAACAAGAACCCGAAGGGAGCGCACCACGCCGAAGAGCATCCTCCACAACGCCGCAAGTCCCCGAAGAAAACAACGCGACAACCGAAAAGCCCCAGCTGCGCACAAAAAAATTCCCGGGAGTGTCGCTCGGCGACCCCTCCCGGGAACTCTTCGGCTGACGGGTTCCGGACCCCGGTCGGGGTCCGCCCGTGCGCGATTACATCTTCTTGCCTACGTTGGTCTTCTTGGCAGCCTTCGGAGCAGCGGTCTTGGCCGATGCAGCCTTCGGGGCCTTCGGCGCAGCCGTCTTCTTGCTCTCTACGACCGTGGCATCCTCCACGGCGTCGGTCGTCTTCTTCGAACGCGAACGACGCGTCTTGGGCTTCGCCTCCGTAGCGGCCGGCTTAACACCCAGCGTGTAGGGCTCGTTGAAGTCAACGAACTCGATGATGCACATGTCGGCAGCATCGCCCAGACGGAAACCCGTCTTCAGAATACGTGTATAACCGCCCGGACGCTCGGCAATCTTCGGCGCGATGGTACGGAAGAGCTCCGTTACGGCCTCCTTCTGCTTGAGGTAGGAGAATACGACACGGCGCGAGTGCGTGGTGTCCTCTTTCGACTTCGTTACGAGCGGCTCCACGAACTGACGCAGGGCCCGTGCCTTCGCAACCGTAGTCTCGATGCGCTTGTGCAGGATAAGCGACGAAGCCATGTTCGACAGCAGCGCCTTGCGGTGACCCGCCTGACGGCCGAGATGGTTGAAATTCTTATTGTGTCTCATGTTTAGTCTTTGTCAAGTTTGTAGATAGATACGTCCATACCGAACTTAAGGTTGAGCGAGGCCAGCAATTCATCGAGCTCCGTCAGCGACTTCTTGCCGAAGTTGCGGAACTTCAGCAGGTCGTTGCGGTTGAGCTTCACCAGGTCGCCTACGGTGTCCACATCGGCGGCTTTCAGGCAGTTGAGCGCACGTACGCTCAGGTCCTGGTCCGAAAGCTTCGTCTTCAGCAGTTGGCGCATGTGAAGCACATCCTCGTCGAACTCCTCGGCGCCGTTCGTATCCTCCATGTTCACCGTAATCTTCTCGTCGGAGAAGAGCATGAAGTGCTGGATGAGGATTTTCGCGGCCTCCTTGAGCGCCTCCTTGGGATGAATCGACCCGTCGGTAGTAATCTCTATGTTGAGCTTCTCGTAGTCGGTCTTCTGCTCGACACGGTAGTTCTCCACAGAGTATTTCACGTTCTTGATGGGCGTGAAAATCGAGTCGATGGGCAGCGTCCCGAATTCGCAGTCGGCCGGCATGTTCTCCTCCGAGGGAACATAGCCGCGCCCCTTGCCAATCGTGAGCGTCATCTGCATCTTCGTACCCGGAGCCAGGTGGCAAATCACCAGGTCGGGGTTCAGCACCTTGAAGAACGACAAGTAATTCGAGATATATCCGGCAGTCAGCTCCGTCACACCCGCAACGTTAATAGACACCTTCTCGGCATCCTGATTATCGACTGTGCGGATAAAACGAACCTGCTTCAGATTGAGGATAATGTCAATCATACCCTCCATCACACCGGGGATGGCGGCAAACTCGTGGTCGACACCGGCGACCTTGACAGTCGTGATTGCATATCCCTCCAGCGAAGAGAGCAGAATACGACGCAAAGCGTTACCGACAGTCATACCGAATCCGGGCTCCAGCGGTCGGAATTCGAACTTCCCGAACGACGGAGTGGGTTCGAGCATAATAACCTTCTCAGGTTTCTGGAATGCTAAAATTGCCATAATATTGAATTGCTGTTAAATTACTACTTCGAGTAGAGTTCGACGATGAGCTGCTCCTTGATGTTCTCGGGAATCTCCTCGCGCTCCGGGGTCTGGAGGAACTTGCCGCTCATGGTGGCGTTGTCCCACTCCAGCCAGGCGTAGCGGCTCTTCGAACCGCCGGCGAGGGATGCCGTGATGACTTCGAGGCTCTTCGACTTCTCGCGAACGGAGACGATGTCGCCCACGCGGAGCGAATACGACGGTACGTTCACTACGCTTCCGTTCACGCAGATGTGGCAGTGCGATACGAGCTGACGGGCAGCTGCGCGCGTCGGAGCGATACCCAAGCGGTAAACAACGTTGTCCAGACGGCACTCGAGCAGCTTCAGCAGGTTCTCACCCGTGATGCCGCCCATACGGGCAGCCTGCTCGTACGTGCGCGAGAACTGCTTCTCCAGCAGGCCGTAGGTATACTTGGCCTTCTGCTTCTCGCTCAGCTGCGTACCGTACTCGGAAATCTTCTTGCGCTTGCGCGCCAGGCCATGCTGTCCGGGAGGATAGTTGCGCTTTTCGAGCACTCTGTCCGCACCGTAAATAGCTTCACCGAACTTTCTGGCGATTTTAGATTTTGGTCCTATATATCTTCCCATGGTTTTACTATGTTAAATATCGTTGATTAGTTGTTAGCTCCGTCCCTGGCCGACGGCCGGCCCGCAAACACCTTCTCAGAGAAGCATTGCTGCCCGCCGCCCGAAGGGCCGGCACCGGAATTATACGCGGCGACGGTTGGGAGCACGGCAACCGTTGTGCGGCAGCGGAGTGACGTCGATAATCTCCATCACCTCGATACCGGCACCGTGGATGGTGCGTACGGCCGACTCGCGACCTGCACCCGGGCCCTTGACATAGACCTTCACCTTGCGCAGACCCATGTCGTATGCAACCTTGGCGCAATCGGCGGCCGACGTCTGTGCGGCATACGGAGTATTCTTCTTCGAACCACGGAAGCCCATCTTGCCGGCC
>ENA-ORRI01000752-ORRI01000752.1-human-gut-metagenome-genome-assembly--contig:-NODE-752-length-15876-cov-4.81638_pt1 | contig 15876 bp, 10 predicted proteins | sample MGYA00242172_ERZ509128 | MGnify/ENA primary metagenome ERZ509128 (study PRJEB26280, sample SAMEA2338623) | human gut metagenome | biome: human gut; feature: human-associated habitat; material: faeces... | reverse complement strand
AATGGACTATTTTTATTCAATTTTTCAGGTGTGCAATTTCATTATACAATGAGCCTTTAAGAAATTTAACACCGGAAGCAAGAACCTATAAACGTACTCGTGGAAGAGTAAGGGCTCCTGAGGAGAAGAAAGCATTGGTTTTAGCTGCCGGGAAAGCGTGGAATGAATGGCTCAGTTCCGGTAAGCTGGTAAAGACAGATAAAAGATACGAATTATACAAGATATAGATAAGAATATGGAAAAGCCTAATGAGTTACGCAAATGATGTGAACTCATTAGGCTTTATTTTTTTGATGCCCTTATACAAGTAAGTCATCGCACTCGTCAATTATTGTTGCAGGCAGGATTTCATTAAAATTTTCGCCTTTTCCATAAAAATAGTCAAATTTTTTCGTCTATCCTACCCGAAATAGGAGGTTGGGGTGGGGTGGAAAATTCTTTTAAGTGCTATACTGACGTTAATAAAGAGGTTCCATCTTAATTAAAAGGAGGCTTTTACTATGAAGTTTTTGGCAAAAATGAAAGAAAAACAAATGCAAAGAAAAATCGGCGGTATGCTTTGTGGACTGCTGTGCACCGGGGTGGTACTGGTAGTTCCGAGCGCGTGGGCAGATAATTATTTTGGTGATGATGGCAAGACTCATATGTTAACAGGTGCTAATGTTTCGCTGGACTCTGGTAATTATGATGCTGTTTACGGTGGCTATGATGATACAGAGGTGTCTCTGTCGGAAGTATTTAAGAACAATGTTACTATTACCGGTACTGCTGCAACTAACATCGTATGTGGTGCATATTCTTTTCATGGTAATGTCAGAGAGAATACTGTAACGATTAGCGGTAGTAATACTTTGGGGAATGTTGTGTGTGGTGGTGGCACCGGTGCTGCAGACGCTATAAAAAACCATGTTATCATTAAAGCTAATAGCGAAGTAAACGGGATAGTATATGGCGGTAAAGGTGTCACAAGCAGCAAGGAAAACGATGTAACGATTAGCGACAGTACCATCAATAAAACTGTATATGGCGGTGAGGCAGATGGCAATACTGAAAATAACCATGTTACTATTGATGCTAACAGTACAGTGAAAGAAAGTGTTTTTGGTGGTTATTCTTTTAAAGGTGACAGCAAAAACAATGAAGTAACAATCAACTGTGGTAGCGTAGTAACAGGAAATGTTGCCGGTGGTGTTGCTTTAAAAGGCAATAGCGAAGGCAATACTGTCAGGATTATCAAGAGCAGTGCTGCTAATGTATATGGAGGAAAAGGCGACACAAGCAGCAAGGAAAATAATGTAGAGATTAGTGACAGTACCATCAAGAAAAATGTATATGGTGGTTATGCAGATAATGATAAAAATGGCAGTGCTGAAAAAAACAAGGTTACAATTAGCGCGGGAAGCAAAGTAAGTGAAGATATTTATGGAGGCTATGCAACTCATAACACCAACGAGAACAAAGTAAGCATTACTAATGGTGCTGAGGTTGGCCAAAGTGTTTTTGGTGGTTATTCTTTTAAAGGTGACAGCAAAAACAATGAAGTAACAATCAACTGTGGTAGCGTAGTAACAGGAAATGTTGCCGGTGGTGTTGCTTTAAAAGGCAATAGCGAAGGCAATACTGTCAGTATTATCAAGAGCAGTACTGGTTATGTATATGGAGGAAAAGGCGGCACAAGTAGTAAGGGAAATAGCGTAGAGATTATTGAAGGCACAATTAGAAATTCGGTATATGGTGGTTATGCAGATAATGATAATAATAGCAGTGCTGAAAACAACAAGGTTACAATTAGCGCTGGCAGCAAAGTAAGTGGTAGTATTTATGGAGGCTATGCTAATCATAACGCCAACGAGAATAAGGTAAGCTTTAGTAATGTTGCTGAGGTTGGTGAAAGTGTTTTAGGTGGTTATTCTTTAAAAGCTGACAGCAAAAACAATGAAGTAACAATAGAGGGTGTTGGTGTAGTAAAAGCATATGTTGCCGGTGGCGTAGCTTTAGCAGGAATTAGCGAGGGCAACAAAGTAAATATTGCCCATAGTAGTGTTAATGTGAATGTTTATGGCGGTTATGGAGCTAAAGATAGCATTGGTAATATTATAAGCATCACAGATGGCAGTAGCGTTAATAAAAATGTTTATGGCGGTTATTCCTTTAAAGGCAACAGCCTGGATAATACTGTAACTATTGATAATAGTATTGTTAATGAAAATGTCTATGGTGGTTATACGGAAAGCGATGGTGCTATATCTGAAAAAATCCAAAATAATAAAGTCATTTTCAAAAATGGTGCGAAAATCAAGGGTGATGTTTACGGTGGTTATGATAAACTGAATAAAGCCAATATTACCAACAACACTCTGGAAGTAGTTGGAAAAGATAACGAAGCAAAAGGCATTCAAAATTTTGACAAGCTCAACTTCTTTATCACCAAAGATCTTATTGCCAACGATACTATGCTGAAAGTAACAGATACTGCTCTTATCAATAACGCAGAGATTAAGGCTGGCGTAGAGCTTGGTACTAAGTTAAAGAAAAATGATACAATCAACCTGATTGATGCAGGCGCATTAAAGGCTGAAAATATCACAACAGGAACCTTGACTGATGGTTTGATTAATATTGACAAGGGAATTAAAGTTGCTATTGGACCTGATGGAAATAAGTTAGTCGGAGTTATCAATGGCACAACACCTCCGGGTGGCGGTGGTACAACACCTCCGGGCGGCGGTGGCACAACACCTCCGGGCGGCGGTGGTACAACACCTCCGGGTGGCGGTGGCACAACACCTCCGGGTGGTGGCGGCACAACTCCTGGTGCCGGCAGCCTTTATGCTGATGCTGACGCAAAATCTCCGGTTGAAACACAGTCCGCTGCGCTCACTATGCTGAACCTGGGACATGATTTGCTGACAACTGCAAGCTATGAAAACGCTGCATTGGCTGTTGACGGGGAGGAAGAAGGTTCTGTTAATCCGTTTATCACCATGAGCGCTAACAATCAAAAGCTCGATACCGGTTCTCACGTTGACCTCAAAGCATGGAACATGAATCTTGGCTTTGCAAAGAAAATCAACAACAATTCCGGTAAGCTGATAATTGTGCCTGTGATTGAATACGGTCGCGGCAGCTATGACTCCTATCTTGACAATGGTACGCACGGCGATGGCGATGCACACTTCTGGGGTGCAGGCCTGATGGCTAAGCAGCTCAATGATGATGGCCTCTATTATGAAGGCTCCCTGCGTGCAGGCAGAATGAGCACCGATTATCAATCTGCTGTTGCAGGCGGCATTAAATACGACAGCGATGCAACCTATTACGCAGCACATCTTGGCATGGGTAAGGTTGTTCAGCTGAACGATAAGGATACCCTTGACTACTACGGCAAGCTGTTCTACACTCGTCAACAGGGTGATAAGGTTACTGTAGGCACCGGCGCAACCTATGATTTCGATGCTACAACCTCTCTGCGTACTCGTCTTGGTGCAAGATATACGCATCAACTGAGCGAGAAGAACGCTTTCTATGCAGGCTTGGCATGGCAGCATGAATTTGACGGTGAATCCAATGCGATTGTAGCAACAACCCTTGGCTCTGCTTCCGCACCTGCTCCTTCCATGAAGGGCGATACCGGTATTATGGAGCTTGGCTGGAGAGTTAACAACTCCGACAAATTCGAACTGGGCCTTGGCGTTAACGGCTCCGTTGGTAAGCAAAAGGGTGTAGGCTTCAACCTGAGCCTCAACTTCAGCTTCTGATAAAGACTCTAGAATAATAAAAATATAGCATTAGTCCAGGGAATCTTTAAGCATAAGTAATGGACTAACGCAGATTTACAGAAAAAGCCATGTTTTACTGATTTTCGGTAAGACATGGCTTTTCAAATATGAAAATTATGATTGGCATAGGGGGATTAAGATACCAAAATTGATATTTTCCGTACAAAAATCTGATAACAGAGCATCAGCGTTATAGAGCGCTACCTTTCAGTCGCAAAACTTTTAACGTGTTTTCTCCTTCTTGCGCACAAAAAACCGCACAACAAGATGCGGTTTATGCTTAGTTTACATTTAAACAATAAAAAACGCTGATGCTTATGCATCAGCGTTAACTTCTGGTAGCGCTAAAGGGAATCGAACCCTTGATTTCGCCTTGAGAGGGCGACGTCTTAGCCGCTTGACCATAGCGCCATTTGGCTCCGGGACTAGGACTCGAACCCAGACCGAATGATCCAGAGTCACTTGTGCTACCATTACACCATCCCGGAGTAGCAATTCTTTTTGAGCACGCTCATCAGAACAATAACAATTATAGCAGATAGATAGCAGTTGGTCAAGTACTTTTTTTGAAAAAAGAAGAATTTTTTTAGAAAAAGTTTTGGAGGACTAGCAACGTTTGTTTGAAGTATAGATTGACGCATATGCTTTAGCATGATAAAATCAAGATAATATAACGATTAAATAACAGTGAATAAATATTCGTGACAGGGAGTGATAGCATGAAGCTTTTACATTTGTCGGATCTGCATTTAGGAAAAAAACTCGATGAATTTTCTCTTTATGAGGATCAAAAATATATTTTACAACGTATTGTACAGATGATTTGCGCCAAGCAGCCTGATTGCGTACTGCTTGCCGGAGATATTTATGATAAACCGGTGCCGCCGGCAGAAGCTATCGTTTTGTTTGATAATTTTCTGAATCAGCTGGCGGAGCTCAAGGTGCCTGTGTGCATCATCAGCGGCAACCATGATTCGGCGGAGCGCTTGGCATTCGGTGCGCAGCTGATGAGCGGCAGCGGCATTCATTTTGCGGGCAGCTACAACGGTGAGGAGCAGAAGCTCGTGTTGGAGGATGAATTCGGCAGGGTGAATATTTTCCTGCTGCCTTTTTTGAAGCCTGCTGTTGTGAAGCATTGGGCACCGGAGGAGGCTGCAGCTGAGATTACAAGCTATCATGATGCGGTGAAATATGCTGTGTCGCAGCTACCGCTGGTACAGGAGGAGCGTAATGTGCTTGTTGCGCATCAGTTTGTCACCGGCGCTGTTACCGCAGGCAGCGAGGCTGTTAATGTGGGCGGACTGGATAATATCGGTGCGGAGGTTTTTGCTGCTTTTGATTATGTGGCTTTGGGGCATATCCATAATCCGCAGAATGTCGGCGGTAATGAGCGTATCCGCTATTGCGGTACACCGCTGAAGTATTCCTTCAGCGAGTTGCAGCAGCAAAAGTCTGTAACAATGGTTGAGCTTGCCGAAAAAGGCAATATGAAGGTTACGCAGCTGCTGCTGACGCCGTTGCGTGAGGTGCGGTATTTAAAGGATACCTTTGAGAATTTAATGACAAAGCCGAACTACGCTATGTTCCCTATGGATGAAAATGGCTTCCTGCAGGATTTTTATTATCTGACGCTGACGGATGAAAACGATGTTCCTAATGCTATGCAGCGCCTGCAGACTGTATATAGGAATTTGCTGCAGCTTGATTATGACAATAAGCGCACGCAGGCGAATGCGGAGCTGAAGGTAACGGAAGATTTGGTAGAAAAAACACCGTTAGAGCTTATTGATGATTTTTATCGTCTGCAGAACAATCAGAAGCTGAGCGAGGAGCAGAAGCAGTATCTTACTAATCTGCTGTCGGAAATGGGAGGTGACGTATTATGAGACCGCTGAAGCTGATTATGAGTGCGTTTGGTCCGTATGCGGGGCAAACCGTGATAGATTTTTCCCAGCTCGGAGAGCAGGGACTGTATCTGATTACCGGTGATACCGGTGCCGGCAAAACCGTAATTTTTGATGCCGTTTCCTATGCCTTGTACGGGCAGACGAGTGGCGGTGTGCGTGATGCCAACATGCTGCGCAGCCAATATGCGGATGCTGATACGCCGACCTTTGTGGAGCTGGAGTTTTCCTTCCGCGGCAAGTGCTACAGGGTAAAACGCAACCCGGAGTACCGTCGTCCGGCGAAGCGTGGCACCGGTATGACGAAGGAGAAGGCCGGTGCCGAGCTGTACTATCCCGATGACCGCGTTCCGGTAACCAGAATGTCGGAGGTAGATAAAAGCATAGTGGAGCTGTTGGGGCTTAATCACAAGCAGTTTACGCAGATTACGATGATTGCTCAGGGACAGTTCCGCAAATTTTTGGATACCAATACGGATGAGCGCAGTAAAATCTTCCGTGATTTATTTCATACATATTTCTTCCAGCAACTGCAGGATAAGCTGAAGCAGGATGCTGCGGCTAAGCGTAACGAATTTGCCGAGCAGCAGCGCCGAAGCGAGCAGGCGCTGAACGGCATCAGCTGCATTTATCCCGCATATACGGAGCAGCTGCAGAGCTTTGCTTTGCGTCATTACGAGGGCTGTGTTGAAGAAGTACTGACTTTGGTTGATACGATTACTGCTCTGGACGAAAAGGAACAGCAGCAGGTGGCGGCAGCGGCGGCTATCGTGACGAAAAATCTGACTGCGCTGCAGGACAGCCTGGGCGCTATTGCTAAAAAGCAGCAGCTTGAAAAATATATGCAGACAACAGAAGCAAAAATGGTAAGTATGCAAAAGCAACTGGAGCAGGAAGCAGCTGCAGCAGTGCAAAGACAGGAGGCTCTGCAAAAGCTTGAGGCAGAGGTCAACGAAGCGCAAAAGGGCGAGGTGGAGCTGGCACAGCTGCAAACAGAAAGGCAGCAGCTGGCTGCACGTCAAAGGGAGCTGCTGCAACTGCAGGATATGCAGCAGCGTTACCAAAGGCAGGAGGTTGTTCTGCTGCAGAAGCGTCAGGAGTATAAGCAGGCCTGTGATAATTTCAATCATCTTAATGAGCTGAGCGATACTTGCTTTGACAGATTTTTGAGCGCGCAGGCGGGCCTTCTGGCGCACGATAAGCTGAAACCAGGCAAGCCCTGCCCGGTTTGCGGTTCCTGCGAGCATCCGCAGCCTGTGCAGCTGGCGCAGGATGCACCTACCGAAAATGATGTTGAGCAGGCACGCGCTAAAGCTGAGGCTGCTCAGAAAATAAGGGATGGCCTTATAGGTGAAGGCAAGGCTTTAAAGGAGCATTTGGAGCTGGATAAAACCTTGCTGCTAGGCAAGGGAGTAGAGCTGCTTGGCTGTGACGATTTGAAGCTGATTGCCGAAAGAGCGCAGGCAGAGCTGAAGGATGTTAACAATAAGATTACGGCTCTGCGCCTGAAGATGGGCTTTTTGCAGGAAAAGGTGGAGCAATACCGTAAGCTGGCGAAAACTTTGGAGCAGCAGAAGGCTGTCGACAAGCAGGCGGAGGCTGCGGCGCAGAGCATAAGGCAGCAGCTGGCAGGTGCCGAAGGACAGCTGCAGGAGCTGAAAAAGCAGCTTGCCGAGCAGAATGAGCTGCTGACGGATGTGGATGAACAGAAGCTGCAGCAGGAGCATGAAAAGCTGCTGGTGCAACAGCGTGAGCTGGAGCTGCAGGATAAGCGGCTGTATGCCGCCATTAAGAATAACCAGCGGATTAAGCAGGAGGTCAGCGGCTACGAAGCGCGCAGGGCAGCCTGCGAAGCGGAGTACAGCTTGATCAACAGCCTTTCCGCAACGCTGAACGGAACCCTGACCGGCAAAAAACGTGTTAATCTGGAAACCTATGTGCAGATGCACTACTTCGATAAAATTCTGCAGCGCGCCAATGTAAGGCTGCTGCACATGAGCCGCGGCCAGTACGAGCTGTGCCGTGACAAAATGCAGGATGCGGACAGCAAGACGGGCAACAGCAAAACAGGCCTTGATTTGGAGGTTAAGGATTATTACAGCGGTAATCTGCGCAGCGTCAAAACCTTAAGCGGCGGCGAATCCTTCATGGCATCGTTGGCGTTGGCGCTGGGGCTGGCGGATGAGGTGCAGTCCTGTGCAGGCGGTATTCAGTTGGATACGATGTTTGTCGACGAAGGATTCGGCTCACTGGATGACAGCAGTCTGCAGCAGGCTATTGCTACACTTCAGGGACTCAGTGAAGGCCATCGCCTTGTAGGTATAATTTCGCATGTACACGATTTGCAGGAAATGATTGACAAAAAAATTATCGTCAGGAAAAAACGCGGCCAACAGGGGACAGGCAGCGAAGTCGCACTGGTGGTGGATTAAGGTAAAAATATCACTGCGGAAGCAGAAAATTACTTTACCATATATTGTCAGTGTGATAAAATAATCTTTATACTTAAAAGGCAAATCGATTGCTGACATGTTCGTAGCAGCAGTTAAAAAACAAAATGTATGGAGGGCTTGACGATGAAATTATTGGAAGAAAAAATTGTTAATGACGGTGTTATAAAAAGCGGTAATGTCCTGAAGGTTGACAGCTTTTTAAATCATCAGATTGATGTGCCGTTTGTTGCGGAGCTTGGTAAAGAATTAAAGCGCTTGTTTGCAGACAGGAATATTACTAAAATCCTGACTATTGAAGCCTCCGGCATTGGTATTGCCTGCGTTGCGGCAATGTATTTTGGCGTTCCGGTAGTGTTTGCTAAGAAATCCAGCGGCAGCAATATGGATAAGGATGTTTACTTCACTCAAATTTATTCCTATACCCATAGCAAAACAAACGACGTTGTTGTTTCTAAAAGATTCCTGTCTAAAAACGACCACGTGCTGATTATTGATGACTTCCTGGCTAACGGTTGTGCTCTGGAAGGTCTTATTGACATTGTGCGTCAGTCCGGCGGCACTGTTGAGGGCGTTGGCGTTGCTGTAGAAAAAGGCTTCCAGGGTGGCGGCGACAAGCTGCGCAAAGCCGGCTACAACCTGCATTCCTTAGCTATTATTGATAAGATGGATGCCAAAACCAACACAGTAGTGTTCAGACATGAGGAAGAGTAATGAGCGAAAAACAATATACTGATCCGATATACGACTTAGACGGAAAAATTTCTGTAAGCAAGGCGATTCCCTTCGGCCTGCAGCATATTCTGGCGATGTTCGTAGCGAATATCGCTCCGATTCTGATTGTAGCCGGTGTGGTAAAAATGCCGGTAGAGCAGAGCGGTGCGCTGGTGCAGTCGGCAATGCTGGTAGCAGGCATCGGTACGCTGATACAGCTTTATCCTGTCTGGCGTGTCGGCAGCGGTTTGCCTATCGTTATGGGCATCAGCTTCACCTTTGTATCCATCGCCTGTGTTATCGGTGCTAAATACGGTTACGGCGGCGTTATGGGTGCGGTGCTGGTTGGCGGTTTGCTGGAAGGCTTTTTAGGTCTGGGAGCAAAATATTGGCGCCGTCTGATTCCACCGATTGTTGCTGCTACCGTTGTTACCTCCATCGGTTTCTCTCTGTTGGCGGTAGGTGCTAACTCCTTCGGCGGCGGCTTCGGTAACCCCAACTTCGGTGATGCTCCTTATATTATTGTAGGTACGATTACTTTGGTAAGCTGCATTGCCTACAATATTTTCGCCAAATCCTTCTATAAACAGCTTTCCGTGCTTTTTGGTTTGATTGTCGGCTATGTAGTTGCTTATTTTATGGGCATGGTAAACATGAGCAAGCTCGCTGAGGTTAGGCTGATTGCTATTCCTCAGCTGATGCCTTTTACCATGGAATTCCATCCCGATGCAATTTTTGCATTCTTTTTGATTTTCCTGGTTTCCGCTACCGAAACCATTGGTGATACCTCCGCAATGACTGCTATCGGTCTGCGCCGCGATGTTAAAGAAAAAGAAATTTCCGGTTCTATTGTCTGCGATGGTCTGGTAAGCAGCTTGTCTTCCGTTTTCGGCTGCCTGCCTATTACCTCTTTCAGCCAGAACGTAGGCCTGATTGCTATGACAAAGGTTGTTAACCGTTTTGCTATCATGACAGGCGCTGTTATTATGATTATGGCAGGTCTGTTCCCAGCGCTGGGCGTGCTGCTGGCATCTCTGCCGGAGGCTGTTTTGGGCGGTTGCACCTTGATGATGTTCGGTTCTATCGTAGTCAGCGGCGTGCAGATGATTGCCAACTGCGGCTACAACACCCGTAATGTAACGATTGCTTCTTTGGCACTCAGCATCGGTATCGGCTTTACTCAGACACCGGCAATTTTTAAGATTTTCCCTGATTTGATTAAGAATGTTTTTGCAGAAAACTGTGTAGCTGTAGTTTTTATCGTGGCTATGGTATTAAATATCATTCTGCCTAAAGAGGAAGAAGAATAACGATACGTGTTTTAAAATAAAGAGGGGTTACAAATGAAGATTATTGATGCCCATATGCATTATTACAATGTTGATGGTTTTGTGCAGGTTGCAGCCAATGCAGGCTATGAAAATACAGCGGCCTGCTGGCAGAAAATATGCGAAGAAAACAATATCGCTTTTTCCGTAGCTATGGGCAACACTAATTATACGTCTTCGAAATACGGCGGTGTCACACCGCGCATGATTGACCTTGCAGCGCCTTTTGACGAGGCGCATTACAATCAGCCGCAGAACATGGGTTACTGCATGGGTGTAAACAGCGAGGCTATAACCGAAGCAAATGCGGAAAAAACAGCGCAGGAATTTGAACGCTTTATTAAGGACCCGCATTGTTTGGGCATCAAGCTCTATCCCGGTTATAATGCTGTCTATGTCAACGATAAAAGGCATTGGCCGCTGTTTGAGCTGGCGCGTGCCTATAATATGCCAGTTGCAATTCACACAGGCGATACAGCCTGGCCCAGCGGTCTTTTGAAATATTCGCATCCGCTTACTGTTGATGAAGCGGCAGTGGCGTTTCCTGATGTAACCTTTGTTATAGCGCACTGTGGTTGCCCCTGGTTTGCTGATGCGGCAGAGGTGGCCTGCAAGAACGCCAACGTATGCATTGACCTTTCAGGTCTGGTGGAGGGCAATCCCAAACCGCTGATGCTGCTCGAAAGACAGCGTGGCTTTTTGCGCCAGCTGCATACTTGGCTGAATTATCTTGGTAATTATGAAAAAATCATGTATGGCAGCGACTGGCCGCTTGTAAATATTCCCCTGTATATCTGGATGATTAGCCACGTTGTTCCCGAATGCTATCACGAGGATGTATTTTATAACAATGCAGTAAGGATTTACAGTAAAATCGGCAAGCTGCTGGAAAAGTGCGGAGGTTGAGATGGGACAGCCTGATATCAAAGAAATAGAGACAGGGCTTAAGGATTGGGACTTTGTGCGCAATCTGCCTGCAGCAATCGGTGATTATACCCTTGTGCCGGGCTCCGGTATCAACGGGCAGATTTTGAATATTGCAGCCTATGTGCATGAAGCATCGCACTGCCGTCTTGATTTGACTTATACAAAAGAAACATTTGACTATGTGCCGGTAAAAACCGTTGGCCTGCATACGTTCCGCGACGTGCGTTTCTTTTGTCGTGACCGCGAGCATTTTGCTGACATGATGCGCAAGAGTTTGCCGGATATTCTGGCCAGCATGGATAAGAAAACCGTGCATACGCTGCCGTATGAAGCGAAAGCGCTGCATTTTGAGCAGTGGGACTATTGGCGTACGCTGCCTGCTCAGGTAGGCGATTATGAGCTGTATATTACGCCCGATAATCCCTTGCCTTATATCAATGGTTCCTTTATCTTTTTGGATTATACTGATTTTAAGCATGGCAATCAGATATACTTTTCCTATAATATTTTCCGTGATGAGCTGTTTGCGGAAATGCGCAAGAATCATCTGCCCTTGACCACAGACGCTTTTGACGTGCTTGGCAACGTGCCGGCGGAGGATAAGCTGCAGGCTTTGCAGGTGCATATAGAGGAAAAACTGATGGCTGCATTGGAAGATTAAAAAAAAGTATAAAAAGATGTTGACAAAATAGGTTTAAGCCTGTATAATGTAATTCGTAGTTGATTGGCCCGGTGGTTCAGTTGGTTAGAATGCCGCCCTGTCACGGCGGAGGTCGTGGGTTCGAGTCCCATCCGGGTCGCCAATCATGCCTCGGTAGCTCAGTTGGTAGAGCAAAGGACTGAAAATCCTTGTGTCCACAGTTCGATTCTGTGCTGAGGCACCATATTGCGGAAATAGCTCAGTGGTAGAGCACCTCCTTGCCAAGGAGGGGGTCGCGAGTTCGAATCTCGTTTTCCGCTCCACCTTTTAAGGCGACATAGCCAAGCGGTAAGGCAGAGGTCTGCAAAACCTTTATCCCCAGTTCGATTCTGGGTGTCGCCTCCATTTTTATTTCTTAAAAGGTGTTAAGTAGTTATGTCTGCCGCGGTGGCGGAACTGGCAGACGCAAGGGACTTAAAATCCCTCGGGTAGTGATACCCGTACCGGTTCGATTCCGGTCCGCGGCACCAAACAATGATATACGCTTATTATCATTTATAAATGATTTAAGTAAAGAAGGCTGATTGAATTCTTAGAGGGTCAATCAGTTTTTTTGTATTCTCAAGATGACTAAGGAGATTCCTATGACCATAGAAAATAAATTGGGCATTACTAATTCTGCGGAGCTGGCCAAGGAAGAAGAGCGACTCAGCAAAATGCAAGCTATAAAACTATTTGAGAGTGATGCTTTGGCGAATCTACCGGCCGGGAAATTTTCGACACTGCCTTTCATTCATGAGTATCTTTTTCGCGATATCTATAGCTTTGCGGGAGAGATTCGTGATGTGAATATTGCTAAGGGTAACTTTCGCTTTGCTCCCTTGATGTACCTGCGGGAGGCTCTGCAGCATTTGGACGCCATGCCCCAGGGCAGCTTCGACGAGATCGTGGAAAAGTATGTGGAGATGAATATTGCTCATCCTTTTCGCGAGGGTAATGGCCGCAGCATGCGCATTTGGCTGGATGATATGCTGAAAAAGGAGCTGGGGCAGTGCATTGACTGGTCCATTGTGGATAAAGAGGATTATCTTTTGGCTATGGAGCGGAGCCCCATTCGTGATATCGAAATCAAGCATGTGCTCGGCAAGGCTTTGACCAATAACATTGCTGACCGCCTCACCTACATGAAGGGCCTAGACGTAAGTTATCATATCGAAGGCTACAATGCTTATAAGGCCGAAGAGCTGTGAGGATGCAAAGTACAACTATATCACTTTGGTAATACAAATATATAAATATAAAACAAGAGCTAGGAGACAGCGCGCTCCTAGCTCTTATTTTATTAGTAGCACAAAAGCAATTGCATCTATATCACTTTGGTGATATAATAACCATGAGGATAGAAAAGAGGGGGTAATTATGGATAAGCTTATAACTATCTATCATGGCTCTGAAAATATCATAGCAAAACCGGAGTATGGCAAAGGTCGCTTAAACAATGATTTCGGACAGGGTTTTTATTGCACCGCAAGCGAAGCTTTAGCCAAGGAATGGGCTGTGTCCTCCATGCGCAATGGCTTCGCCAATTGTTATATGCTAGATACAGAGTTTTTAAATGTTTTAAATCTTAATACTCCCCAATACACTATTCTTAATTGGATAGCAATATTGATAGAACATCGTCTTTTCACTGTTAAAACACCTGTGGCCAGAAGAGCTAAACAGTACTTAATTGATAATTTTACAGTAAACGTGAATGCATACGACTTAATCATCGGCTACAGAGCAGATGATTCCTACTTTGATTACGCAGAGTCATTTATCAATAATGGTATTTCGGTTCAGCAATTAGCAAGGGCTATGCGCTTAGGAAAATTAGGTGAGCAAATTGTCGTTAAATCTAGCTTTGCTTTTTCAAAATTGCAGTTTCAAGGCTATAGCGTAGCTGAAAGAGAGCGCTACTACCAATTGCGTAAGGATAGGGATGATGAAGCTAATCGATTGTATTGGGAACTACTGGAAGAAGAAAATGACGGTCTATATATACAGGATATAATAAGAGGGGGCATAAAAAATGACGATGCGCGCATACCAAGAAATGTATCTGAGTAATGCCCAAGCTGTGTTAGGGGATGCTTTTGATTATGCCGTCAATGTTTGCCATTACTCTGGAGAAGATTTTATAAAAATGTTTGTTGTAAGCACCATTAGTACAAAAATCGCCAATGGCGAGCCCGCCTACACTAAAGGAAAAAGTGGCATAGAGGTGCTCATAGACATAGTATACGAAACTACCGGCAAATATATCCCAATAATACCTGAGGCAAGATTTTCTCGGTCTCCTGAATATTGGATTGGTTGGGCGATAGCTTATTATCAATGGTACTCCTGCAGAAAATTCGGGGAGATTTTTAGGGCAATTAGCTTTGCCGATTTAAAAAGCCTCTATCATACTTTACACGAAGCAGACATTAGCAAATTCGTGGATATAGTTGATGCGAAAATGAAGGAGTATTATCCAGAAACAAGGCTTAAAAGCTTTAGAAGTACGAATGGATTAAGCCAAAATGAGCTAGCTAGAGTTTCTGGTGTTAATTCTCGCTCCATCCAAATGTATGAACAGCGCCATAAGAATATTAATAAGGCTAGTGCAGAGACAGTTTGGCGGTTGGCTAAGGCCTTGAATTGTGGTATGGAGGATTTGCTTGAGGTTTAAAAGTTGTTTTTTAAAGGTCCGTGTCAAGAATAAAGCCTTTAAACAGGTATTCTTTCAATGTGCTATTGGCCCATAACCATATTTGTAATTTTGTCTGCATCTAGGATAATTTCAATGTTTTTGTCAGTAACAATAACTTTGATTAAGAATAATTCGACTAACAATTTTTTGGCGGAGTTAGTATCAAGTGAGCATATTTTAGATTCAAAAAGTTTAAAGGCTTTAATTATGGCCTCGTCAGTTAGCACCTTAAGGTTCTTTTTATCTTTAAGATTGTCAATCTGGGCTTTTAATTTTTCGACTTCTGCATTGACAGCAGAAATCCTATCTAAAGTGTAGTCATCGTTTATGCCTTGTTCGACAAGACAATACAAATTATTTCTGCGTTTGATCGCGCCGGTCATTTGAGAAGTTTTAGCATGAATTTCATCCTCAACATCATCCTTGAGTGTAGCGTATTGTTGACGCATTTTATCTGCAATCCGCAACAATGCTTCAGAATTGAGAAAAGTGTGCTTGATTTTATTGATTGCAGCTGTATCTACAATTTCAGTATTAATCTGCTTCTGCGTGCATTTGTGGGCAGGGGTTCTATCTTTGTCCAAGCAACCATAGTAACTATACGATTTTTTGCGGGGAGTGTTTGTGTGCCCTCCCATGGCACTCCCACAATGCCCACAAAAAATTTTGCCCGTTAAAAGATACTGGCGTTTCCCGTTATATATTCCAGGTCTGGACTTGTTTTGTCGCCTGCGGGCTTGTGCTGCCTCGTATAACTCCTTGCTGATTATTGCAGGGATGGCGTTGTCTATAGTAATGTAATCTTCGGGGAAAGATTTAGCATGCATATTGCGGCCTTTACCATTTTTTGCTCGAGGGTGTTTATTGTAGGAATAGATTCCGCAATATTTTTCATTTCCAATAATATCAAAAAGTGAATTCTTGCCAAAATCTCCGCCCGTTTTCGTTTTGTATCCAAGCTCATGTAGTTTTTCTGCTATTTTTTTGTAGCCTATTCCCTCAATATACAGCTTAAAGATAAGCTTGACGATTTCTGCCTCCTTGGTATTAATGACATAACGTTGGTTTTAATCTATATCATACCCTAACGGAGGGACACCGCCATTAAACAAGCATTTATGGGCATTTTCATTGAGGCCTTTTTTGTCTCCTTGGACAGATTGCGGGAATAATAGGCAGCGAAACCTACAAGCATGTTTTCCATCATTTGACCTTCTGGTGAGCCGTCGATGTTTTGCACTGCGTACTCATAGCGCACATTATTTTTAACCAGCATATCCTTGGTCAGGTAATAATCCAGGGCTCATTGTATAATGAAATTGCACACCTGAAAAATTGAATAAAAAATAGTCCATTGTGATACCTTTGTGTTAAGATTAAGTTGCTACACAAAAACT
>ENA-ORRI01000736-ORRI01000736.1-human-gut-metagenome-genome-assembly--contig:-NODE-736-length-16081-cov-2.76588_pt1 | contig 16081 bp, 9 predicted proteins | sample MGYA00242172_ERZ509128 | MGnify/ENA primary metagenome ERZ509128 (study PRJEB26280, sample SAMEA2338623) | human gut metagenome | biome: human gut; feature: human-associated habitat; material: faeces... | reverse complement strand
ACAAAGCCTTGGAGAATATGCCCGAGATAGAGCTTCAACTGAACGATAAATCGCTTTATCCCCAAACGGGAAAGATCGAGACGATCAGCGGCATTATCGATCAAAACACCGGAACAGTCAGCTTGCGTGCCGCATTCCCGAACGAGGAGCAATTATTGAATAGCGGGGGCTCCGGGAATGTGATCATTCCGGTTACATACGATAACTGCGTCGTAATTCCCCAAGCCGCCACGTTCGAGATCCAAGACCGGGTATTTGTCTTCAAGGTAGTGGACGGCAAGACGCAATCCGCCCCCGTAGAAGTGACCCGTGTGAACGGAGGACAAGAGTATATCGTAAACGCCGGATTGAATAGCGGCGACGTGATCGTAGCCGAAGGCGTAGGTTTATTGCGTGAAGGAACACCGATTGAAGTAAAACAAAATTAAGAACAATGAAAGTTAGCACATTTATAGAACGCCCCGTACTGTCCGCCGTAATTTCCATCACGATTATGGTTGCGGGTATCATCGGGCTTTTCACCTTGCCCGTAGAACAATATCCGGATATCGCCCCTCCTACCGTTATGGTCAGTACGACTTACTTCGGGGCGAATGCCGAGACCATGCAGAAGAGTGTCGTAGCCCCTTTGGAAGAGGCGATCAACGGCGTGGAAGATATGACCTACATGACCTCCACGGCTACCAACTCCGGTACCGCCACGATCACGATCTATTTCCAACAAGGAACCGATCCGGACATGGCCGCCGTAAACGTACAGAACCGTGTATCGAAAGCGACCGGGCAATTGCCGGCCGAGGTTACCCAAGTGGGTGTCACGACTTCCAAGCGCCAGACCAGTATGTTACAGATCTTCTCGCTCTATAGCCCGGACGGTTCTTATGACGAGAACTTCCTCAGTAATTACATCAGCATCAACCTAAAACCAGAGATACTCCGTATCTCCGGAGTCGGCGAGTTGATGGTTATGGGTGGCGATTACAGTATGCGTATCTGGATGAAGCCCGACGTTATGGCCCAATACAAATTGATCCCCTCGGACGTGACCTCCGTGTTGGCCGAGCAAAATATTGAGTCCGCCACGGGTTCTTTAGGCGAGAACTCGGACGAGACGTATCAGTACACCATGAAATATAGCGGACGCCTGCTTACTCCGGAGGAATTCGGCGATATCGTGATCCGCTCCACCGAGGATGGAGAGGTATTGAAGCTAAAAGAGATAGCAGACATTGAGTTAGGAAAGGAGAGTTATGCCTATATCGGACAAACAAACGGTAAGCCGGGTATCTCCTGTATGGTTTTCCAGACAGCCGGATCGAATGCCACGGAGGTGAATAATAAGATCGACGATTTTCTTGAGGAAGCCTCGAAAGACTTCCCGAAAGGTATTGAGGTCGTAAAATTGATGAGTACGAATGATTTCTTGTACGCCTCGATCCATGAGGTTGTAAAAACCTTGATAGAGGCCATTATCCTCGTTATCCTTGTGGTATATGTCTTCTTGCAGGATATCCGTTCCACACTGGTTCCGTTGGTAGCGATCGTAGTTTCCTTGATCGGTACGTTCGCCTTTATGACGGTCGCCGGATTTAGTATTAACTTGATCACTTTATTCGCTTTGGTATTGGTGATCGGTACGGTGGTGGACGATGCGATCGTTGTCGTCGAGGCAGTCCAAGCTCGGTTCGACGTTGGATATAAGTCCTCTTATATGGCTAGTATGGACGCGATGAAAGGATTGACATCCGCCATCGTCTCTACTTCATTGGTATTTATGGGCGTGTTTATCCCGGTATCGTTTATGAGCGGTACGTCCGGTACGTTTTATACGCAGTTCGGCTTGACGATGGCAGCGGCCGTAGGTATCTCTACCATTAACGCATTAACGTTAAGCCCGGCGCTTTGCGCTATCTTATTGAAGCCTTACATCAACGAGGACGGCACCCAAAAGAATAACTTCGCCGCCCGCTTCCGTAAGGCGTTCAACGCCGCGTTCGATTCGATGATCGCAAAATATAAGCATGGGGTATTGTTCTTTATCAAACGGAGATGGCTGGCTTGGTCGCTGTTGGCATGCTCCATCGTATTACTTATCGTCTTGATGAACACGACAAAATCCAGCTTGGTGCCCGATGAGGATCAAGGTACGGTCTTTGTCAACGTAAGTACGGCCTCCGGAAGCTCCTTGGCTACGACTAACAAGATCATGACGAATATCGAGCAACGGATCAACCAGATTCCACAGCTTCAATCTTATTCCAAGGTTTCCGGTTATGGTTTGCTGGCCGGACAAGGTAGCTCTTTCGGTATGTTCATCTTGAAACTAAAACATTGGGATGAGCGCCCGGACAAGGAAGATAACGTACAAGCCGTGATCGGACAGGTATATGGCCGTACGGCAGATATCAAGGACGCTACGATTTTCGCCATCGCCCCGGCCATGATCCCCGGATATGGTATGGGTAACGCATTGGAAATGCATACGCAAGACAAGGCCGGTGGAGACTTAACGACCTTCTTTAACACGACCCAGCAATATCTCGCCGCCTTGCGTGAACGGCCCGAGATCGCTACGGCTTACTCTACCTTCGATATCAAGTACCCGCAATGGCGCGTGGATGTGGACGCAGCGAAATGCAAACGGGCCGGAATCACTCCGGATGCTGTTCTATCAACCCTTTCCGGTTATTACGGAGGGCAATATGTGTCGAATATCAACCGTTTCTCGAAGGTGTATAAGGTGATGATACAGTCCGATCCTAAATATCGTCTGGATGAGGCCTCCTTGAATAATACGTTCGTACGCATGTCGAACGGCGAGATGGCACCGCTTAGTCAGTTTATCACCTTGACCAAGGTATACGGTGCCGAATCTCTAGCCCGTTTCAACATGTATAATTCGATCGCCGTCAATGCCGTACCGGCCAATGGATATAGCTCCGGGGATGCTATCAAGGCGGTAAAAGAGACAGCGGCCACTTCGCTCCCGAAAGGGTATGGCTACGACTTCGGTAGTATCACCCGTGAGGAGAACCAGCAGAGTAATACGACCATTATCATCTTCGGTATCTGTATCTTGATGATTTATTTGATCCTAAGTGCCTTGTACGAGAGTTTCCTTGTTCCTTTCGCCGTGATTCTTTCCGTACCGATGGGTTTGATGGGTAGTTTTTTGTTCGCTAAGTTCATGGGATTGGAGAATAACATTTATCTGCAAACCGGTTTGATCATGTTGATCGGATTGTTGGCGAAGACCGCCATCTTATTGACAGAGTACGCTACCCAACGCCGCCTGTCCGGTATGAGCCTGACTTCAGCCGCTCTTAGCGCGGCAAAGGTTCGTCTGCGCCCGATCTTGATGACCGCTCTTACGATGATATTCGGTTTGCTGCCATTGATCGTTTCCAACGGCGTAGGCGCTAATGGAAACCGCTCGTTGGGAACCGGTGCCGTTGGCGGTATGTTGATCGGTACATTGGCTTTGTTATTTATCGTGCCTTGCTTATTCATCACGTTCCAATACCTGCAAGAGAAACTACGCCCGATCCAATTCGAGCGTTCCCTTGATTGGCAGGTGCAAGAAGAGGTAAAAGAGGCCGCCGAAGAAAGAAAAGAATATTTAGATAGCAAGAAATAATCTATCCAGTTGTATATATATATAATGTATATGAAGAATAACATCATACTCTTTGCCGTAGCGACGCTAGCGTTGAATAGCTGCGGCATTTACAAGAAATACGAGCCTGTCGCCACCCTCCCGGAGAATCTATATCGGGAGGAGATAGCCCCGGCAGATACCTTCTCCATCGGGAATATCAGTTGGCGGGACCTATTCACCGATCCGGCCTTGCAATCCTTGATCGAACGAGGATTAGCCAATAATACAGATCTGCGGATCGCCCATCTAAAGGTACAAGAAGCTGAGGCGGCGTTAATGACCTCCCGCCTCTCCTACCTCCCGTCGCTCTCCCTAGATCCACAGGGCACGACAAGTAGCTTTGATAAGGCGAAAGCGTCGTGGACATACAACGTCCCGGTATCGGCCAGTTGGGAGATCGATATCTTCGGCCGGCTGACAAACGCCAAACGACAAGCGAAAGCCGCCTTGTCGCAAAGCCAAGCGTATAGCCAAGCCGTACAAACACAACTGATCGCCAATATCGCCAACCTGTATTACACCTTATTGATGCTGGACCGGCAATACGAGATCACGACAGAAACCGCCGTGAAATGGCTAGAAAGCCTTCGTACCACCCAAGCATTAATGGCAGCCGGCATGACTACCGAGGCGGCCGTATCGCAAACCGAGGCTACTTGCTACTCCATCGAGACCTCTGTTAAAGATCTGGGACAGACCATCCGGGAGACCGAGAATACGCTTGCCGTCTTATTGGGAGAGACACCTCAGGATATTGAGCGAGGAAGGTTGGAAGACCAATCCTTAACCCCGGATCTGGCTATCGGTATCCCGGTACAGATGCTCTCGAACCGTCCGGATGTACGTAGCGCCGAGTACGCATTGGCGCAAGCGTTCTACGGGACAGCCTCCGCACGCTCCAATTTTTATCCCTCGCTACGTCTTAGCGGCAGCGCGGGGTGGACAAACAGCGCAGGTAGTTACATCGTAAATCCGGGTAAACTATTACTATCGGCGGTCGGCTCCCTCACGCAACCGCTATTTAACAAAGGAGCGAATATCGCCCAATTGAAAATAGCGAAAGCGCAGCAAGAAGAGGCCAAGCTCACTTTCCAACAAACCGTGCTCAACGCCGGAAAAGAGGTGAACGACGCACTTACCCAAGCCCAGACCGCAAAGGGAAAGATCGACTTGCGTACACACCAAATCGAATCGCTTGAAGATGCCGTCCGTAGCACCCAATTGCTGATGACGCATGGAAACACCACTTATCTGGAAGTGCTCACGGCACAGCAAACCCTGCTCAGCGCCCAGCTCTCCCAAGTAACGGATCGTTTTGACGAGCTTCAAGCCACCGTAAACCTCTACCAAGCCTTAGGAGGAGGCAGACATTAAAGATAGTCCTTTCAGACTTGTATATAATTATGATTGTAACCTCCTTTTGTGCGTGACGCATAGAAGGAGGTAAAAAAATACCCGGTTTATGGTATATGCCGTAAACAATCCATCCACTATCTTTGTCATATAAATAAAAGAATCCAGAAACAACAAAATTCATTTGTATATGGCAAGAATAGCAAGACAACTGACCGACCTTGTCGGCAACACTCCCCTGTTGGAGTTCTCTAATTTCAACGCGAGCAAGGGCCTTAAAGCCCAAGTAATCGGCAAGCTGGAATATTTCAACCCGGCTGGTAGCGTAAAAGACCGCATCGCCTTGGCGATGATCGAGGACGCCGAGGCTAAAGGCTTATTGAAACCCGGCGCTACCATTATCGAACCGACCAGCGGTAATACCGGAGTCGGACTTGCTTTTGTCTCCGCCTCGAAAGGCTACAAATTAATCCTGACCATGCCGGATACCATGAGTGCCGAGCGTCGTAACTTATTGAAAGCGTTAGGTGCCCAGCTCGTCCTCACCCCCGGGGCGGAAGGCATGAAAGGAGCCATCGCCAAAGCGGAGGAACTGCGTGATGCGACTCCCGGTTCCATCATCCTACAACAATTCGAGAATCCCGCTAACCCGGCCGTACATATCCGTACGACCGCCGAAGAGATCTGGCGTGATACGGATGGTAAAGTCGATCTGTTTGTAGCCGGCGTAGGAACCGGAGGCACGGTCAGCGGTGTCGGTGCCGGATTGAAAGCTCACAACCCGAACGTACAAATCGTAGCGGTAGAGCCTAGCGATTCACCGGTACTTTCCGGAGGCAAGCCCGGCCCGCACAAGATACAGGGCATCGGAGCCGGCTTTATCCCCAAGACCTACAACGGGGAGGTAGTTGACAAGATCCTGCAAGTAACGAACGATGATGCGATCCGTACCAGCCGGGAACTGGCCGGGAAGGAAGGGTTGCTGGTAGGAATATCTTCCGGAGCCGCCGTATACGCCGCCGTGGAACTAGCTAAACTTCCGGAGAATGAGGGAAAAACGATCGTGGCGTTGCTTCCGGACACAGGAGAAAGGTATCTCTCCACGGTTCTATATGCTTTCGAGGAATATCCTCTATAGGCTTTTATCGGTTTATCTGATGTCATAGAATCTGAGTCGAAAACACTATAGTGTTTGTGGATAAACACAATAGTATTCAGACTAAAACACTACTGTATTCGTGCACAAATACAGTAGTGTTTTTTACAGATTACAAGAGCCCTTTCGTACTCGGTAGCTCAAACCGATAAATATCTCGTCGGATCGCCATCTTGATCGAGCGGGCCAAAGCCTTGAAGATACCTTCTATCTTATGATGCTCGTTCGTACCCTCGGCACGGATATTCAAATTCATGCGGGCAGCGTCGCTCAAGCTCTTGAAGAAATGGAGGAACATCTCCGTAGGCATATCCCCTACTTTCTCACGGTGGAACTCAGCGTCCCAAACCAACCAAGGACGGCCACCGAAATCCAGCGCCACGCTACACAAGCAATCGTCCATCGGAAGGCAATACCCATAACGCTCGATCCCTCGCTTATCACCCAGCGCTTTCAGCATGGCCTCGCCAAGGGCGATCGCCGTGTCCTCTATCGTATGATGCTCATCGACTTCCAAGTCGCCTTTTACCCGTACCGTCAGGTCCGTACCGGAATGCTTACCGATCTGGTCCAACATATGATCGAAGAAACCAAGCCCGGTAGAGATCGATGTCTTTCCGGTTCCATCCAGATTCCAGTCCACATAAATATCCGTCTCCTTCGTGGCACGCCGTACGACAGCACGCCGCCCGCCAGCAAACAGATACTCGGTGATTTTATCCCAATCATCCGTGATATAGGCGGGAGACAATGAAGTAGCGTAAGCCGCCAACTCACTCTCTGCTCCCTCCTCCGGGCGCAACCAGATACCTTTAGCGCCCAGATTATGGGCCAACTCCATATCCGTAAGGCGGTCTCCGATCACAAAGCTATTCTCCAGATCGTATTCACCTGTCATATATTTCGTAAGCATTCCCGTACGAGGCTTACGATTCGGAGAATTATCCTCGGGAAAGGAAGGATCGATCAATATATCATCAAACACGATCCCCTCGCCTTCCAGTGTTTTTAGGATCAAGTTATGGGCAGGCCAGAAAGTCTCCTCCGGGAAAGAGGGCGTACCCAGCCCATCTTGGTTGGAGACCATCACGAACTCGAAATCCAACCGCTCACGAATGAAATAGAGGTTACGCATCACCTTCGGGACAAACTCTAGTTTCTCCAAGCTATCCAATTGATAATCTACGGGCGGCTCTTTTACAAGCGTGCCGTCCCGGTCGATAAACAACGCTCTTTTCCTCGTGCTCATAATTTCATGTTTTTCATCGCGTTCAATAAGCTATCATTCTCTTTCGGCGTACCGATCGTAATACGAAGGCAACCCCGGCATTTCTGCACGTTACTACGGTTACGCACTACGATCCCTTTCTTCACGAGCCCATTATACATGGCATCCGCCTTGGCGACATTCACCAACAAGAAATTAGCGTCCGAAGGATATACTTGATAGGAGAAAGGAGGCTCGGACAGGATCTTCTCCAGCCGGTTACGCTCCGTGAGGATCTCGTTCACTTGGTGCTTCATGGTCGCCTCGTCGTTCAAGAGCTCCAAAGCTTTCTCCTGTGTAAGCTGGTTGACGTTATACGGATATTTGATCTTATTCAAGACACCGATAATCTCCGGAGAGGCGAATGCCATACCCAAACGAATACCCGCCGCTCCCCACGCTTTCGACAAGGTTTGAAGAACGATCAGATTCGGGAACCCGGATAATTCCTTCAAGAAAGAGGGATAAGCGGAGAAGTCGATATAAGCCTCATCGATCACCACGATTCCCTCATAATTCTTCAAGATCTTATAGATCGAGCCACGATCCAGACTGTTGCCACTAGGGTTATTCGGAGAACATAGGAAGATCACTTTTGTCCACTCGTCCGCCGATTCCAATACGGCTTCCGCATCCAAATCAAAGTTTTCGTCCAAAGAAACCTTACGGCATTCCACGTTATTTACATTCGCTGCCACCTCATACATGCCATACGACGGCGAGATCGTCACTACACTATCCAACCCCGGCTCGCAAAAAGCACGGATCACCAGATCGATGGCCTCGTCACTGCCATTGCCCAAGAAGATCGAGCTACGGTCCACGCCTTTCAACACGGCCAGACGATCCTTCAATTTCCACTGCAAGGGATCGGGATAACGGTTATACGGCATATTCCACGGATTCTCATTCGCGTCCAGAAAAACGGAGGCATCCCCATGAAACTCATCACGTGCGGATGAATACGGTTTCAAATTCCAGACATTCGGTCTTACTAAATCTTTTAGGTCTTTCATATCGTGTTCAATCTAATTGTTACTGCGTTGCGGTGAGCATCCAGCTGCTCGTTGGCCGCCATGGTTTGGATCGTACTACCCAAGGCACGGATACCATCGGAAGTGATCTCTTGGAAAGTGATCTTCTTGATGAAACTATCCAAGTTCACGCCGCTATATGCCTTGGCATAGCCGTTGGTCGGCAAGGTATGATTCGTGCCGGAAGCATAATCGCCTGCGCTTTCCGGAGTATATGGACCCATAAAGACACTGCCGGCGTTCTCGATTCGCTCCGCGATAGCGGTGTAATCCGCCGTCTGGATAATCAAGTGTTCGGGAGCGTATTGGTTCGTGAAGTCTACGACTTCCCGCGAATCTTTCAATACGATGATACGGCTGTGCGCTAATGATTTCTCGGTAATTTCCTTTCGAGGCAAACGATCGAGTTGCTCTTGGATGGCACGGGCCACGGGTTCCACGATCGTTTCCGAAGCGGTTACGAGGATCGCTTGGCTATCCACTCCATGCTCGGCCTGCGAGAGGAAATCGGCGGCGATAAAATCGGGATTCGCCGTCTCGTCCGCGATCACCTCTACCTCGGATGGTCCGGCGGGCATATCAATGGCGACCTCTTTCAGGCTTACTAATTGCTTTGCCGCCGTCACGTATTGATTACCGGGGCCAAAGATCTTATACACCTTGGGGACCGATTCCGTCCCATAGGCCATCGCCGCTATCGCTTGGATTCCTCCAGCCTTGAATATCTTACTTACACCTGCGACCTCTGCGGCGAACAGGATAGCGGGATGTACTTTCCCTTCCCGGTTCGGTGGCGTACATAATACGATCTCCTTGCAGCCGGCGATACGTGCGGGCACTGCCAACATCAATACCGTGGAAAACAAAGGCGCCGTTCCGCCCGGAATATATAAACCGACTTTCTCAATCGCTACCGCTTTCTGCCAACAAGTGACTCCCGGGGTAGTCTCCACTTTCTTTCCCTCGAAACGCTGCGAGGCATGGAACTTCTCGATATTCGCCTTTGCCGTACGGATCGCCTGTTTCAAGTCCTCAGCGACCAAGGCATCCGCTTCCCGCATCTCCTCTTCCGAGACTTGAAGGGAAGAAAGCTGCACCTTATCAAACTTTTCCTCATACGCTTTTACGGCGATGTCACCCTGCTCACGTACCTCGTCCAATACCGTACGGACCGTATCGAACAAGGTGGTTACATCCAACGCGGGACGTTTGATTAGTGAGCTCCATTCCTCACGTCCGGGATATTTTATAATCTCCATATTATACAATCATTTTCTCGATCGGAAGCACTAAGATGCCTTCAGCCCCCAATGATTTTAGTTTACCAATAATTTCCCAGAAATGCTTCTCGGCGATCACGGATTGAACAGAGACCCATTCATCGTTCGCCAAAGGCGTGATGGTCGGGCTCTTCATACCGGGAAGCACCTCGATAATCTCATCCAGCTTTTCTTTCGGAGCGTTCAGCAACACGTACTTCTTGCCCTCGGCGACTTGAATCGCTTCAAAGCGGAATAGAAGCTCATCCAAGATCTCCAGTTTCTCTTTGGATAGATTATTGTTGGCAATCAATAAAGCCTCACAAGGAAGGACCACCTCCACTTCTCTCAATTGATTGCTCACCAAAGTGCTACCGGAGCTTACGATATCAAAGATAGCGTCCGCCAAGCCAATGCCCGGGGCGATTTCCACGGAGCCGCTGATTACATGAATATCCGCCTTCACGCCTCTCTCCTCCAAGAAAGACCGTAGGATCGCGGGATAGGAAGTAGCGATCGTTTTTCCCTCAAACCACTCAGCCCCCTTATACTCCTCATCTTTGGGGATCGCTAAGGATAGACGGCACTTACTAAAGCCCAGACGCTTGATCAATTTCGCCTCTTGCCCTTTCTCCACGTACTCGTTCTCTCCGACAATACCAATATCCGCCACACCGTTAGCTACAGACTGAGGAATATCATCATCACGAAGGAATAATACCTCTACCGGAAAACCTTTTGCCGATAATAACAGGATGCGTTTGCCCCTGTTTAGTTTAATACCTGCTTCTTCAAGCAACATCATGGTCTCGTCGTACAGACGGCCTTTCGATTGTACCGCAATTCTCAACATAACTATATCTTATTTTTATATTATAAATATCAACAAAAAAAGGCTTACCGCAAAACGGCAAGCCTTTATCTTTTTATCATGAGTACATACATACCATTCAGCCCACCGAACTATTGCCCGCTGTAATGATGATGGTGATATAATGTAGTCGTTATTTTCATTTCTTTTGTTATTTACGTCGCAAAGTTACAATAATAATTGAAAGAACAAATATTTCTGACAAAATATTATCACAATATCGATATTACTTCAATCCGTTCTTACGAAGCAACTCTTCTATCTCTTTCAAGCTTATAGATTCACGTTCTGCTTTGTCGTAGATGTTAGAGCAAGTTGATCTCTGTCTCATCGATGCTTAACAATTCTTCGACCAAATCCATCTTTAGGCATTTTAGTTCCATTGCCGTCATACAAATGCTCCTTTCTTATTAATTCGTTCTCAAGGACAAATATAATGATTTACTTTAATACAAATGACTCGCTTGCTGCTTAATCTTATTGGAAAGCATCAAGGGGAAGTCCGGATGCGCGGTAAAAAACGCATCAACTTCTTCCCGAGCTTCCTTCGATGTATGGGCGGAAAGCAAGGAGCGAACCCAAGCGGTGGGGAAAAAGATATCGCCAGTCCGCTGTACTTCCGGCATCGCTTCCAAGGCCGGACGGATATAAGCGACCGACTCTTGTTCTCGTAGGCGATGGTTCAAATTAGCGAGAGCGGAAGAGGCCCATGGCTCCACCCTACGATTCCCGGCGATCAACAAGGAAGCGAAGACACTGTCACGTTCCGCCTTGCGGGGCGATACGGATGGGGAGATAAATTGATACTCCTTCTTCCGGTCCGGATTCTGTATGCGGGATAATTGCGTAGCGATAATCTTATCCGCTTTTTCCGGCAAATGTATCGCCAATATATAGGACAAGCCAATATAATCACTCTCGCTCAATGCGCAATCTTTCGGAGCTTTCCGTTCCTGCCATAACGTATACAGACGTTGTACCGCCTCCTCCGAATCCGCTATCGAACGATACAAACGAAACGCCTGCAAGCGATGTTGGGATACGGGATTCGTTGTCACGATCCTCCACAAGGCCTCTTCCAACGGACGAGAATCCGACGGGAATATCCGCTGGCAATCTCCTAAATAGCTTAAAGCCATCGAGAACAATAAAGAATTAGACTCATTCGGTAAATACGCTAACATTTCATCACGGAACCCTTGTGGAGAAATCGTTTTCCAACGAAGATTCTCATAAAGGGTAATCAGCAAAGATCCCTTCAACACCTCATCTTCCGATAAGCGAAGCACAGACCATAGACCGGAAGACTCCCCCTCTGTTATTTTAAAGAAGCCATAGCCACGCCCATTTGTATTCGGAAGAATGACACAATTTCCATTCGGAAGAAAACTTAATTTCATTCGGAAGGAATCAGAGTTTCCTTCGAGAGAAACCGGGATTTCTTCCGAATCCGTTCCACAGATCACCCGATAGGTTAATTCTTGCGGCCATTTTAAACCCCGGCCCAACGGATCACGCTGCTCTACGACCAACTCGCCGTCCTTAACCGAAGCCGTAATCTCCGGCATACCCTTCTGATTCACCCACACCTCACTCCAAGCGGCCAGATCCTCTTCCGTATATTTATTCAAGATACGGATCAAGCCCTCCCACGTAGCGTTCCCATACGCATAAGTAGTCAAGTACTCACGGATTCCCTGCTGGAAAGCCTCTTCTCCCAGAACACGTACCAACATTTCCATAACCACGGGAGATTTATCATAGATGATATTACCATATACCAAACCGGCGTTCCGCAAATTATCCAAATCTTGCTTGATCGGATTCGCACCTGACGTACGGTCTTCCGAATAAGATGCGGGAATATAATCCCGAATAAAATTCAACCGGTGATTCACGTCCGGATATAAAGGTTCTACGATACGGGAAGCAAAATAATTAGCGAAAACCTCTTTTGTCCATACATCATCAAACCATTTCATCGTTACATAATCGCCAAACCACATATGAGAGGTTTCATGTGCGATCAAGGAACTCCGACTCAATCGCTCATTTAAGGTAGGATGCTCATCCAGAAACATCCGGCGATCCGTATATAAAGTAGCACCCGTATGTTCCATACCCCCATATTGGAAACCGGGTAAGATAATCACGTCATATTTAGCGAAAGGATAAGGAATACCAGTAAAGTCTTCCTGCCATTCCAACGCATCGAACACCTCGTCGGCGATGGCTGGGCATTGAGCGATCTTTTTCGGATCCGTCTCCCGATGATAAATAGAGATATCCCGCCCGTTCCGGGAATAAACCTCCCGAGTCAGTTTACCGGCCACGAATGAGAACAGGTAGGTACTAAGCGGTTCCGTCTCCTTGAAAGAAATACGATTCCGACCGGAGACGCTCGTACTATCCGTTTGTGTGATAGCGCCATTCGCCACAGCCAGCCAAGTGGAAGGAACTTCCAAGGTCAAGGTAAAAAACGACTTCATATCCGGCTGGTCAAAACAAGGGAATACCGTACGTGCCCGGTCCGGAACCAATAACGTATACAGGAACTCATCCCGTCGATTCAAGGATTGATCCGCCGGAGTAAAAGTGATCGCTACCCGGTTCTCTCCCACCGCTACCCAATCTGAGGCAATCACGATATGCTCATCTTTCACTTCATAGGGAATATCTCCTCCGTTCAAGGTTACGGAGGTCACTTGCTCCGGTTCTCCGCGGAAATCAATAATAAGCGGCTGTTTCTCGTCTAATCGCAAGGATAGCTCCACTTTTCCCCGGATCGCCTCGTCACGAGATTCCGGGATCGAGAAGAAAAGATTATAACGGACATTTGAGAAATGCTCCTTCCGGAATTGAGCTAGCTCAAGGCTCACACCGGGCCGGGACAAACCGGCCTCATCTTGTTTAACAGAGCTACAAGCAACCAGACCGGACAGTACGCAAGCTCCGATAAATACCTTTAGATTCATATCTCGTAATTATTCTCTTAAGTATTCTGCTATACCCATAAAATTTCGTTCCAACAAATACATCTGGCTAGCCATAAAAGTGAAAAAATCTCCCCAATGCGCTCTCCGATGCAAATCCAATCCTTCTTTTGCTACATAGATACGGGCCACTTGTCGGCCATTCTCACGGACAAAACAAATATCCCAGATCAAGCCTTCGGGAAAATCCTGTTCCAACGTCTCTTTATACCAAGTCAGGCGCTCAAACATTTCCAGACGTAAATCCTCGCTACGGTGGTTTACCTCAAGAATAACGTAAGCCCCTTGGCGGTTCGCGTCGAATTTCAACTCAACGCCCTTTACCTTCGTATCATATAATGTCCAAATTTTCTTACGCCCCCGCAAATAGGGTTGCACCTCACAAAAAGCGGCGAAGCTTTCCCAAAACTCCAATTTGAGATTCTTCAGTTCCTCCTTACTATACATTACCTATAAATGTCTTTCTTTGTTACCTTAACGATCTGTCCGAATTTAGAGAGTTTCTCCATATCCATACTCTTTGAATTACCGACTATCGCATATATCATTAAATGATCTTGTATATTCTCCCTATAAAAACGAAGGATATCCTCCATAGTCATCCGATCGATAACCTCCAGATAATCCTTGTTCGGATCGCTCTCGTACCCTTCACGCCGGAAACCGGCGATCTTCAAGGAAAGGGAGCGACTAGTAGGATATTCATTATTCACCCAATTACGAATCGTCTGCTTCACCGACTCCACCCGTTCCGGACGTTCCGGCATATCATGCACCAAATTCTCCAACACTTCCATCGCATCGATCATCTTATCCGTCTGTGTAGCCAATTTCATCACGAAACTAGCGGGCTTCTCCGATCGATTCAAAGGAGGATGTTTCAAACGGGCATTTACTTGATAAGCGAACGAACGAAACTCACGGATCTCCTGAAACATCAAGGATGACATATCCCCTCCGAAATAAGCACTAAACAACCGGGAAATAGGACGATCTTCCTTAGCCTTCAACGGATCGATATACATATAGGCATAGATTATGCTTTGCGTGACATCCTCCATGTCCATGAAAAAGACAGTCGGCTTATCATACGTCATAAGATCACGGATATAGGGAGAGTTCGATGGAATACTTACCTCCTCCAAGGGTAAATGCTGCTTGATCTGCCGGGCGGCCTCCTCCATAGACAATGTACCACAATAATGCAGGTTACAAGCGACCGAACGTACCTTACTGAAAGTGTCCAGCAACATCTTTCCTTTTAGTTTCTTGATTTCAGCGAACGATAATTTAGTCAAATAACGGGATTGCTCCCCAAATTTGACTTTCTCTAACAGCATATCGGCTACGTTCTCGCTGGAATTGAACAACGATTTCTCCGTTACCTTCGCCTCGTCCACAATCTGCCGTAACTTCTTGTCATCTGGCTTGGCGTGCCGCAAGAAATCGCCGACCAAAGCCATTGTTTGGGTAAAATGCCCATCAAAACCATTCACCACCACCAGAAACTCAGAATCCGTGGAATCAAAAGTCAATGTACTACCAAGTTCCTGCAATTTACCCCGAAAGACCTCAAAAGACATCGATTCCGTCGCTACGAAAGGTAGATAAGCGGACAATTTATCAAGATCACGAAGCTCCAACTGCCCCACTCCATAAGATAGTGTCAGCGAGAATATATCATTTACGGAATTATGAGTCTTATACAACGTGACAAGCGGACGCAAGGATACGACCTCGGCGTCTTTCTCAAAATCGAGAAAATGCGGTTTCAATTCTTGTACGGGTATCTTTTCCAGACGTTCCACATAAGCGGAGGAAGCATCGGAGTTCTTCGGTATAATCGGTGAATAATCCGGCTTGGGTAAGATCGTTTTCGGATAGCGTCCGGTCTTCTTCGTGACGTACATATAATTCTCCGTAAAATATTTCTTGGCGACCTCAATCACGTCTTCTCTCGACAAGGCATCGATACGGGTAACCTCATCCAAATAATCCTGCCAGCTTTTCCCTTGAGAGAAAATACGCATCATCACCTCGGCCCTTGAGTTTATGTCTTCCAATTTGGAGGCATATTCGCGTTTCTGTTCCAATTTCAAGCTTTGAAACATCTCATCGCTAAAATCCCCCTCCTTAATGCGGTTGATTTGTTTCCATACTAATTTCTCGGCTGCCGCATAGGTCTGGAAAAAGAACTTCGGAAATACCAACAAGCCTAATATTCCAGCCTCATTCATACTTTGGTTAACCGCCATCGCACCCATCACCTTATGATCTACCGTCAGCTTATCCAAAAATCCCGTACCATTGGAGTTATTCAATAAAGATACGGCGATATTGAGCGCAACTTGATCCGGATGATTCGCGGGAACTCCCCGGAATCCCAATGCCATAATTTTCACGAAAGGCATAGGAATACGTACGCTCACCTTCTCCCGTCCCTTGAATGGCGGTAATGTAACAATATCCCGGTGAGGCGGCTTCCCTTTT
>ENA-ORRI01000716-ORRI01000716.1-human-gut-metagenome-genome-assembly--contig:-NODE-716-length-16258-cov-8.79954_pt1 | contig 16258 bp, 13 predicted proteins | sample MGYA00242172_ERZ509128 | MGnify/ENA primary metagenome ERZ509128 (study PRJEB26280, sample SAMEA2338623) | human gut metagenome | biome: human gut; feature: human-associated habitat; material: faeces... | reverse complement strand
TTTTGTTGCTCAGGCACTTATAAATAATGTTAAATATAGTGTTGCGGAATTAAGGTCTTTTTTATTATATTTGCAATCGAAAATCGATTTGAACCTTGACTAAACGATGAAATAGTTATGGAACAGAACTTAAAAAACATATTTTATGCGATGGGTGCGATGATTCTTGCACCCCAAACCCTCTGTGCTCAGTCTGTGAACATCGAAGGCCTAGACTCCTTGCGCTTATCAGGTTCGGTGAGTGTAGTGGAGCCTGAACTTCTGAAGAAGGGTGTGCTCAATAATGCCCTGGATGCCTTGATCGGACAGACGGCAGGTGTTAACGTCACTACCAATGGTCTTGACCGTATCGCTATGTTGAACTCCGTCCGGGTTCGCGGTACAACTTCTATCATGGGCGGCAATGATCCTCTGGTGATTATTGATGGTGTTACTTCTGATGTGGCGACGCTTGCTACAATCTATCCCGCCGATATCGAGAGCTTTACAGTACTGAAGAATGCCAGCGAAACGGCACTCTATGGTTCCCGTGGTGCTTCGGGTGTTATCCAGGTAAACACCAAGAAGGGTACGGGTAAGGGATTTCAGATTTCTTACGAGGGAAACTATGGTATAGAGGCGATGTACAAAAGTATGGAGATGCTCAATGCCGCCGAATACATAGCTGCTGCACAGAAGTATGGGCTGGAGTATAACAATAAGGGATATGATACCAATTTCCGCAAGGCGATTACCCGAACCGGAAATATCCAGAACCATTATCTGGCCTTCAGCGGTGGCACTCCTCAGAGCAATTACCGCGCTTCTTTTGGCTATATTGACCATAACACGATTATTCGGAGCAAGGGCTATCGTAATCTGGTGGCTAAGATTGATGTCACCCAGAAGGCGTTTGGAGATAAACTGACGGGAGATTTCGGCGTGTTCGGTTCGTCTTTCAAGAACAATGATATCTTCGACAGTCAGATGCTTTTCTATTCTGCCGATGCCATGAATCCTACTTATCCTTATGATAAGCTGAACGGCAGTTGGGTGAAGAATGGGGCTGCATCTCAGGTGAATCCTCCCGGTGCCGTGCTCAAGGAGCGTAATGATACGAAGAACATGAACTTCAATGCTCATCTGAAGTTGAACTATGATATGACAAATTCTCTGAGTGTTTCTGCCTTCGGAGCATACAGTTATGCTTCCAACGAGAACAACCAGTTCTGTCCTACCTGGGTTTGGGCGCAGGGCAATCTTTATCGTGGGGAGTTCAAGAGCGAGAACTGGCTTGCCAATGTATCGTTTAACTATCAGCATTCGTGGGGAATCCACAATCTGAAGGCAATGGTGGGTGCAGAATATCAGAAGGATATCCGAACGGGATTCTGGACTTCTGCGAAGGGAATCACCAACAACGACATGTATTACCATAACATAGGTGCTGCTGCATCACGGCCTTTCGGTGGGACAGACAGCAACTACGAAGATCCGACTCTGGCTTCTGTGATGGGCAATGTCGACTACACCTTATATAATAAGTATAGTCTTTCGGTTTCCATGCGTGGCGATGGTTCTTCGATGGTGGGCAATGACCATACCTGGGGGTTCTTCCCATCCGTCTCTCTTTCCTGGGATATGAAGCAGGAGAAATGGCTCCGTTCTCTCCAGAAAATTACCATGCTGAAACTGCGTACGGGCTATGGACGCTCAGGTAATCTTGGCGGAATATCTTCTTATACCACTTTGAATACGGTACGGCAGAATGGTATTGTTTCGGTGAACAGTTCTCCTACGGTTACGATGGGAATGATTAGCAATAACAATCCTGATCTGAAGTGGGAAACCCGCGCTACCTGGAATATCGGAGCTGATTTGGGATTGTGGAACAACCGGCTGGTTCTGACGGCAGAATATTACTATTCCAAGACCACCGACATGCTCTATGCCTATGATGTGCCGGTTCCGCCTTTTGCCTATGATAAATTGTTGGCAAACCTGGGTTCTATGAGCAACCAGGGTTTGGAGGTCGGCATTTCCTTCACTCCTATCCAGAAGAAGGACATGGAACTGAATATCAATATGAATCTCTCCTGGCAGAAGAACAAACTCCTCTCGCTGAGTGGCGAATATGACGGAATGCAGATGTCGGCAGTCGATATTACTGCGATGGGTGCCTTGTCGGGTGCCGGTCAGCATGGTGGTTACAACAATGTGGTCTATCAGATAGTTGGTCAGCCTTTGGGGGTATTCTATCTTCCTCATTGCAAGGGAATTATAGAAGATGGAAATGGGTATTACCGCTATGATATCGAAGATTTGGACAAGAACGGAACCGTAGATTTGAGTGATGGCGGTGACAGATATATTGCCGGTCAGGCTACTCCTAAAGTAACGTTGGGTTCCAATATCAGTTTCCGTTATCGCGACTGGTATCTTTCATTGCAGATGAACGGAGCCTTCGGACATAAGATATTCAATGGTACGGGCTTAGCCTACACCAATATGTCGAGTTTCCCGGATTATAATGTGCTGAAGGGAGCTCCTGAGAAGAATATCGTTGACCAGAATGTTTCTGATTATTGGCTGGAGAAGGGCGATTATCTCAACTTTGAGAATCTCACGCTGGGCTATGATATCCCTATCCGAAAGGGCGTGGTGCAGTCGCTCAGAGTTTCGGCGAGTGTCAACAATCTTGCCACCATCAGCAGTTACAGCGGCTTGACTCCGATGATTAACAGCTACGTGGTGAACAGTACGATGGGTATTGATGATAAGCGGACTTATCCTGTTTACAGAACCTTCTCATTGGGTTTAAGTGTTCAATTCTAAAATCAGAAAGTTATGAAACGATATAGATTTTTATTTCTGCTGCTGGCGGCATTGTCTATGACATCCTGTCTGGACGAACATCCTAAGGATCAGTTGGACGAGGATGCCATCTATGGCTCTGCATCTGATATTTATATCAATGCCGTGGCTTCTCTCTATAATTATATAGGTGGAGCTAACGAGAGTGAGGGCATCCAGGGCACCTGCCGTGGCATTTACGATTATAATACGCTGACCACCGATGAGGCGATGATTCCGATTCGAGGCGGCGACTGGTATGATGGTGGCCTCTGGAATGCCATGTACCAGCATCGGTGGAGTGCCGATGACCAGTCTCTTTATGATACGTGGAAGTACCTTTATAAGGTAATCGTGCTGGCTAATAAGTCTTTGGATATTATCAGCAACAAGTCGGCCCTGCTTTCTGCCGCACAGCAGGAGGAATATCGGGCTGAGATAAGAGCCATCCGGGCTATGTTCTATTACTATGCTATGGACATGTTCGGTCGGGTTCCATTGGTCCTTTCCAGTTCAGAACAGCTCCATTCCAGCCTGTTCCAAGGTCAGACAGATCGTAGTTCTATCTTCCAGTTTGTCTTTCAGGAGTTGCAGCAGGTATTGCCTTCACTTCCCGACCAGCACAGCAATAAGGAAGGCAATTATTATGGTCGCATCACCCAGCCGGTAGTCAACTTTCTGTTGGCAAAGTTGGCATTGAATGCAGAAATCTATATGTATGATGACTGGACCCAGGGTTATGCGAGCCGTCCGAAGGGAAGTGACATTCATTTCTCTGTGCCGGCTTCTGATGCCTCTTTGCGTAATGGCGATCAGGTGGACTTCAGAAAGTTGAATGCCTGGGAAACCTGCATTTATTATTGTGATAAACTGGCAGAAGAAGGCTATGGCCTGGAGTCGGATGATTCATTCAATTTCTCTACGCATAATGAGACATCGAAGGAGAATATCTTCACGATTCCGATGGATAAGAATATCTATACCAACCAGTTCCATTATCTCTTCCGCTCTTACCATTATACGCATGGCGGTGCCTTGGGTTGGGGAAGTGAGAATGGTACCTGTGCCACGATTTCTACGATGAAAGCCAATCATTATGGCGAGGCTGATGAAGATGCCCGTTGCAAGATGAACTTTGTGGCGGGAGTGGTAAAGGTAGATGGTCATGAACTGCTGATGGATAATGGAAAGCCGTTGGAGTATCAGCCTTTTGAAGTGGCTCAAAACCTGACCAACAGTAAGTTTGTCAAGACGGCTGGAGCGAGGATGGCGAAGTATGAGGTGGATAGAACCTCTTATATGGACGGCAAGTTGCAGAGTAACGACATCGTTCTTTTCCGATATGCAGATGCTTTATTGATGAAGGCAGAGGCAAAGGTCCGAAACGGAGAGAATGGTGATGAGGAGTTGAATAGAATTCGTGCCCGTGTGGGAATGCCTTACCGTAAGGCTACGCTCGATAACATTCTGGAAGAGCGGTTGCTGGAGTTGGTATGGGAAGGATGGCGTCGTCAGGATCTCATCCGTTTCGGCAAATTCACCGGTGCCTACGATCTCCGTACGCCTCTTCAGGGTGAATCCTCCGGCTACACCACCGTCTTCCCGATTCCTCAGAAATGCATCGATTTAAATTCTGAATTGGTACAGAATAAGGGATATGTCAATATTTTGAAGTAAAGAAACTTGAATAGAGTATATGAAACGAGAAAAGCTCGCCAGGACTTTGATGGTCTTGGTGAGCTTTTCTCGTTTTTATTTCCCGAATCTGGAAGTATCTACTTCTTCATGCTGCTTGGCCTTGTAGCCGCCGAAACGATAGGTGAGGGAGAGGCCGATGATTCTGCCAAAGTACATGTCCGTCCCCCTGTGCTTTTCCTCACGGCTCGTTCGGCGGTGAATGATGTGGTAGAGGGATTTGAATTGGGTGGCAATGATTATCTGAAGAAGCCGTTCTTCCTATCCTTCAACAAGCGCATCGAATGCCTCTTTGAAGTATTTGTCGAACCACTCGGCTGGGTGATCTGTTATCTGATGCTTGCCTGATTTCTCGATGTGAATGGCAACAATGTCGCCAAAATCGGAAGTGCCATCAATGAAAAGAATGTTTTCAAAAAGTGGTAGAGAGGCTCTTACTCGTTTGATGCCTTCCGTGAAGTTATATTCTATCACGTCTTGGTTTACATTATGACCGCCCATTGTGTATCTTTGGATAACACGAGATAGAGAATCTTCTTTCGAGGATAAGCCGAAAAAGATGAGGCTGATTTTATAACCTGCATCTTTAAAATCCTGAACAAGATTGACTGGCAAATCTGTAGAGAAGTTCGTTTCGAAAGCAAAATTCTTGTTTTGTGAAATGGCTTCTTCTTTTTCTTTCATCAATGAAGAGATAACAGTTCCATCTATCCATCGCTCTATCCAATCAGGATGTTCGTTTCGAAGAGACATTGCTAGAAGGTCTCCGTCAAAAGCTTTTACTGTAGAATAAAATATTCCAAGCCTACTTTTGCTAGCTCCATTTGGACCGGCTATAATTGTAAATTCAGGTCTTCTTTTCATAATCTTAATAGAAAAAGAGGTGTTACGAAGTAATTAATGGAGTAAGTAACTCATTTTCCCCTTTCCTGGAGCTGCAACTTGTTTTATGATAGTATATTCGCGTGTCGCAAAATCAAGAGTTGCTTCTACATCGCTTCCATCAGGATTAGCAAGATAGGTTTTTCCGTTTTCAAAATACGGCACGGAAATACCTTTCGCCCACGCTTCCAGGTAGATTCGTTCCACCTCATCGTGTACGGCATTGTTGATTTCCCGAATCGTCTTGCCATTCGAGAGTCGCCAACCTTCTATTTCTTCATATTTGCACATAAGCCTTTAACCTTTAGAAAACCTTTGAAAAATCTACTGCAAAAATACGAGGAATCTTTTTAATAGCCAAATGTTTTAACCTCTTTTTTCTATCAGCTCATATCTGAAGCATCTGTTTTTGAAAGTTTTTCCCCAAAAGGTTTGTGGTTTCAGGAATAATGGCTAATTTTGCGGGCTGAAAGGGGAATCGCTTGATAGGCGATGATTCTTGGAATGATGTAATATAAATAGAATATGGATAGGAAAAATGATGGCCTCAGACTGATGGATGGGGCTGGATATAAGAAGATAATAATTGCTTGCGACTCTTATAAGGGTTGCCTTTCGAGCAGAGAGGTAAATGAGGCGATTGTTTCGGGAGTGAAGGAATGGAATGCGGATGATGCTTCTCCAGAAATCATTACCCTGGAAATGAGTGATGGGGGAGAGGGAATGCTCGATGCTTTTCTCGCGGCGATGAAGGGAGAGCGAGTGAGGATTCATGCCCATGATGCGCTGATGAGATGGATTGAGGCGGAATACGGAATCGTGGATGATACCGCGATTATCGAGATTGCGCAGACCGCAGGACTGGCTCTGATTGAGCCTGAACAGCGCAACCCGATGAAGGCTACTTCCTGGGGCGTGGGCGAGATGATTATGAATGCTTATCGCCGGGGCGTGCGCCATTTCATCGTGGGCTTGGGCGGCAGCGCCACATCCGATTGCGGCATTGGAATGCTTAAGGCGATGGGCGACGACTGGAAGAAAATCCGCCGGGAATGCAGCTTTGTGCTGGCTTCGGATGTTACCAATCCGCTCTGTGGCGAAAACGGGGCGGCTCACGTCTTTGCGCCTCAGAAGGGAGCTGATGCAAAGATGGTGCAGATGCTGGATGATAGGGCGAGGAAGTTTGCCGAGGTAAGCGCCAAGCATTTCGGATATGATAGGAGTGAGGCTCCTGGGGCTGGTGCGGCCGGAGGACTGGGGTATGCATTCCTGCAATATTTCAATGCTGAGGCACGACCAGGGGCTGAACTGCTTTTAGAGAAAATAGAGGTTGATGTGCTCATTCAGGATGCTGATCTCGTGATTACGGGCGAAGGTCATAGCGACCGTCAGACCTTGATGGGGAAGTTGCCGCAAAGAATTCTTGAGCATGTTACCAATCAGAAAATATGGCTAGTATCGGGTGGCGTAAGCGACAGGCAGGTGATGCTGGATGCAGGTTTTGAGGAAGTGATTCAGATTACTCCTGATTCTATGCCTTTAGAAGAAGCGATGAAGCCGGATGTGGCCCGTAACAATATCATCAAGGCGATTCGTAGGCAATTTGCTTTGTAGTTTCAGTTATTATCCGTATCTTTGCGCCCGATTATCAAAACAGGGTAAAAAGAACAAGAAAATAATGAAGTATATAATTTTTGATTTTGATGGAACCATCGGAGATTCGCAGAGCTTGATTGTGAAGACCTTGCAGGATACGATGCGTGCAAGAAAACTGGAGGTGAAATCGGAGGAGGCTTGTGCCAAGACCATCGGTTTAAGACTGGATGAGGCTTTCGTCTCGCTCTTCGGAATGAGCGTTGAGGAGGGAATGGAATGCGCGGCAACCTATCGCGAGATTTTCCTGGATAACAAGAAGACAATGATCGTGCAGCCCTTCCCTCACGTAATAGAAACCCTGAGAGCGTTGCACCGTCAGGGCTATGTTCTGGGTATGGCCAGCAGTCGAAACCATTGCTCGCTGGATGGATACGTGCATCAGATGCAGCTGGAGGATATATTCTCTTCCATTGTTGCAGGCGATGATGTGGAGCATGCGAAGCCGGCACCCGATATGGTCTTCAAAGCATTGAAGAAGATGAAGGGAACGGCAGATGAAACCCTCGTGGTAGGCGATATGAACTTCGATGTGGATATGGCGCATCATGCCGGCTGCAAGGCCTGTGCCGTGACTTATGGCAACGGAACCCGTGAGCAGCTCGCCTCTGCCGAATGGATCATCGATGATTTCGCAGAACTCCTGGAAATCGTAAAAGAATAAATGTTTCTGAAAACATAAAATGCTCAAGGAGTAAAAAGATAAAATCAAGAAGTAAAAGAATAAAACAGGAAATGAATAAAAGATTATTTTATCGCTTGTAGAATAAAAAAGCAGGTAAAATAATCTTTTATTCATTTTTTTATAGTACCTTTGCACCCGCAATTGGTTTGCTGCCACCTTCTGCCGCCTCAGGCAGGATGAGTGCGTAGTGATTAAAAGGGAATCGGGTGAGAAGCCCGGACAGTCCCGCTGCTGTAAGCGTCTTATTGCGGCAAGCACCATGGTCACTGACAATTTTTCGGGAAGACCGCTTGCCATGAGTTTTGCATCTTTTTATGTTTACATAGAGTGAGATGTGGGGAGGACGCAAGTCAGAAGACCTGCCGTTGCCATCGGAAACAATATGATGAAAGAGTGTCTTTAGGATAAGAGATTCCGATGATTCTATCCAACCCCGTGGGATGGGTTCGTGATGGAGACACAGATAATAATATAAAAAATAGAATGAATGAAGGCATTGAGGATATTTTGTCTCGGTGGCTTGCTACTGTTGTATGCACAAGTGGGTATGGGGCAAGATTCCATTCGTACCGAGCACTTGCATGAAGTAAAAGTGAATGCTCGGCAGCACCGGATACTTACGAGCACATCGCCTCTCCAGCTTTTGGACAAGGGGGATATGTTAAGGCTTGGCGTTACGGATATGGCCGACGCTTTGCACCGCATGCCAGGCATCAATCTGCGCGACTATGGTGGGGCAGGAGGAATGAAAACGGTAGCTGTGCGTGGATTCGGAGCGGGACATACGGGAGTGAGTTACGATGGTGTGCTGCTCAGCGAATGTCAGGGCGGCGAAATTGATGTGTCCCGTTATTCGCTCGACCAAGTGCAGACATTGCGACTCACCATTGGCGACAACGACGACATCTTCATCTCGGCCCGGCAAGCCTCGGTGGCAGCTTTACTTGCCATCGAGACTATGAGCGAGATTCTCATCGACAAGCAGCCTCACCTCTCTACTCAGTTGCAGGTGGGGTCCTTCGGATATGTCTCGCCTTATCTGCGCTATGTGCAGAGGTTGTCAGATAGGTTCACCCTCCAGGCAATGGGTGAGTACACCTATGCCGAAAACGACTATCCTTTCATCTTGCACAATGGTAAATATACTACCCATGAGCGGCGAACCAACAGTCGTATGAACTCGGGGCATGGCGAACTGAACATGCACTGGATGATGGGCAGACGAGCCGACGGCATGAGCCGGAACCAATTGTGGGCAAAGCTCTACTATTATGACAACGACCGACAGTTGCCTGGCATCGTGAGATATTACACCGATGTAACTGCCGAACAGTTGCACGACCGCAACGCCTTTGCTCAGGCGAGGTGGCAGGCCAGAAGTCTTGATGACCAATGGATGCTGAAGGTGCAAGCCAAGATGAACTGGGCGAGCTCTGCCTATCAGGACACGCTCGTGGCAAATCGACGCAATGATGCTACCTACTGGCAGAGGGAATATTATACTTCGGCAGCACTGATGTGGATGCCGGATGATAGCTGGGCGCTGGATTACTCTGCCGACTGGATGATGAACTCGCTCAACAGCACCCTTGCCACCGACCTGCGCCCTCACCGACATGGCATCCTGCAGTCGCTCTCCGTCCGATATGCAAAGGGAAGATGGGTAGCTCTTGCCAGAATGTTGGCTTCAGTTTACCTCAACAGCCTGGGGCGCAAGATAGAGACTCAGCAAGGCAGCGCCAATCCTACCAAGGCAGGACAGCCTGCCAAGGATGCACGCCGACTTTCGCCATCGCTTTCGCTTTCTTATCGGCTCCTGGGAAATGGTACTGCCAGCGATGAGCTTTATCTCAGGGCTTCGTACAAGGACATCTTCCGGGTTCCTACTTTCAACGAGAATTATTTCTTCCATTATGGAAGTTCAGATCTGAAGCCAGAGAAAACCCGACAGTTGAATATCGGGCTTACGTGGAGAAAAACTTCTTCAGGAGATGGGGGAAACGGTGAATCCCTGCGTTACAGGAGATGGAATCTTCAAGCAACGCTGGACGGCTACTGCAATCGGGTGACCGACAAGATTGTGGGCGTTCCTTACAATATGTTCGTTTGGCGTACTGTGAACTTGGCACGGGTTGATGTCGTTGGCGTGGATGCTTCTTTGCGTGGCACTTGGCAGATGGCTCCGGGGCAGCAACTCTCGCTGCAAGGGTCGTATAGCTACCAGCACGTGGTGAATCATACCGACCGCTCGTCCAAATATTATGGCAATCAAGTAGCCTATATCCCTCTGCACTCGGGCAGTATTGCCTTGGGGTGGGAGAATCCCTGGGTGAATGTCTCGCTCCATGGACAGGGAATGAGTAAGCGATGGGCCAACAACGAGCACTATGACGGCACCGAAGTGGATGGTTACTGGGACATGGGGTTGACGCTCTATCGTCAGCTCGACGACCTACGCCTCTGTGGCAAACCTCTTAGAGGTGTGAAGGTCAGGATGGATGTGAAGAACCTGCTGGCGAAGCAGTATGAACTCGTAGGGCATTATCCGATGCCTCGCCGCAGCTGGATGTTAAGCATCGGGTATAACTTCTAGATAGTAACAAATTAGATTCAAATATAAACAGAAAAAGAAAATGAAAAAGTATTTATTAGGTTTGGCGGTGCTCTTGATGGGTACTGCAGTGATGACATCATGTAGCGATGACAACGATGGTCCTGAGACTTATCTCCAGGTGTATAGTACGGGCGCTTATGTCGTGAATGCTGGTAACATGGGTAGCAATATCGAGAGCTCTCTCACAGCCATCGACTATGCTTCAAGCACAGCTACACAGAATGTATTCAAAACTGCTAACGGTCGTACGCTCGGTAATACTGCCAATGACGGCATCGTATATGGCAACAAGATTTATCTCGCCGTAGATCAGAGCAACACTATTGAGGTAATCGACAAGAAAACCAAGCAGAGCATCAAGCAAATCAAGACTACAGACCTGCTGGGCAAAGCCGAGGGTGCTGAGCCTCGCCATATCATCGCCGACGGAGGCAAGGTATATTTCACCACATACGGTGGCTATGTAGCAGCCGTGGACACCACAAGCTTTGCTCTTCAGAAGAAGTGGCAGGTGGGCAGCTATCCTGAGGGCTTGGTCATCGGTAATGGCAATCTCTACGTTGCCAACAGCAACTATGGTGCTGGTGGTGGCAACATCTCTTGCATCAATCTTTCCAACGACAATGTAGAGACTAAGAATATCGAGGGCGTGAACAATCCTACCAGCATCTATTATGCATCTAATGTTTTGTATGTTCTCGACAACCCTGTATATGGACCTGCTCCTGACTATGCGGCCACTGGCGAAAATGCCCTACGTGCAGTGAGTTTCGCCCAGGGCAAGTCGCAGAAGGTGGCAGATGGCAACTATGCTGTATGCGTAACCCCTGGTGCTACAACACGTATGGATGTGGTTCGTCCTTATTTCTATGTGCTCAATGCACCTTTTGGCGGCACTTCTAGCGTGAGTGTGCTCGTAGCAGGAAGTACACAACCACAGGCGCTGACACTCTCTGAGATGCCTGTGAGCCCATGCGGTATCTTCGTCGACCCATTGAACGGTCATATCTTCGTGCTCTCTTATAGATTGGGCGATAGTGGCTATGCCGATTATAATGGTAACGGCTATGTAGTGGAGTATGACAGAGCTGGTCAGAAGCTGCATGAGTATGAGACTGGTGTAGGTTCTTGCGCTATGTTCTTTGACTCTGCCTACAAGACAGCATATGCAGAATAAGATGTCGCGAGACAGATGATTATATGATTCATCCAATCCATGGGGAAGTGTCGTTTCGGCGCTTCCCTTTTTTTTGTGTCGGGCATGCTGTTTTATATATATTTTTTTGCGTCAAAGAATTGCCATATTGCCATACTGATAGGTTATCTCTTTGATTACGAATGTGTTATGGGTATGGCAATTCTCTGTTCTTCGGTTTTATCTGCCATATATTGCCATAAAAAACAGCGAAATATAGGTGTTTTAGAGGGATTTTGGGGTGAAAACTAAGAGAGCATTGAGCAAAAATCCTTTTTTTCGGTTCAATGCTAGGCTTTTTCATTTGTTTTTTTGCAATTTAACTGACGACATAGAAGAAATTACGTCCCGACGTAGCATCTGATACGTCCCGACGTAATAATCATTATGTCCCGACGTACAGCCAGATACGTCGCGACGCAGTTTCCAGGACGTCCTGATTGCATCTGGTAAAGCTTTTGAAAACGGCTGCATAGAAACAAAAAAGGTGTGTCTTGAGGCAAAGACACACCTTTTCTCTTGTTTTTTATTGTTTCAGAACCGAGTTCTTCTTTATCTTTTTCGAATCTTTATTCCTCCATCAACTTGCGGTAGCGACCCTTCTTGATCTCTGTATCTCCAAGGCGGCGCGCCTTGTTGATTTCATACTCAGAATAGCTGCCCTCGAAGAAGAAGACCTCACCATTGCCCTCGAAGGCAAGAATGTGGGTACAGATACGATCGAGGAACCAGCGGTCGTGGCTGATAACCACCGCACAACCGGCAAATGCCTCCAAACCTTCCTCCAAGGCACGGAGGGTGTTCACGTCGATATCGTTGGTTGGCTCATCGAGGAGCAATACGTTGCCTTCCTGCTTCAATGCCAAGGCCAACTGCAGACGATTACGCTCACCACCCGAGAGAACACTGCAGAGCTTGCTCTGGTCGGTGCCCGAGAAGTTGAAGCGGCTGATGTAAGCACGTGCATTCACATCTCTGCCACCCAGACGCAAGGTCTCATTGCCCTGAGAAATTACTTCGTAAACAGTCTTCTGAGGGTCGATGTCCTTGTGCTGCTGGTCAACATAAGCCAGCTTCACGGTCTCACCCACCTCGAATGTTCCGCCATCTGCCTGATCCAAGCCCATAATGAGGCGGAAGAGGGTAGTCTTGCCGGCTCCGTTAGGACCGATCACACCTACGATGCCGTTAGGAGGAAGCATGAAGTTGAGGTCGTTGAAGAGAACCTTCTCGCCGAACGCCTTCTTTACATGCTGCGCCTCAATCACCTTGTTACCCAGACGAGGACCGTTAGGGATGAAGATCTCTAGCTTCTCCTCGCGCTCCTTCTGCTCCTGGTTGAGCATCTGCTCGTAAGAGTTCAGACGAGCCTTACCCTTAGCCTGACGGGCCTTAGGCGCCATGCGAACCCATTCCAACTCGCGCTCCAATGTCTTGCGGCGCTTAGAGGCAGTCTTCTCCTCCTGAATCATTCGCTTGGTCTTCTGGTCGAGCCATGAAGAGTAGTTGCCCTTCCATGGAATACCCTCGCCACGGTCCAACTCCAGAATCCACTCGCTCACGTCGTCGAGGAAGTAACGGTCGTGGGTTACGGCGATGACGGTACCCTCATACTGCTGCAGGTGCTGCTCCAGCCAGTCGATGCTCTCAGCATCCAGGTGGTTGGTAGGCTCATCGAGCAGGAGTACATCCGGCTTCTGCAAGAGCAGGCGGCAGAGAGCCACGCGGCGGCGCTCACCACCCGAGAGATTGGTAACAGGCCAATCGCCAGGAGGACAGTGGAGGGCAGCCATCGCACGCTCCAGCTTGGAGTCGATGTTCCAGGCATCGGTTGCATCAATGATATCCTGCACCTCAGCCTGACGCTGCATCAGCTTGTCCATCTTATCAGGGTCTCCGTAATATTCTTCGAGACCGAATTTATTGTTGATGTCCTCGTATTCTGCGAGTGCATCATAGATTTTCTGCACACCCTCCATCACGTTTTCCTTCACGGTCTTGTTCTCGTCGAGCGGAGGATCCTGAGGCAAGTAGCCCACAGAGTAGCCTGGGCTCCAAACCACCTCACCCTGGGTAGGTTGCTCAAGTCCTGCGATGATTTTCATCAACGTAGATTTACCGGCCCCGTTCAAACCGATGATACCGATTTTTGCTCCGTAGAAGAACGATAGGTAGATGTTCTTCAGAATCTGTTTCTGGTTTTGTGGGATAATCTTAGATACGCCCACCATTGAGAAGATGATCTTCTTGTCGTCAACTGTTGCCATGTATATAAATAAATGTGTATTTGTGAATAAATTGCCGAGTTTGGCACTAACAGTTGCAAAGATACATTATTTTTTTGAAATTCTCGCCTTTCTTTCAAAGAAAAGTTGTATATTTGCAACGATAACATCAAATAGAGGCATTTTGTGATGCTTCTTTCATCTTTTTTTAAAAAGAAAGGAATAATATGGATGCAACCTATATAGACCTGACTCTTCGCCTGTCTCTAGCTCTCATTTTAGGAGGAGCGATAGGCATCGAAAGAGAATACCGTGCCAAGGAAGCGGGCTTCCGCACTCACTTCCTTGTAGCCCTGGGTAGTGCCCTTTTCTGTGTAGTTTCCCAGTATGGATTCGGCTTTGAACTGAAGGATTCCTCGCGTGTGGCCGCTCAGGTGGTTTCGGGTATCGGATTCCTGGGCGCCGGTACCATCATCTTCCAGAAGAATGTGGTCAGGGGGTTGACTACGGCTGCTGGCTTGTGGGTGACGGCAGCTATCGGATTGGCTTGCGGAACGGGTATGTATGTGGCTGCAGCTATTACTACGATGATGGTGTTGCTGGGACTGGAGGTGTTGAATTATCTGATACCGCAGTTGGGAACCTCTACCATCGAACTGAATTTCTCTGCTCCATCAAGGGACAGCGTGAAGGAATTCATCAGTAAAATCAAACAGAAAGGCATGGAAGTTCATTCTTACGAACTGAAAGAACGGAGATTTTCTAAGGAAGAATTTGTGGAGGCGAGCATTGAAATAAAAGCCAAACGGGGGTTCCATACGCTGGAGATTCTGGATTATATGAATGATTTCTCGGACGTCACGATTTCGACGATTAAATAGAAAGAAAAGATAAAAAGGAGTTAAGACCATCATCTTAACTCCTTTTATCTTTTATGCTTAGAAAATCCTAGCCAGATAGTCGTAATGTTCGCCTTCTGCCACGAGTTCGCCATGCAGACCGCAGGTTTCGGCGATGGATTTGAGCAATGGGAAATCTACGTAGAGCCAGTCGAAACAGTCTCCCTTAATGTCTTTGTAAATCATCTGATAATCCACTTCACCATAGTAGGCACCATTCAGATTGATGTCGAAACTTCCGTCTTCATTCTCGTAGATATATTTGAGGTCGGAGGAGTCGATAAGAATCTGTCCGCCCTTGTTGAGCAAAGCCTTGAGACAGTTGAAGAGGGTAGGGAGATGTTCTATCTTTCCGGCGATACCCGTTCCGTTCATCAGGAGGAGGATGGTATCGAACCCTGTTTCCAGATGTTCATCGAAAAGATTGATGCATTCCGCATTCTTTACTCCTCTCAGTTCCATCGCTTCGCAGCTCAGAGGAGAAATATCAATGGCTTTTACCTCCAAGCCCTTCTCCTGCAAGGCGAGCGTATGGCAGCCGCTGCCGGCTCCGATATCCAGTACACGCCCTTTTGTGAGTTGCAAGGCCTTCTGCTCCAGCATCGGCATCTCTTCAACTTTTCTGAAGAGATGTTTCACCGGCATTTCGTCCTCTTCGAACATAGAAGATAGCACACGTAATCTTCCTGCTCTTCCCGATTTCTGATGATCAAGGATAGCGGCACCCATCGGGTCTTTGTCTTTTGATAATATCTTTGTATTCATTTATTTTGCAATTTTTGAGTGCAAAATTAATGCTTTTTCATTGAATATGCAAGTTTTGAGGAGATATTCTGCTGCTTCTTAATATTTCTCCTACCTTTTGCTTTTCGCTTTCAAAACTGAATTGCTGATAGATGATAGTGGCATTCTGCAAATCTATGATATGGGGAGCCATCAGTCTGAGGGCTTTCATCTTGCTGTTGCCAAAAGTGAATATATTCATCATACTGACGGTTTGGGCACAGGAATAATAACAGCCGAGGCTAGCCACTTCTATCAGGTCGAACTTGTTGGCATCAAAGCTTGCCTTCTTCACCTTATTATATAGTTTGGTGAAGGAAGCATCATCGAGACAATAGCCGTAATCCATTCTGCTATCTGGATCACATCTTCCATCGTAGATGGGTGGAGTAGGATGTTGTGGCTGCTGTATATTCGACGTCTGGCTGTTGGGTTCTATGATTCTTGTATCGTACTGCACAACCTTTCCGTTTCTGTCGAAGAAGACCGTGATGTACTTGGAATCTCCAAACAGATTATTATATTTGGCATATTCCCATTTGTCCCCAAACATGTCGAAACTGGTGAGCTTAGGCTCTCCCAAGATGGCAATCACTTCCTGTTTGGTCATTCCGCGCTCTACATTTCTTTTTCCTTTAGCCGAAGCCGAGAGGCATACGGAAAACATCAATATGGTTGTGGCGATGAGTGCCATCACTTCATTTTTTTTCATATGCTAAACTGTTTTTATAAGTTATTATCCTTAATTCCGCAACACTATATTTAACATTATTTATAAGTGCCTGAGCAACAAAA
>ENA-ORRI01000706-ORRI01000706.1-human-gut-metagenome-genome-assembly--contig:-NODE-706-length-16368-cov-5.53227_pt1 | contig 16368 bp, 11 predicted proteins | sample MGYA00242172_ERZ509128 | MGnify/ENA primary metagenome ERZ509128 (study PRJEB26280, sample SAMEA2338623) | human gut metagenome | biome: human gut; feature: human-associated habitat; material: faeces... | reverse complement strand
CAGCGTGATATGCTGGAAAAATACTGCGAAAAGCAGGGATGGGAGGTTGTGGCAGTCTATCAGGACGATGGCTTCACAGGTCTTAATATGGAGCGTCCTGATTTACAGAGAATGTTGAGAGCCATTGAGCGCAGGCAAATCAACCTTGTCATCACGAAAGACCTCAGCCGACTGGGGCGGAACTATCTGCAAACCGGGCATTTGATTGAGGACTTTTTCCCAAGAAACGGTGTCCGCTATATCGCCATGAATGACGGTATCGACACCCTGCGGGATAACAACGATATTGCCCCGTTCAAGAATATCCTGAACGAGATGTACAGCAAGGATATTTCCAAGAAAGTCCATTCCTCTTATCTTCTGAAAGCGCAGAAAGGACAGTTTACCGGGTGTCTTGCCCCGTTTGGGTATCGGAAAGACCCGGAGGACAAAAACCATCTGCTCATTGACGAGGAAACCGCCCCGATTGTGCGGCTGATTTTCGGATATGCCCTGAACGGTCATGGTCCGAACTATATCCGCAGACGGCTGGAGGAAGAAAAAATCCCCTGCCCCACATGGTGGAACCGGGAACGGGGGCTTCGCAATACCCGCACCAAATGGGAAAAGAAAGACCCGGAAAACGGGCGGTATATGTGGGACTTCTCCGTTATCAAAGACCTTTTGATGAATCCCGTCTACACCGGGGCGATTGCTTCCCAGAAAAAGGACTACCGTTTCAAAATCGGCACGATTGGGGAAAAGAAGCCGGAGGACTGGATTGTGGTGGAGGGACAGCATGAACCGCTGATTGACCGCATGAGCTTTGACATTGTGCAGAACAAGCTGAAATCCCGCCAGCGTCCGGGGCAGACCAATGAAATCAGCCTGTTTGCCGGACTGATAAAATGCGGCGAGTGTGGGAAGTCGCTGACGATACGCTACACAAACGCAAAACATCCCCAGCAGATTTATTCCTGCAAGACCTACAATGCCTTTGGAAAGAACCACTGCACCCAGCACCGGATTGACTATGACACCCTTTACAGCCATGTGCTGCGGAAAATCCGGGAATGTGCCAGAGCTGCCCTGATGGACGGGGAAGCGGTTGCCGACCGCCTGACCAATACCTGTGAAGCCGAGCAGCGGGAACAGCGGGAAGCAATGGAACGCTCCCTTACAAGGGACGAGGAACGGATTGAGGTTCTGGACAAAATGGTAATGCGGCTTTATGAGGATATGATTGCAGGGCGTATCAGTGAGCAGAATTTCAACACCATGCTGGAAAAGACACAGACCGAGCAGACGGAGCTTAAAACAAAAGTGTCCGAGGGCAGAAAGCGGCTGTCCGATGAAGTCCAGCTTGCCAATGACGCAAAACAATGGGTGGAAGCCATTCAGGAATACGCCAACATCACAGAGCTGGACGCAGCCACCCTCAACCGCTTAATCAAAGAAATCGTCGTGCATGAGCGCATTGACGAAGATAAAACAAGACACATTTCTATCGAAATTCATTTTAATCTCAAACCCATCCCGGAGGTGGAACAGGTCACTGCCTGACCTGTCCCGCCGGGACGGTTCTCTTAAAAACACCATATAGATTTTTTGTACGCCGCCGCCCGCCATCGAGCAGAGTTTTACACCTAATTGGGGATAAAACATCTGATAGACCTGCGGATTGCCCATGAACTCCTTGACAAAAACATACATCTCCAGCGCCTCGAACTGCGGCCTGCGGAGAAAAGCATGGGGATTCTCCTCGCTGTCGTTATAAGCGAGGAATTTTCGGGTCAGGTCATTATAGCGGGAGCGAATCTTTCCACGGTTAGAAGTGTAGTAATACCACAACTGCTCATGGAAGGAAAAGTTGGAATCATAATTGGTGGCCATTATCGGACCTCCACTTCCAGCGACTCCGAAAGCAGATCGGTGATCTTAACTTTGATGGTGCCGCAATCCTCCGGGATATCATAGACTCCGCTGACAAGCTCGTCCTTGCCGGGAACATCTGTCACGGCCGGCTGCATCACGACACCGTCGTAGTTCCAGTCGATCATGATGGAGTCTACGAGCTGCCGCCAATCCGCTACATACTCCTTCTGGAGAGAGAGCTTCTGCATCAGATTCATCGGATAGAAGGCCCGGATGATCAGCTTGCCGCCCTCACGGACGATCTCTGCCTCCGCATCCCGCTTGAGCTGCAGATCGGCCTTGTCGCGGAGGATATCTACGATCTGGATATCGACCTTATAGTCCACCAGTTCCTGCTCCAGCGCACCCTTCAGGTCCGGTTCATGCCCCATGCAGACGATAGTGATTCGCTCCACGGGCTGTCCGGGATTCTCCTCTTTCCGCTTCTCGTAGGTCTTATAAGGCAGGTTAGCGATCAGTTCCTTTAGATCGGCTTTGGTGGCGATCCGGTTGACGGGCATGATCTTCACCATCCTGCCGTCCAGTTCGCCGTCCCAGGCATCACTCTGCGGGAACGGCTGGATTTCCAGCGCGGCAATCAGCAGATCGCGGGCTTCCACGGGGTTGCGGAAGAAGTCATAGTTGTTGACATTGTAGACCTCGAAACCGGTGTATTTTGTGTCATCGGCCGATCCCATACTGGTCTGGCTTTCTTCCAGTTCTTTTGCTACAGAAAGCAGACGCTTGGTGGTAGTCTGGATCGCACCGAGGTTAATATCTGCGCCGATAAAGCGTCGACCAAGCTTCATGGCAACTGCCTGCGTGGTTCCGCTGCCCATAAAACAATCAAGAACTAAATCGCCCTCTCTTGTCGCACACTTGATAATTCTTTCAATTAACGCTTCTGGCTTTTGTGTTGGATATCCAGTTCGTTGACTATCACGATTAGCTAAAAGAATTTCCCACACATCTTCAACCGGTTTCCCCTGAGGATTCATATAATACTTTTTCCCATTTACCAATTGATATGGGCCTTTTTCATCCCTTTGAAATCGTTTTATTACTTTTTCATCATGCGGCACATAGATAGGATAAAACACGCGATCAGCCGTTTTGGAATAATAAAAGATATTGTCATGCTTCCTGGGGAAAGTGCTCGTTGACATACCAGCGCTTTTATAGCTCCAGATAATTTCATTTCTAAAGTTTTCAGGACCAAATATCTCGTCCAACAAGCAGCGCAAATGAGGGGCTTTATGCCAATCGCAATGCAAAAAGATTGATCCAGTGTCAGATAGGAGCTCTCTCATTATTATTAAGCGTTCATACATGAACTGAAGATACTCATCATTTGTCCAAATATCTCCATACTGTTTTTCTTCAAACGAAGTGCTGTCGCTTGCTGCCTTACCGATGCCACACACTTCGATTTTCTTTTTATAGTCTGCCTTGCTGTCGAACGGAGGGTCAATATAGATGAGGTCGATCTTTCCACGATACTCCTTCAGCAGATGGCTCATAACCTGGAGATTATCTCCCCAGAAAATCTTGTTGATCCAGCCGTTCTGCTCCTCGCCGTAGGACTCCCGCAGCTGTGCGGGGTAGTACTGCGTGGAGCGATAGGGCCGCTTGCCCGTCCAGCGGAGTTCGGGGAAGCCTTTGATCGTGGGGCGCTGTGCGAATTCAAACATCATCGTCTGTTCGTCCATGGTTTACTCCTCTCTCCTCATCTCCCGCAGTAATAGCGGAAGTCACACTCTTGGCAGGTCTTTGGAGACTGCGCTGTCTGTGAGAATTCCTTTCTCATGATTTTATGTACAGTATCGTCGAATTCCTGAATGGTGGCATCGATCGCCGCCTTCTGATACGGGAAGCTGATAGTCGGCACGCCGGATTCTTCACCCGTATAGTACAGATGCATTTTGCTGACCTTGTGGCCAGTGCGCTCCTCCACCAGATGGGCATACACCTGAAGCTGCCGCTGATAGCGGTCGATCCGTTCCTTATCCCGGAACAGGTCCGGTTTTTTCTCTGATTTGAAGTCCACCAATTCGACCGTGTCGCCCTCACCCTTGATAAGATCGATCTTGCCTTCGATGATATAATCCGGCTTCACAAGGCTGATATCCACCTCGGCCTCCCGGATAGTATCCCACGAGCCGGCCTGCCGTTCTGCATAGCGAAGCACCTGATTCAATGCGGCTCTCCGCTGCGGCTCAGCCAGATAGGATCGCTCCGACTTGGACAACGAGGTGTAATTCGCGTCAAACCAGCGGGTGATGTTATCGTCGGTGATCGTGCTCTCCTCATGCCGCAGCGCCGCTTTGTGGATATCCTCAATAGTCTGATGCACGAGCATACCGAAGAGCAGGGCGCTCACACGCGCAGGCGTAAACTGCAGTTCTTTATACAGCTTATACTGCACAGCACAGGTCTCATATACGCTGATATGGGAGGTAAAGGAGAAGGTGTCCTTCAGATTCACATCCTTCACGGTATTGAATGTGAACTCACTGATATCGAATTCTTCGCTCTCCATATCGGCCAGCTCGAAATACACCTCGCGGAAGTACATGCTCGGCGTCCGTGTGTCCTCGTTGCAGGTGAGCACCAGCAGATCCTGCGCACGAGAAAACGCCGTATAGTACAAGCGCCAGAAATCGAAAAACTTCATGTCCGTATACGGCTCAAAGGCGGGACGTTTGAAGTATCTGCGCTCGACTTCCTCCATCAGATCCGAGGTGTTTTTCCGGGGAATACTGCCGAGAGAGTCCACCACGACAATGGGGAACTCCATGCCCTTCGACTGATGGATCGTCAGGAACGACACGCAGCCGCTGGGAGCGTATTCGGCGTCGTCCTCATATTCGGAGACGCCGCCGTCATACAGGAGACGGAGATACAAGTTGAAAAGGGTCTCCGTGTTTACATCCACGCGCCGTTTTCCCTGATAGAGCGCAGGGTCCAAAACACTGACACGGTGGAGGTACTCGAACTTGTTGATCACCTGCGTGAACATGGCGATGTTCCGCGCTGGCCGGAGATCCACAAGTCCCACGTCCATCTCCGTGGAGAGGATGTCTGAGAACGGTGAAAACTCAAACATCTGATAGATCAGGCCGGAATAGCCATAGTCCGTGGCTTCCCGAAGGCCGAAGTGGAGCTTACCGCGTCTGCGAATCCAGTTGCGGAAATCTGCTGCCTCCGGCGTGGAGAGGTATTTGTTGGCCTCCTCGATGCAGCCGCGATAATAGCGATAGTGCTCCGGCTGCAGATACGGGTACTCCTGATTCTCCAATCCCTGCACGTATTTCGGAAACATGAGCATCAGACACCCAAGCATAAGCCGGATCTCCGGGCGCTGGAAGAACATATCCGAGCGCGGAGAATAGACATTGATTCCGTTGCTTTCCAAATACCGGGCAAGGCTGGTCACGCGCTGATGCTTCACGGAACTGAACAGGAACGCGATCTGGTTATAGTCGGTCAGCTTCCCGGAATCCACGAGGCCCTTGATGAAGGACAGGATCTTCTCATGCCACTCGTCTTCATCGTTCACGCTGGCCAGCTTTACGACAGCCGGGCTCTTCAGAGTGGATTTCTCATGGGCTCGATGGTCTTATCATAGCGGAAATTGCGCCAGCGGAAGCGGAATCGCGCTCCGTCCGTTGTGATCATCCACTGGTTATAAAAATCGACAATATCGCTGTTGGAGCGATAATTGATAACCAAGGGTATGATCCTGCACACTCCGTCAGGAAACTTATGCGGAAATTCCAGTATATTTCGGATCGTCGCGCCACGGAAGCGGTACAGGCCCTGATCGTCGTCTCCGACAACACAGATGTTCTGATGCTCTCCGCCGAACAGAAATACGAGCTGCTCCTGAATGTAGTTCGTATCCTGATACTCGTCAATCATGATATAGTGGATCTTCGCGCGGAGCTCGGCAAGTACCTCCGGGTAATTCGTCAGGAGCCAGTACGCCTCGGTCTGAATGGCAGAAAAGTCCATCAGGTTGTTTTCGGTCAGCACTTCCTGATATACTTTCAGAATCTCGCCCAGCGCGGCGATGCGGATATCACCGTCAGCCATAAGCTCAGCCGGGTCGATCAATTCTTCTGAAAGATTGTTTACAAAGCCGCAGATCTCCCCGGCCTGCTTCCACGCGCCCTGACTGGAGACCACGGTGTCGAAATTCTTGATCCCACGGAATCTGTATATGTTCTGAAAAACGGTATAGCTCTGATCAAACTGATCCAGCGTGCGGAAGTTCTTTTTCAGGCGAGTATATTCCAGATGCTCCTTGATAATCCGCAGGCACAGGGAGTGGAAGGTGCCGATATACATCTCATTGATGTTTGCGACGATCCCTCTGGCAGCGAGCTCATTTGTGATTCGGGTGATAAGCTCTTTTGCTGCCTTCTCTGTAAAGGTAGCCAGCATGATCTCCTCTGGCCGGACGCCCTTCTCCTGAATGAGGTAGATCGCACGCTGCACGAGGGTGAAGGTTTTTCCCGTTCCGGGACCCGCCGTAATAAGAACGGGGCCATCTGTGGTTTCTATTGCCCGTCTCTGGCCCTCATTCGCATGCCCAAAATCAAACAAGACACCGCCCCCATAATCTTCTGGTTTATTTGCTCTATACAGTCCGAGAGTTACAAATACCCATTTTCTCTACCATATCAAAATATTATATCACGTTACAAGCCCTTTTTCTACTGCTTCCGCAGCTTTTGCGGAGGCAGTTTTTTCGCTTTTCTGAAAGTTTTTGGAAAGCGGTTAAGTTTTCCCATTTCCCATGGCCGTATATCAGGGAAACAAATCTTTTTGGAGAAAACACCTGATCAAAACAGCATGTTTTTCTCCGTATAGCGGGAAACACCCGCTCAAAACGGCCCATGTTTCTCCGTAAAGCGGGAGAGCAACTTAAAAAAATTTGAAAAGCGCCTAACTCTTGCCCTTTGCCGTGGCCGTATATTGGAGAGTTTTTTGGAGGGAGCGCCTTAACGAAACCGCTGTCTTTTCTCCGTATAGTGAAAAAAGCTGGCAATCCATAAAAGTTTCGTCCTCTCTCGTGGCCGTATATGGCAGAGCAGCACCATTGAGAGCATCCTGACGAACGAGAAGTACAAGGGCTGCGCGATCCTGCAGAAGAAGCTCACCGTGGATTTCCTTTCCAAGAAGATGAAGGTGAACGAGGGCGAGGTCCCGCAGTACATAGTGGAACAGAGCCACCCGGCGGTCATTGATCCTGACCAGTGGGAAAAGGTGCAGACGGAGATGGCAGTCCGTAAATCCAGAGGGCGGCATCACAACTGCCTGAGTCCATTTTCGGCAAAGATCATCTGCGGCGCTTGTGGGGAATACTACGGTCCCAAGGTATGGCACAGCACTGACAAGTACCGCCACGTGATCTGGCAATGCAACGGGAAGTTCAAAGGTGAGCATCGCTGCAGCACACCTCATTTATACGAGGAGGACATCAAGCGCCTGTTCCTGCAGGCTGTGGCGGATCTTACAGAAGCACGGGAAGTCCTGATGGAAACCTGCCAGATGTTGCTGGATGAATACCTGAACACGGAGTCCCTCGATGCAGAGAGTGCCGCATTGGAGACCGAGATGGAGTTCGTCTCGGAGCTCACGCGGAAGCTGATCGCGGAAAACGCCACCACGGTCATACAGCAGGAGGAGTACAATCGGAGATACGATGCGCTGGCCCAGCGGTACCGCGATGCCGAGGATAGAGCGCAGCAGCTTCAGAGCCAAAAGGTCACCCGGCGCTTTCAGGGCGATGTGATCGAGAGCTTTATGAATGAGATCCGGGCCTTTGACGATTCTTTCCCGGTCCAATACAGTGACCGTTTATGGCTCAACCTGATTGACCGGGTGACGGTTTATGAAGATGGGCGGCTGGTCTTCCGATTCAAAAATGGAACAGAGATCACGGAAACTCTTTGACGGCAGATACGATAACAGCCCGTGATGGGGACCGATTGATCCTCATCACGGGCTTTTATCATTGAAACGATTATGGCCGTTTGAAACGGTTGCTTTTCCGGCCAGCGTGCTTGTTTCGGGAAAATACCTTCTGAAAGAAGCTTGATTATGACGGACGCCTGTACAAATGCACCCACTCACAGCAGAAAGCCTTGCTGTAAGCGGCTTTCCGGGCAAAAAGAAACGGACCAAACATCGACACATTGTATCAATGTTTGGTCCAATTATGGTCGGAGTGGCGAGACTTGAACTCGCGGCCTCATGGTCCCGAACCATGCGCGCTACCATCTGCGCTACACCCCGATGCAGCTTTTTCATTATAATGATAACGCACACGGTTGTCAAGTATCAATTTTCATTTTTCGCAGAGAAATATGCGAAATTTGTCGATTCTTGTTTTCGGAAGAAATGTTTCTTTCTGTTATTTTCATCTTGACAGCATTCCGGAATCCCACTATAATAAAACCACTGCGGTCAGCCCTGTCTTGCAAACTTTGCTGACTACATCCTTGGAGACTGTGCACTGCCGCCAGTCTCCTTTTTTCTTTCTTTCAATGCTGCGAAAATATAAAAATGCCGCGACGTTTGTCGCGGCATTTTTATGGTGGACGATACAGGACTCGAACCTGTGACCCTCCGCACGTCAAGCGGATGCTCATACCAGCTGAGCTAATCGTCCGTGTCAGCGTTGGTTATTCTAACGCATCTGCATCCTTTTGTCAACCCCTTTTTTCGACGGCCCCGATTATTTTCGGAGCCGTCGAACATGGGGCGCTTTACTTCGCCGTGATATAGACCGTGCAGTCGGCCTTCACGCCGCCGCACTCGGCCGTGATCGTCGTCGTGCCTTTGCCCACGCCGGTCACGACGCCCTTATCGCTGACAGTGGCAATGGATTCGTCCTTACTCGACCACGTGACAGTCTGATTGCCGCCGGCCGGATAGATCGTCGTGCTCAGCGGCACCTCATCGCCGACCTTGGCCGCGAACTCCGTGCGCTTGCTGCCGAGGAACGTGATGGTGATGCTCGTGACCGACGGAGTCGGCGTCGGAGTCGGGGTCGGCTCCGGTGTGGGTGTCGGCGTGGCGACCGGCGCGGCACTGGAAACCGTCGCCGGCGGGGTCGGCTCGGCAACGCTCGGGGTATTTTGACTGGCGTTCAGGCTCACGGTGATGAGCACGATGACGGCAGCCACGACCGCGAGGAGCAAAATGCCGCCGAACAGCATCTGCCACTTCGTATTGACCGCAGCGTGCTCCGCCGCCGGCGTGCCCGCATTTTCACTGGACGTGCGCAGCGGTATGCGCTCTGCGGATTTGCTGCGTCCCGTACCGCAATATGGACAGCGGCTGGCCGGAATACTCGCGCCCGCAGCGCCGGCAGGTGATCTTGGGAATGACGCTCATGAGAAGCCTCCAATATGTGAAGATTTGATACGCATTTGTTTTCCCTATCATACACTGTTCGGTTTTTTTCGTCAAGAGGGAGAGCCTGCCGCTCCCCCCTCTTGCGCGGCGCATCAAAACTGCGTCTGCACCCCGCCGGGCACGTCCGATGTCTGGATGCGTTCCTGCTGCCCGGTGCGGGCATTGACGGCGATGACGCAGCGCTGCCCATCGTCCGTTTCGCACAGATACTCATAGCACAGCGTCTCCCGCGCGCCGTAGAGCCGGAGAAATGCCGTGCGCGTGTCCACGACCTGCAGCGCGCCGGGCACGGCCGCCTGTCCCGCTTCCGCGCCGATCGTATCGGCCGGGAGCGTGCGCGCCCGGTGCGTGTCCAGATACGATGCCGACGAGAAGCCGCAGACCGTCCCGTCGTCGAGCCGGACGCGCACGCGCAGCTGATCCGCCGTGCACAGAACACCGTCCTGCACATAGCAGAACGTGCAGATGAGTGACTGCCCCGCGTCCTCCGTGTCGATCAGGCGCATGCCGTCATAGCCGCGCGCGCGCAAAAACGCCGCGGCCGCTTCTGCCGCCTCATCGGTCGAAAGCGCCGGTTCGCCGCCGGCACAGGAGGAGTAATAGCGCAGCACTTCCCCGCCGGAGACCGTGACCGCGATATAGGACGTATCGTCCCCGTCGTCGATGTCAAAGTTCCAGCACGGTACGGCGCCCTCCGAGCGGCCGGTCGCCTGCAGGCGCGCCGCATCCAGATCCAGAAAGGCCGCGGCCGCAGCCTGCGCCTGCTCCTCCGTGACCTCGTCGCGGCCCGCCAGCATGGCATAGTCCGCCGCCGTGCGCACCTGATAGCTGCCGTCCGCGATCGGGAGCGGCAGCTCCTCAAACGAATCGGCCAGCGCCGCCTCGAGCGTATCGGACAGGTCCGCCTCCGATCCCAGGTTTTCCAGTGACTCCGTGCTGCGCACGTGCGCCGTCGTCGTGACCGCGCCGTCATAAAGCGACTGGCCAAGCGCCGCGAGCTGTGTGCTCAGCTGCTTTGTTGCATCGGAAAAGGCGCGCAGATGCTCCAGCTCCTCGGATGTGAACGTTCTGCCCTCCGCCGCATTGCGCGAGAGCGTGCGCGCGTAGTCCCCGGCAAGGGCGATGTTGCGCGCGATGCGCTCGAGCGCATGCGAATTGACCGGCAGCACGCCAAGCGCCATCTCCGCCGTCTGCGCATTGCTATAGATATCCGTGCAGACCGTGCACTCCATGGCCGCCGTCGTTGCATACAGGCTCTTTTGCAGCGAGCTGTCGAGCTCCTGCACGGCGTTGAGCACCTCGCCGTAAGCGTGGCGGTAGTTGGCATCCATGGCCGTCTGGCGGCGGTTGGCATCCGTGCGGCAGGCGATCAGGCCGATCGCAAGCGCCGCGACGAGCGCCGCCGCGTAGGAAATGATGAGCACGCGCGTTTTTTTCTTCATAGCAAAACACCCCTTCCGGACTAGTGTTGCCGGAAAGGGTGGTTTTGATGTGCAATTTTTCTCAGTCGGCGATCTGCAGCGTCTGCGCCGAGGCAAGCAGGCTCTCATACCAGCCCGCCGGCGCCGTGCCTGCCCGGCAGAGCACGACCGAAATGCAGCCATACGCCGTCGGGATCAGGTATGCCTCGAGCTGCCTTTGCACCGTGGCGCCGTTGACGCCGTAGGCATTCAGATCTCCAAGCTTGACCTGACCAAGCGACTCCGTCGTTGCGATCGTGCCGTAGTCATTGAGAATCGTACCCGCAAGCGTCTGTGCGTCCGCGCCCGGGTGATAACCGATCTCCAGATAGGCGTCCATGCTCGCATCATCCGCGCGGGCAAAGCAGCACTTGCCGTCCATTTCCGTGCTCAGAAACACGGAAGTATCCAGATACAGCGAGAAATCCGGGCCGCCACGCTGGGCAAACGAGCCGGTCACGAGCTGCATAGTCTTATCCTCGCCGCCGACGGAAACTGCCTGCTGGGCGTCCCGCGACGGGGTCTGTCCACTGCCAAGGATCAGCTCCGGCTCGTCGGAAAACGGAAACTGCGGCAGATTTGTCGCGGCCGGGGCCTCCGGTGCAGACTTGTGGATGCGGATGCCGGCTGCGTTGACCACGATCAGCGCGATCGCAAGCAGCACGACCACGACGGCCATGACGATGACCGCCCGCTCCACGCCCGTGCGTTTTTTCATGCCGCTCACCCTTCCAGTTTGGCGATGCCGGCGTCGATCCGGCGCAGGGTCTCGTCCCGGCCGAGGATGCGGCAGATCTCCACCGCGCCGCCTGGCGTCACCGCGCGGCCGGACACCGCAATGCGCACCGGCCACATTACCTTCGCGTTTTTTACTTCCAGCCGCTCGGCCAGATCCTTCATGGCCGCAAGCAACGTCTCATCATCCCACGCCGGGAGCTCGGCGAGCAGCGGGCGCACCGTTTTGAGCATCTCGAGCGAGACGTCGGGGTCGGTCTTGGACTTCTTATTGGTATAGAGCGCGATGTCATACTCCGGCAGCGCGTCGAAGAAATCCACCTTCTCCGGAATGTCCGTGAGCACCTCGCAGCGCTGCTGCAGCAGCGGCGCGATCTGCGCGGGGTCGATGGTGGGGTTTTTCACCGTCTGGCGGATATAGGGCGCGGCCACGGCGGCGAACTGCTCCGGCGTCATGGCGCGGATATACGCGCTGTTGAAGTACTTGAGCTTGTCGATATCGAAGATGGCCGGAGATTTGGAGATACCCTTGACGTCGAACGCCTCCACGAGCTCGGGCAGTGAATAGATCTCCCGCTCGCCGCCGGGGGCCCAGCCGAGCAGCGCCACATAGTTGACCACAGCCTCCGACAGGTAGCCCTGCGCGATCAGATCCTCATACGACGGGTCGCCGTGGCGCTTGGACATCTTGTTGTGCTGGTCGCGCATGACCGGCGAGCAGTGGATATACTTCGGGATCTCCCAGCCGAAGCCCTCATAGAGCAGGTTATATTTCGGCGTGGACGACAGGTACTCCGACCCGCGCACAACGTGCGTGATGCCCATGAGATGGTCGTCGATGACGTTGGCAAAGTTATACGTCGGCAGACCGTCGCGCTTGATGAGCACCTGATCGTCGAGCGTGTCGTTATCGACCGTGATGTCGCCGAAGATCTCATCATGGAACGTGGTCTTGCCCTCGCGCGGGATCTTCTGACGGATGACATAGGGCTTGCCGGCCGCGAGATTGGCCGCGATCTCTTCCTCGCTCAGGCGCGAGCAGCGGCCGTCATATTTGTGGATGACCGTGCCGTCGGAAACATTTTCTTCGGCGGCATCGTCCTTATCGCAGAAACAGCGGTAGGCGTGGCCGCGCGCGATGAGCAGCTCGGCGTATTCCTTATAGAGTCCCCGCCGCTCGGTCTGGACATACGGGCCGACCGGGCCGCCGACATCCGGGCCTTCGTCATGCGTCAGGCCGCAGGCGCGCATGGTGCTGTAAATGACATCGACCGCGCCCTCGACATAGCGCCCCTGATCGGTGTCCTCAATGCGCAGGATGAACTTACCGCCGGCGTGCCGCGCGATCAGGTACGTATACAGCGCCGTGCGCAGATTGCCGACGTGCATATAGCCCGTCGGGCTCGGTGCAAAACGGGTGCGCACCTCGCCGTGCGGGATGCGCTGCTCCATGTCTTCAAACCACTTTTGATCTTTCATATTCTCTGTATCCTCCGGATAGACGATTCCTAAATTATTTATATCTTATTTTACATCGCATGGATTGTCAAGGAACTTTCTGTGTTGTATTCCACCACAGGTTGTGGTACAATATTCGAACAAATACGAATTTTCAGCACAACAGTTAAGGAAGTAATCAAAATGGAAGAAAAAACAGCAAAAAAAGTGATGCTCTCCGGCATCCAGCCCTCCGGTGATCTGACGCTCGGGTCTTATCTGGGCGCGATCAAAAACTGGAGCGAGCGCGCCGAGATCTTTGACTGCTATTATTTCATGGCCGACCTGCACTCGATCACCGTGCGGCAGAACCCCGCCGACCTGCGCCGCCGCACCATCGAGCAGCTCGCGCAATACATCGCCTGCGGTCTCGACCCGGAAAAGAACACGCTCTTCATCCAGAGCCATGTGCCCGCGCACACCCAGCTCGGCTGGGTGCTCAACTGCTACACCATGTTCGGCGAGCTCTCACGCATGACGCAGTTTAAGGACAAGAGCGCCAAAAACGCCGAGAACATCAACGGCGGCCTGTTCACCTACCCCGCCCTGATGGCGGCGGACATTCTGCTCTATCAGCCGGACTACGTTCCCGTCGGCAGCGACCAGAAGCAGCACGTCGAGCTCTGCCGCGACGTGGCCACCCGCTTCAACAACATCTACGGCGACGTGTTCAAGATCCCCGAGCCGTACATTCCGAAGATCGGCGCGCGCGTCATGAGTCTTGTATCACCGGAAAACAAAATGTCCAAATCTGACAAAGACCCCAACGGTACCGTGTACCTGCTTGATCAGCCAGACGTGATTATGCGCAAGTTCAAAAAGGCCGTCACGGACTCCGACACCGAGCGCTGCGTGCGCTATGACCTGGCGAACAAGCCCGGCGTGTCCAACCTCATGAGCATCTACTCCGCCTGCACCGGCAAGACCTTCGAGGAGATCGAGGCGGAATTTGACGGCAAGGGCTACGGCGCGTTCAAGCCCGCCGTCGGCGAGGCAGTCGTCGAGACGCTGCGCCCCATCCGCGAGGAGAGCGAGCGCCTGCTCAAGGACAAGGCCTACCTCGAGAGCGTCTACAAGGCCGGCGCGGAAAAGGCGTCCTACATTGCCAACAAAACGCTGCGCAAAGTCTATAAGAAGGTCGGCTTCGTCGCCAAATAATACTTACATTATTGGAGATCAGTTCTCATGTTTCTTAACACTGCTGTCTGGATCAAAGTCATGCTTGCGATCCTCATCGCGTTCGTGGTCAGCTTTGCGCTGACGCCGGTCGTCAAGATCCTGGCGCAAAAAGTCGGCGCCATGGATGTACCGGGCGAGGCCCGGCGCGTGCACGATCACCCCATCCCCCGCATGGGCGGTCTGGCCATCTTTCTGGGCTTCATCGTGTCGATGCTCCTGTTCGTGGACATCACGCAGGAGGTGCGCGGCATTCTGCTCGGGTCGATCATCATCGTCATCACCGGCGTGATCGACGACATCATCTCCCTGCGTGCGTGGACGAAGTTTCTGATCCAGATCCTCTCCGCCGTCATCGCCGTGCTGCACGGCGTGGTCATCAACGTCGTGTCGAACCCGAACGTGTTCAGCAGTCAGGAGGCCATCGTCCTTGGATGGCTCGCCATTCCGCTGACCGTGCTGTGGATCGTCGGCATCACGAACTCCGTCAACCTGATCGACGGGCTGGACGGTCTGGCCGTCGGCGTGTCGACCATCAGCTGCGTGACCATTCTGGTCGTGGCGCTGCTCGTGTCTGAGCCGAACGTGGCGCTCATCGTCGCGGCGCTCGCCGGCGCGTGCATCGGCTTCATGCCCTACAACCTCAACCCCGCCCGCATTTTCATGGGCGACACCGGTTCCCTGCTGCTTGGCTACGTGCTGGCAACGGTGTCGGTGCTCGGGTTGTTCAAGTTCTACGCAATCGTCACGTTTGTCGTGCCCGTGCTCGCACTGGCCGTGCCGCTGTCGGACACGCTCTTCGCGTTCTGCCGCCGCATCCTGCACGGACAGAGCCCGTTTCACGCCGACCGCGGCCATTTTCACCACAAGCTCATGGATCTCGGCCTGAACCAGAAGCAGGCCGTTGCGATCCTCTATGCCATCAGCGCCACGCTCGGCCTCGCCGCCGTCGTGCTCACGACAAAGGGATCCATCCGCATCGCGCTGCTCATCCTCGCACTGCTGATCGGCTTTGTCGTGTGCGCCTTCATCCGCAAGAGCGTGCACAAGCACCACATTGACGTGGAGCTGCAGGAGGCGAAGGAAGCGGCCGAAGCAGCCGAACAGGCAAACGACGCCGCTGCCGCCGAAGCACCTGCACAGGAGGTCAACGATGAGCAAACGCATTAAAGTCATGTCCGTTTTCGGCACGCGGCCGGAAGCGATCAAAATGGCTCCGCTCGTGCTGGAGCTGCAAAAGCATCCCGAGATCGAGAGCATCGTGTGCATCACGGCGCAGCACCGGGAAATGCTCGACTCCGTCATGGACTGTTTCGGCATTCGTGCCGACTACGATCTCAACATCATGCAGCAGGGACAGGATCTGACCGCGATCACAACGCGCGTGCTTGAGCGGATGCGCGAAGTGCTCGGTGAGGTGCAGCCGGACATCGTGCTTGTCCATGGCGACACCACGACGACGTTTGCCGGCGCGCTCGCCGCGTTTTACGCCAAGATCCCCGTCGGCCATGTCGAGGCCGGTCTGCGCACGTACGACCGCTGGTCTCCCTTCCCGGAGGAGATGAACCGCTCGCTCGTCGGCCGCATTGCCACGCTGCACTTCGCACCGACCGCAAACAACGCCCACAACCTCGAGCGCGAGGCCGTGGAGGGCGACATTTTTGTCACCGGCAACACCGTGATCGACGCCATGGCCTACACCGTCCGCGGGGAGCAGTTCGTCTCGGACGAGCTGCGGCAGGTCGATTTTTCGCGCCGGATCATCGCCATGACCTGCCATCGGCGCGAGAACTACGGCCAGCCCATGCGCAACATCTTCACCGCCGTGCGCCGCCTGGCGCTCAACTATCCGGATGTCGAGATCGTCTATCCCGTGCACCTGAGCCCGGTCGTGCGCAGCACGGCGGAGGAGCTGCTCGGCGGCGTGCCGAACATCCGGCTCATCGCGCCGCTTGACGCCGTGGACATGCACCGGCTCATGGCGCGCAGTTACATGGTCATGACCGATTCCGGCGGCATTCAGGAGGAAGCACCCGCACTCGGAAAACCCGTGCTCGTGCTCCGGCGCGAGACGGAGCGGCCGGAGGCCGTCACTGCCGGCACCGTCAAGCTCGCCGGCACGGACACGGAGGAGATCTACCGTCTGGCTGCCGAGCTGCTGGACGATCCGGCCGCCTAT
>ENA-ORRI01000704-ORRI01000704.1-human-gut-metagenome-genome-assembly--contig:-NODE-704-length-16381-cov-2.78513_pt1 | contig 16381 bp, 15 predicted proteins | sample MGYA00242172_ERZ509128 | MGnify/ENA primary metagenome ERZ509128 (study PRJEB26280, sample SAMEA2338623) | human gut metagenome | biome: human gut; feature: human-associated habitat; material: faeces... | reverse complement strand
CGAGAAGATTCAGAGGAACCATTGCAAACTGCAGGTGACCGCCCCCCTGCAGAAACAAAATATCGTGCGTTTCAGGGATTGCGAGGAGCTCTCTGAGGTTCGTCCGGGCTTCTTCATGAATCGCCGAATAGGTGGCCCCGCGGTGACTCATTTCGAGAATACTCATCCCCTGCCCGTGAAAGTTCGGCAGTTCACGCGAGGCTTCTTCCAGAACCTCCAGAGGCAGCACCGCCGGGCCCGCTGAGAAGTTATACACACGGTTCATGAGGTTTCTCCTTTCCCGTTTACTCTGACTGACTGCCGCGGGTTAAAGCGTGACGTCTGCCCTGCAGTCGGCAAGCCGGCCTTTCGCCATGAAAGGCCGGCTTTAGGGTTTACTTAGTTGTTGTCGGTAGTGTCTGACGGTGTGTCAGGTGCGGTCGTTTCGTTCTCCGCCGTTTCCTGATCCTCAGCACCCGTCTGAGCGGCTCCCGCTTCACCGTCACCCTCGCCGCCTTCGCCCTCGTTATCGAGGTCGTCTTCGGCCACGCGCACGATGTGAATGAGCCGGTCATCGCCCCTCACATCCATGAGCGTCACGCCCTGTGCGGCGCGCCCGGTGACACGCACGTCGGAGACGGGGCTCCTCACGATGTTGCCCGACTCCGACAAGAACATCACGGAGTCATTTTCGTGCACGAGCACTGCCCCGATCACGCGGCCGTTACGTTCCGTCGTGGCAATCGCGATCATGCCCTTGGTGTTTCTGGCGTGACGCGTGTATTCGCTGATCGGCGTGCACTTGCCGTAACCGTTTTCGCAGGCTGTGAGAACCATCTGCGTGTCGTCTTCAGCGACCAAAAGGGCAATCACACGGTCTTCGCCCTCAAGCCGCATACCACCCATACCGCGGGCCGTACGGCCGAGGCTTCTCACGCAGGCTTCATCAAAACGCACGGCTTTACCGGCGTCCGAAAAGAGCATCACATCGTGCTTACCGTCGGTGATGGCAACCCCAATCAGGCTGTCACCTTCATCGAGACTGATCGCGGCCTTGCCGGCGCGCTTCACCTGCTCGAATTCGGTAAGCGGCGTCTTCTTCACAACGCCCTTGGCGGTTGCCATAAAGACGAAGTGATCAGCCTCAAACGCGGTCACAGGAAGCGCAATCGTGATCTTTTCTTCGGGCATCAACTGCAGAAGGTTCACGATCGCCTTACCTTTACTTGCGCGGGCGCCTTCCGGAATGAGGTAGACGTCAAGCGAATAAACGCGGCCGAGGTTACTGAAGCAGAGCACCTTACCATGGGTGTTGGCGACAAACACCTGTTCAATGACGTCGCCTTCCTTCATCTTCGCAGCGCGCTTACCCGTGCCGCCGCGCTTTTGTTCACGGTATTCGGCGAGCGCCAAGCGCTTGATGTAGCCCTCACGCGAGAGCGTCACTACGACGTTTTCGTTGGCGACAAAATCGAGGGGATTGAAGTTCGGGTCGCTTGAATTATCGATTTCAGAGCGGCGCGCGTCGCCCCACTTCGTCTTCAACTCTTCAAGTTCCGCGTCCATGATCGCCATCACGCGCTCGGGGCGCGCGAGGATATCCAGAAGATCCGCAATCTGAGCGTGGCACTCACGGTATTCGTCGTTTAATTTGTCCTGCTCAAGGCCCGTCAATTTCTGCAGCGCCATCTGCAGAATCTTGTCGGTCTGAACGCCGCTTAAGTGGTAGCGCCCGTCCTTATCAAGCCCGCAACCGGCTTCGGCGTCCTCGGGCATATAGGCCGACGGGTCACCAACACCGGTGAGAAGCGACGTGACGAGCGCCGATTCCCAGGCGCGCGCCATGAGCTGCTGCTTGGCAATTGCAGGGGTCGGCGCCGTCTTAATGACATTTAAGAACTCATCGATGTTGGACAAAGCCACCGCCTGGCCTTCCAAAATGTGGCCCCTCATACGGTTTTTGTTGAGCCTGAAGATCGTGCGGCGGTTTACAACCTCGCGGCGGTGTCTCAAAAACGACTCAATGATCTGACGGAGGTTTAATAGGCGCGGCTGGCCGTCCACGAGCGCCACCATGTTCATGCCGAACGAGGTCTGCAGCATCGTGAGCTTATAGAGCTGGTTGAGGATCACCTCGCCAAAAGCGCCCTGCTTAAGTTCCATCACGATGCGCACGTTCTGCGACGACTCGTCACGAAGTTCCGAAATCCCTTCGATCTTCTTGTCGTGCATCAGGCGGGCGATGGTTTCAACGAGCACCTTCTTATTGACCTGATACGGGATGTCGTCAACGACCAGAACCTGGCGCCCGGTCTTCGTTTCTTCGTAGTGCGTATGCGAGCGGATCACAACGCGCCCGCGCCCGGTGCGGTAGCCCTCGTGCACGCCCTTGAGACCAAAGATGATGCCCCCCGTGGGAAAGTCTGGAGCGGGCATCTTGGCAATCAGTTCGTCAACGCTTGCGTCCGGGTGGTGCAGAAGATGGCGGCACGCGTCCACGGTTTCTCCGAGGTTGTGCGGCGGAATGTTCGTTGCCATACCGACCGCAATACCCGCAGAACCGTTCACCAGAAGGTTCGGAAGTTTCGCAGGGAGCACCACCGGTTCTTTTTCGGAGTTATCAAAGTTCGGAACAAAGTCGACGGTGTCTTCGTCGAGGTCGTCCAGCATGGAGTCCGCAATCTGCGCAAGACGGCACTCCGTGTAACGCATGGCGGCCGCCCCGTCGCCGTCAATGGAACCGAAGTTCCCCTGACCGGAAACAAGCGGATAGCGCATCGAAAAGTCCTGCGCGAGGCGCACCAGCGTCTGGTAGGCAGCCTGGTCGCCATGCGGGTGGTACTTACCGATCACGTCACCCACAACACGCGCGCACTTTTTGGTGGGATTATTGAAGGTGTTGTTGAGCTGGTGCATCGCGTACAGAACGCGGCGGTGCACGGGCTTAAAGCCGTCACGCACATCAGGAAGAGCACGGCCCACGATCACACTCATGGCGTAATCGAGGTAAGCCTGCTTCATTTCCGTTTCCAGCGTCACGGGAAGCGTTTCAAGGGAATAGGAAATCGGCATGCCGTTGGCTTCGCCGTCGTTGATCGATCCGCTTTCGTCGTGATTCTGATTGTCGTTGGTGTCCTGATCCATACTGAGCTCTGTTTGTGTCTGACAACCCTAAAAATGCCGGAAAAGATTCTTTGCCGGCGGAAAACGATTTATTTTACCGTTTTAACCCGCGTTTCTCCTCACCCGTTTCCGCGTCCGTAAGGCCCTCAAACAGGGCTTCACCGTTGAAAAGTGAGACACGCAGACTGTGCCGACACACAAATCAGGCCGATTTCTACCACATTGGCCGTTTTTTAGGGCACAATGGCATAAGTCAGAACTATATCTGCCGCAGGCGTAGCACTGCGCCCGCGGCTCATCTTCCCGTTTTTCGGGTCCGGCGGCCGTATTTCCCGCCGGTGTGTGGACGCTGCAAACAGTGCCTATTTTTTGAAGGAAAAGGAAATGAAAACTTCTGTCAAGATCGGCGGTCTGATTGCCGCGGCTTTGATTGCAACGACCGGTGTTAGCACGGCTGCTACCGTGAACCCCTACGTTGTCAATTCCACCAACGCCACCGTCATGAATCCGTTCGGCCTTTGCTGGCGTACAGGTTTCTGGACACCCGCGCTGGCTGAACAGGCCGGTCCCGAAGGCGCCGGCTGCACCTGCGACAAGGACATCCTCTCCGCGGAAGCCTGCGGCAAGACCGCTGCGGCTCCGGTGACCGCTCCCACGACCGCCAAGGGGACGCTTTCCGCCGATATGCTCTTTGGCTTTGACAGCGTGAACCTCTCCGCTGCCGGTCAGGTTCTTCTTGACCAGCTCGTGAGCCGTATGGCCGGCATGGACCTCGAAGTCGTGCTTGCCACCGGTTACGCTGACCGCCTGGGCTCCGAAGCCTACAACCAGAAGATCTCCCTCGCACGCGCCGAATCCGTGCGTGACTACCTCGGCATGAAGGGCGTTGACACGACCCGCATCCAGACCGAAGGCCGCGGCACCGCTGATCCGGTTGTTGACTGCCCGAATCCCAGCAAGGCCGGCGACATCAAGACGAAGGCTGATCTCATTGACTGCCTCGCCCCGAACCGCCGCGCTGTGATCGAAGTGATCGGTACGCGTACTGTTGAATAAGAGACTGTTTCAGTTCTCTAAACAGTAGAATTCAAGCCTGCCCCGGGCGCGTCCTGCGGCGGGCTTTTCTTTTATCAGCATTTAACCCTTCGGCAACACTATGCGAATCGGCGTCACCTGTAATTGCTTTGCACGATCCGGCGGAATGGAGCAGTACGCTCTGAACCTGATTGAAGCCCTGATCCGAAAAGGGCATACACCGGTCATTTTCACCATGTCAGCCGATCCGACGCTGCCGGCGTACCCGCATTGCGAAGTTCACGTCTGCCCGATGAACTGGCGATGGCTGCCAAACAAACTCCATGTCGCGTACTTTAATTCCTGGCTTCGTAAGGAAAAAGCACGGACTGAAGTCGCCTTTACCATCGCCTGCTGCCTTTCGGGCTCGGCTGAGATCGTTGTCTGCGGGGGCAACCACATCGGCTTTTTAAAAGCGATGGGCCGCACGCCCTCTTTCTGGGACAAATGGATCATTAATCTCGAAAAACGGGAATACGCCGAATGTAAGTTTGTCGTGGCGCACGCCAACACGATGAATATTGAACTGCAGAAGTACTACGGGCTGCCCGCAGAGAAAATTGCCGTCATCTATCCGCCCCAGACCTTTAAGCCCTTGACTACTTCCATGGATAAAGCAGCCTTAAGGGAAGAGTTCGGGCTCCCGAAAGACAGAACCCTCTTTCTCAAGCCACAAACGCAAGGGCTTTGAACTGCTGAAAACCTACTTTGAAAAAACGGAATATCCGGAAACGCTCATCGTTGCCGGGCGGCCTGTGAAGGGCGAGTACAAAAACGTCAAGTACATTGGTTTTTGCAAAGAAATGCAGAAGCTCTACCAGGCCTGCGACTACACCATTCTTGCGAGCTTTTACGATCCTCTGGGAACGGCGGGGCTTGAAAGCGTCTGGAACGGCACGCCCTCCATCATGGGCAACACCATCGGGTGCTGCGAGGTTTTGGACAGCCGGTCGCTGAGAAGCTTTGACGTGCATTCGCTCAAAGCCTTAAGCGACGTGATGGAAGACGTAAGAAAAAATCCCATCAGACTTGAGCCGCCCTATCAGCAGTACATTGATCCGGTCTGCATGCAGACCATTGATCAGCATGTTGACCAGCTCGTCCAAATCGGCGAGCGACTTCTTAAGGGCGAGACTCACCCCGGGCATTAACACGCCCTTATAAATGAGGGGCCCGAAGTACTCAGCGGGCCCCTTAGAACAATTAAACAGCCGCTTCGCCCGTTTCACCGGTGCGGATACGGATCACCTGCTCCACATCAAACACAAAGATCTTGCCGTCACCGATCTTGCCGGTGCGGGCGCTCTTTTGGATGGCTTCAAGGCACCGCTCGACGAGGTCATCGGCGACAGCGGCTTCAATCTTTACCTTGGGCAGAAAATCCACCACGTATTCGGCGCCGCGGTAAAGCTCCGTGTGCCCCTTCTGACGGCCAAAGCCCTTCACTTCCGTCACGGTAAGGCCGTTCACACCGATGTCAGCGAGTGCCTCACGCACTTCATCGAGCTTAAAAGGTTTGACGATAGCGACAACGAGTTTCATTTTTTATGTCCTCAAGGAAAATTAAATCTTTGCTGTAATCGGAAAGCGCCAGTCGCGGCCGAAGGCAAGCGCTGAAACTTTGGGGCCCGGCGGGCTCTGGCGCCGTTTGTATTCATTTCTGTGAATCAATGTCACGATGCGGTGCACGAGACTCTCGGGTAACCCTGTTTCTCGGGCAATGGTCTTTTCATCCTCGCGCTTTTCCATGTAGCGCGCAAGAATGGCATCGAGTTCTGCGTAATCCGGAAGCGAATCCTGATCGGTCTGCCCTTCGCGGAGCTCAGCGCTCGGCGCACGCGTAATGATTGTTTCAGGGATGAGTTCAAAACCCGCTTCCCTGTTGATTTCTCGGGCCAGAGCCCAGACACGGGTCTTAAAGACATCCTTAATAGGCGCAAAGGACCCCGCCGTGTCGCCGTAGAGCGTGGAATACCCCACGGCCGTTTCGGACTTGTTTCCTGTTGTGAGCACCAGCTGCCCGAACTTGTTGGAATAAGCCATAAGCAAAACACCGCGGATTCTGGCCTGCAGGTTTTCTTCGGTCACATCGGGCTTTCGATCTTTGAAGTCCGCGGAGAGCTCTGAGACAAAGGCAGCAAAAAGCGGTTCAATGGGCCGCACGACGTAGTGGATGCCGAGGTTGGCGGCAAGCTTCTCTGCTTCCGTGACACTTAAATCCGCCGTAAACCGTGTGGGCATCATGACGGCGTGCACGTGCTCTGCCCCCAGTGCTTTGACAGCTACTGCTGCCACCACGGCGCTGTCAATGCCGCCGGAGAGCCCGAGCACCACGTCCGTAAAGCCGCTCTTTCTCACGTAGTCTCTCACGGCCAAGGTGAGCGCCTTATAAAGCTCGGATTCCGGAGTTTCTTCAGGAGCCGCAACCGGTTCATAACTGTGAGCCGTCTCAAAAACGGCGAATTCCTCGTCAAACGCCGTAAGGCGCAGGCCGATCGTTCCTTGATCATCGGAAACAAAACTCGCGCCGTCAAAAATGAGTTCGTCCTGCCCGCCCGTGCAGTTGACGTAAATGAGGCCGAGCCCTGCGGCTGCGGCATGTCCTACGACAGTGCGTTCCCTCTGACGTGCCTTACCCGCTTCGTAGGGGCTCGCGTTACAGGCAACAAGGATCTCGGCGCCCATCGCTTTAGCTTTTTGAGCGACGTCCGGGTACCAGAGGTCTTCACAGATGCAAAGGCCGACTTTGACGCCTTCGACCGTTACGACCGTTGTGTTGTTGCCCGGCGTAAAGATGCGGGTCTCGTCAAACACACCGTACTCTGGAAGATGCTGCTTGCGGCAAAGGGCCTCGATGCGGCCTGCTCTGAGGACCGCAATGCTGTTAAAGCGATGTCCCTCTGCGACTTCCGGCACGCCGACCAGGACCCCTAGATCCGGGAAGTCTGCGAGTTTTCCCGCCAGCCGCTGAAGTTCCGCCCGGGCCTTCGCGCAAAAGTCGTCTCTTAAAAGCCAGTCCTCCGCGGGGTAGCCCACAAGGCTCATTTCGGGCGTCACAAGAAGCGAGCAACCCGCATCGGCCGCCTTTCGGGCCGCCGACAAAATTTTCTCAGCGTTTCCCCTAAAGTCACCGACTTTTGGGTTCATCTGATAGAGCGCGCACCTTATCGGTTCTTTGGTCTGCATGGCGTTTTGTGAAAGAAGTCTCAAAGCAAACAACGGCACAGATGACACAATAGCGAAAAGCCCGCCACAAACAAAGAAAACGAGAATTCTCTGTTCGCCGCGGGCTTTACCGGGAGCTCAAAACCGAAAATTAAGCGGTCTTGGGCTTCACGTCCATTTCTTCGTAGGCTTTGGCACCGGCCATGATGAGTTCTTCGGCGTCCTTGGCAGTCTTCCAACCCTTCACCTTCACCCACTTACCCGGTTCGAGATCCTTGTAGTGCTCGAAGAAGTGACGGATCTGATCGAGTTCGTCTGCGGGAACGTCGTCAGCGGACTTCCAGGTGGAATAACGCATGCAGACCTTGTTAACGGGCACTGCAAGGATCTTCCAGTCAATACCGCCTTCGTCTTCCATCACGAGAACGGCGATCGGACGGCAGCGGATCACGGTGCCGGCGGTAAGCGCAAAAGGCGTCAGAACACACACGTCAACCGGGTCACCGTCATCGGCAATCGTCTGCGGAATGTAGCCGTAGTTGCAGGGATAGCGCATTGCGGTACCGACGAAGCGGTCCACGAAAAGGGCGCCGGACTCCTTGTCCACTTCATACTTGATGGGATCGGAATTCGCCGGAATTTCAACGATCACGTTAAAGTCATGCGGCACATCACGGCCGGCAGTCACTCGGGCAAGACCCATTTTTATGACACTCTGCTAAAAAAATTCTGTGAAAGAAACGCATCCGGCCCGTCAAACAAGGCCCCATAAAAGATGATGCATTCCGAAAGGGGGCGTATTTTAGTGCAAAAGGCGCCGCAACGGAAAAAAGGAACCTGTAATTACAGGCAATTTCGCAAATTTCCGTTGCACCGCCTTACGCGTAAAGGTTTGCGCAGATGTGGCCTCTCACGCGCTCATCGTCCGTCCCGGTGATTTCGATGTGCTCGAACCCTGCTTCTTTTAAGCGCTCAGCACAGCGGGGATGAATCGTGACCGCGGCGCCCTTTAAGAACCACTCGCGCGCGCCGGGCACAACCTTTACGGCATGAAGCATCGTTGCAACTGAGTCGGAACTCGTGAGGTACACGATGGGAGACGGACCGTTAACGGCCTTTTCCAGATCCCGGATCTGCCGGGGATTCAATTCAATCGGCACTCGCACGTAGCAGGCAAGTTTTTCGACGTCGGCTCCGAGCGCAATCAGCTGGTCGCTTAACCACTCGCGCCCGGTCTGCCCGCGCGCAATCAAAACGCGCATCGGAACGCCCGTCTTTTTAACGAGCGCAAAAAGCGCTTCGCTACCGGAGTGCTCAGCGTCACCCTTGGGGAAGAGAACCTTGACGTCGTCGCCCCAGGCTGCCTTAATGACTTTAGCCGTACCTTCACCGACTGTGGCAAGCGTAATGTGCTTGGGCCAGCGGCGCACCCAATGAGCGACCGCAGTGACTGCGGCAGGAGAGGCCATCACCACCATCTGGACGTCATCGAGATGCGCAAAGCGGTCCGAAACGATGTCCTGATCCTCGGGTAGCGTGATCGTGAAAGCGGGCCAGCGCCAGACTTTCTCAACGCCGTCGGATTCCAAAAGATCGGCCAGCCGGTCGTTTGCCGCGCCGGGGCGCGTCAGAATCACCGGCCGCTGCTTGTTTTCAACAGAACTCCCTGACATTCTTCTCTGTGTTTGGATTGTTAACGAGCTTCTGACTCAGGCGTCCGTTTCTCTGAGAACTTTCTCAAGAAGCGCACGCGCACCCTGCTTTTCGAGTAATGCCACAACCGTGGCGGCAAGGCCCTCGGGATCGGCAAAGGCGCCTCGGGCCTCGGCCCGGATGCATTCCCCGGTGCGGTGGTCGCCTACGTGCGCTCTGAGCCACAACTCGCCCTTATCAACAATGCAGTAAGCCGCCAAAGGCACCTGGCAGGAGCCGCCCAGCGCGCGAGAGACAGCGCGCTCGGCCATCGTACAGGCACGGGTTTCGGTGTCGTTTAAAAACTGAAGGGCATCAAGGATTGCCTTGTTGTCAGCCCTCACTTCAATACCCAGGGCACCCTGCCCCGGCGAAGGAAGACTCTCAGCCGGTTCAATGAAATGGCGGATACGATCCGATAAGCCCAGACGCTTTAAGCCGGCACCTGCCATCACGAGCGCATCAAAATCACCCCGATCGAGCTTCGAGAGGCGCGTACCGACGTTACCGCGGATCGAAGCCACGTTTAACTTCGGAAAGCGCGAACGGATCATGAGTTCACGGCGAAGGCTCGCGGTTCCGACCTTGGCGCCCTCAGGAAGGTCTTCAAGACGCTCGTACCTGGGGCTTACAAAGGCGTCACGCGGATCTTCGCGCGTACAGACTGCGGCAAGCACGAAGCCTTCAGGGAGCTCCATCGGCACGTCCTTTAAGGAATGCACGGCAAGGTCTGCTTCACCCGCAAGCATCGCGGCTTCGAGTTCCTTCACAAAAAGGCCCTTGCCGCCCACCTTGGAGAGGGTCTTGTCAAGGATCTGATCGCCGCGGGTGGTCATACCGAGAATATCCACCTGCGCCTTCGGATAGTGCTTTCTGAGCCTGTCCTGAATATGAAGTGCCTGCCACATCGCCAGCGGACTTTCACGCGTGGCGATAACGCAATGCTGCAGATCAGCCATGAACCTTTTCTCCTTTGCTCTTTCTTTTTGCGCCGGACCTTTCTGTACTCCGGACGCAGACAATTTAGGAATTGTATCAAGCCGTCATTGCGCAAACCTTACTGCCCGCGACCCTGCGGAAAAACACCCGCAGAATCTTCCCGTGATACGGTCAGAAGCACAAAATTCCACAGCTGATCAGGCAATTACACCTAGTTTTGATCGGGTGCTTTTTGCTAGAATGCGCGTTTTTCCACGGATTTTGACCGGATTACCCCGGCCGCACAATCCCTTACCGCGGCAATTGGCCGCACACTGCCGGACTCTCCGCTATGACTCAAGAGCACAACAACTCCGCCGATCCCCTGCACGCCAAGAAAGAAGCTTGGTCAGGCCGCTTCTCTGAACCCGTTTCCGAGTTCGTGCTCCGATACACGCAGTCGGTGAGTTTCGATAAGCGCATGGCGATGGCCGACATTCAGGGGTCGCTCGCGCACGCGGCAATGCTCGCAAAGTGCGGCGTCATCAGCGAACAGGATCTTGCCGACATCCGCCACGGCATGGCCACGATCACCGATGAAATCAAGACCGGCAAGTTTCTCTGGCAACTTGAGCTCGAAGACGTGCACCTCAACATTGAAGCGCGCCTTACGGCCCTGATCGGTGACGCCGGCAAACGCCTTCACACGGGCCGCAGCCGCAACGACCAGGTGGCTACCGACATTCGTCTCTATCTGAGGGGCGAAATCGATGAGATCATTCGGTTGCTCGATCACCTTCAGGAAGTACTCGTTGCGCAGGCCCACAAGGAATACAACACGATCATGCCGGGCTTTACGCACATGCAGGTGGCGCAGCCCGTCACGTTCGGGCACCACATGCTTGCCTACGTCGAAATGTTTGAACGCGACCGCGAGCGTATGTCTGACCTCCGTCACCGTGTGAACCGCTCGCCCTTAGGCGCTGCGGCTTTAGCCGGCACTACCTACCCCATTGACCGCGAGTACAGTGCAAAGCTCCTCGGGTTTGAAGCTGTTGCGCAGAATTCGCTGGACGCCGTAAGCGACCGTGACTTCGGCATTGAATTTACTTCGGCCGCGAGCCTCATCATGGTGCACATCTCGCGCCTGTCCGAAGAGCTCGTCTACTGGATCAGCCAGCCCTTCTCCTTTGTGAAGCTCCCCGACCGCTTTACGACGGGGTCTTCGATCATGCCGCAGAAGAAAAATCCGGACGTCCCCGAAACCGCCCGCGGCAAGTGCGCGCGTGTGGTGGGCGACCTCATCTCCATGGCCATGCTCATGAAGGGGCTGCCTCTTGCCTACAACAAGGATCTGCAGGAAGACAAGGAACCGGTCTTTGACGCAATTGACACCGTCAAAGACACGCTGCGCGCCTTCATCGAAATGATGGCGGGCGTCGTCCCCAACCGCGAACAGATGCGTAAGGCTGCAGCGGCCGGCTACCCCACCGCCACAGACCTTGCCGACTACCTCACCCGCCGCGGCGTACCGTTCCGTACCGCGCACGACATCGTGGGGCGCGTCGTGCGTCACGCCTCCGAAGCGGGCTGCGACATTGCGGAACTCTCGCTTGACGATCTCAGAAGCTACAGCGACGTAATCACCGATGACGTCTATAAGGTTCTCACGCTTGAAGGGTCTGTTGCCGCACGCAACCACGTGGGCGGCACGGCTCCCAACCAGGTCTTAAAGCAGGTGGAGCGCTGGGAAGCGATCTTTAAGGACCGTCATGCCAAAGGCGAAGCGTAAGAAACGTTTCGGCTGAAAACGCGAAAGCCCGGTTTTGACGCCGGGCTTTTGTTTATCTGCGTTTATCTTCAGAAGTCCGCAAGGCCTGCTGCACAAAGCGCAAGGACCACGATACCGAAGACAATGCGGTACCAGCCGAACACGCGGAAGTCGTTCGTACTCACAAAGCGCAGCAGCCACCGCACCACGAGGATGGCGGAGAAAAAACTCACCACAAAGCCGATGGCAACGGACGGCAGCACATCAACAGAGAGCACCTCACGGCTTTTATAGAGGTCGTAGACTGTTGCGCCGAAAATCGTCGGGATCGCAAGGAAAAACGAGAATTCCGTGGCCGCTTTGCGCGAGAGCCCCAAAACAAGTCCCCCGATAATCGTTGCGCCCGAGCGGCTGGTGCCGGGAATAAGGGCAAAACACTGCATCAGTCCCACGCTCACCGCGTCCTTCCAGGTCATGTCGTCCATGGAGGCCACGCGCGGCGCCTTGCCGCTTTTTTCATGAGCACGTTCAATCCAGAGAATCAGAATGCCGCCTACGATAAGGGCCGCTGCTACCGCCGCCGGATTAAAGAGGTAGGCTTTAATCGTTGAGGAAAGGAGTACCCCGAGGAAAGCCGCCGGAATAAAGGCGTGTTCACGGCGAGCCGCTGCTCTTTCCCGGGCACAAAGAGGTTTCTTAAAATCGCGAAAATCCTCTCCCGGTAGTGCCAGCACACGGCAACAATGGCGCCCGCCTGAATTGCAATGTAAAAGGTGTCCGCGGAGGGCCCCGTGTGAAACCCGATGAGGTCACCCGCGATGATGAGGTGCCCGGTGGAACTCACCGGCAGAAACTCCGTGAGCCCCTCGACAATTCCTAAAAAAGCCGCCTGAAGCGCTTCAATCCACTGCATTCTCTATCCTCAGACCGTTTTGTTGGCGGGTTTAGCTTTGGCTTCTCCGACAGCAGCCTGAGCGGCAACAGCGATTGTTCCGGTACGCACGGCAGAAACGTCAGTCGGCTTGATATCGGCGCGGATCGGCGTTGCGAGCACCTTGTCAATACGGCGCCCGTCCATGTCGGCAACTTCAAACTTCCAGCCGGCCCAGCGCACAACGTCGCCGGTCTTCGGAAGCCGCGCGAGAAGCACCATCATCATGCCGGACAATGTGTTGTAACGCCCCTGCTCTTCTTCGGGCACCGCCTTAATCTGCAGACAGTCCTTTAATTCGGGGACGGGAATGATGCCGTCCAAAAACCACGAGCCGTCGTTGCGGGGCACCGCCCAGGCGTCATCCGTCGTTGCGGGCTTAAATTCACCGGCAATCGCTTCCAGAAGGTCGCGCGGCGTAACCAACCCCACCACGCCGCCGTACTCGTCCACAACGAGCGCAAGTTGCGTATCCGTCACTTTGAACTGCTCCAGCAATTCCATCCCGGAAAGGGATTCCGGCACATAAGTGGCCGGCGTGAGGTTACTCATGAAGTCGGGTTTTCCGCCCTCAAGCATCTGCTGTAGCAGGGAGCGCGTCGTACAGTAGCCCTTGATGTCATCGAGGCTGCCGCTTGCGACAATCAGGCGCGAACGCATCGAAGTCTGCACCTTGCGGACGTTTTCTTCCTGGCTGTCTTCAAGATCGATCCATTCAATGTCCGCGCGCGGCGTCATCAGCGACCCCACCTGACGGTCGTCTAAACGGAAGACGTTACGCACCATATCGCGCTCAGACATGTCGATGACGCCTGATTCACTGCCTTCTTCAATCATCGCGTGAATTTCTTCTTCCGTGACGCTTGCCTGGTCTTTCCCGGACTGACCGAAAAGCTTGAGCATGCCTTCGGTGGAAACGGAAAGAAGCTTCACAAAGGGGCTCATCACGACGGAAAGGAGCTTCAAAGAACCCGAGACACGGCAGGCAACGGTTTCGGGATTGACCTGTCCCAGGCGCTTGGGAACCAGTTCACCGAACACAATGGAGAAGTAAGTGACAAGCACCACCACCGTGACGATGCCGATGAGTTTTGAAGTTTCCGGCGAAATGCCGAAGCCCATCAGAAAATCCGCAAGGGGTTTTGCAAGTGCCGACTCGCCCACAATACCGGAGAGAATGCCGATGGAGGTGATCCCCACCTGAATGGTGGAAAGCGCCCAGGTCGGGTCACTCTGGAGTTTCAACGCTGTATCGGCCCTCTTGTCTCCGTCCTCAGACATCACCTGCAGACGCGCACGGCGGCTCGTGACGAGCGCAATTTCGCTCATCGCGAAAACGCCGTTCATAAAAAAGAGAAAGGCCAAAACCAGGACATCAACCCAGCTGCTCATACGACGATGATCTCAAAGGAATAAATCAGAAAAAGCGAATGATAAAAAATCCCGGCGCCAAATGGCTGAGAGAAGCGCCATCCGCACCGGGTTTTCTTGTTTCTTAATGCAATCAGAAGGGGAGCTTGAACCCGGGGGGCAGCGGCAACCCCGCCGTGGCTTCCTTCATCTTCTGCTGCGAAAGGGCCTCGGCCTTGTGCGCTGCATCATTAATGGCAGCTGCCACGAGGTCTTCGAGCATTTCCTTGTCATCAGGATCGCCCGAAAGAAGCTTCGGATCGATTTCAACGCGCCGGGCTTCGTGCTTGCAGGTGATCGTGATTTTCACGGCGCCCGCACCGGCTTCACCGGTCACTTCAATGTTGCCGAGCTCAGCCTGAAGGCGCTCAACGTTTTTTTGCATTTTCTGGGCCTGCGCCAGCAGTCCCTGAATGTTTCCACGCATAAGTCTCTGTTTCCTTAATTTCAGCGTCCGTCATATCCCTCACCGAGGCATCAATGACTTTCGCCTGTAGTAGTTGCACGCATTTTTGCACAAAAGGATCACTTTTGAAGGCCGTGATCATCGCAAGACGCGCCTTTCGCCGTTCCGTTTCCACTAAAAGTGAGACGCTTGGCTCATCCTGAGATCTTTCCCGCGGCGCAAAATGCACGGCAAAGGGGTGTCCGAGCGCTTTCTCGAGGGCCTCACGGATTTCCTGCTGAATGGCTTCGTTGACCAACGTCTGTGAGGCAACCGCCAGGAGCACATGATGGTCATCCAATTCATCCACAGCGCTTGAAGCGGCCACTTCTTTTGCCAGTCCCTTAAGACTGGTTCTGCACAGCAGTTCGCGCCAGTTAAGCAAAAGCGCCGAAGGGTGGACTTCCTGCGGAAGCGGTATCACCTCAGGGCTTTTGGTGTGCAGTGACTTAACCGGCGCCGTGCTCTCCCCCGTCGTCCTCCCAGGGCGGCGGCATATCCGAAATGTTGGGTTCGACAATGTCGGGTTCATGCACCGCCGGTGGTTCGGCGATTTCAGGAGCAACCTGCGGTTTAGGTTCTGCCGGCTGAACCGGCGCCGCGGCCGCAGCAGCGGTTGCCGCAGGAGTCGTTGCCGTTTCCTTCTTTTCCGGTACCTTAAGGCCGAGGCGCGTTCCCGCCGGCCTAAACGCCATCATCCGGAGAATGGCCATCGTAAAGCCGGCATATTCGTCCGGCGCGAGCGGCATATCGTTGCGTGCCTGCAGTGCAATCTGGTAATCGAGCTGCACTTCTTCCGGGGTCATGGCTTTTGCCAGAGCCCTTATGCCGGCAGACGTCGTGTCTTCATCGTCCAAAAGTTCCGGCACACGCTGTACCAAAGCCACGCGGTGCAAAAGCCCCGCCATCGCCCGCACGGCTTCCGTGTAGGAGAGCCCTTCGGAACCCAAATTTTCGGCTTCAGCAAGCGCCGCCTGCGTGTTGCCGGAAGCCACATGCATCATGAGGTCAACAAGGGCCTCGTCCCCGATGACACCCAGCATTTCACGCACGGATTTAAGTGTCACGGGGCCCGCTGCATAAGCAATTGCCTGATCCAGAAGGCTCAACCCATCGCGCATGGAACCGCGCGCGCATTTACCGAGCAACAAAAGGGCTGATCGTTCGGCTTCGATTCCCTCTTGCTTGAGAATATTTTCCATGTGATCGGCCACGGCCTGCGGCGACATATTGCGCAAGTTAAATTGCAGGCAGCGGGAAAGCACCGTCATCGGCACTTTCTGAGGATCAGTTGTGGCGAGAATGAACTTCACATACTCCGGCGGCTCTTCCAGGGTCTTTAACATGGCGTTAAAGGCATGCGTTGTGAGCATATGCACTTCGTCGATCATGTAGACCTTGTAGCGGCCCTGCGTGGGAGCGTACATCGCGCGCTCCAAAAGCGCGGTCATCTCTTCAACGGAGCGGTTGGAGGCCGCGTCGATTTCGATGTAGTCAACGAAACGCCCTTCATCAATCGCCCGGCAGGCTTCGCACTTGCCGCAGGGGTGCGAGGTCACGCCCCCTTTGCCGTCTTCTCCCGTGCAGTTAAGGCACTTCGCAAGAATACGGGAGAGCGTTGTCTTACCCACGCCGCGCGTGCCGGTAAAAAGGTAGGCATGATGCAGACGGTTTTCGTCCAGTGCATGCTTAAGTGCCGCAACAACGGCATCCTGACCGACCATACTGTCAAAGTCATGCGGACGCCATTTGCGGGCAAGTACCTGGTAGCTCATGAAAACGATCCTGAAAAGGTGACCTCAGCAATACCCGGCTGGCTTTACGCCGAGCATCGGTTGCAGCGGAGAGTTTAAGGCACGGAGGAGCCGATCGG
>ENA-ORRI01000695-ORRI01000695.1-human-gut-metagenome-genome-assembly--contig:-NODE-695-length-16574-cov-2.5369_pt1 | contig 16574 bp, 12 predicted proteins | sample MGYA00242172_ERZ509128 | MGnify/ENA primary metagenome ERZ509128 (study PRJEB26280, sample SAMEA2338623) | human gut metagenome | biome: human gut; feature: human-associated habitat; material: faeces... | reverse complement strand
CCATGGAAGCCGGTAACAAGTTCCCGAAGGATACGGAAGATGTTATCCAGGCAATTTCTGCAAACGGTGGTACTCCCTTGGTGGTTTGCATCGACAAGAAGGTTGCCGGTGTCATCGAATTGCAAGACGTCATCAAACCGGGTATCGAAGAACGTTTCGAGCGTTTGCGCAAGATGGGTGTGAAGACGGTAATGGTAACCGGTGACAACCCGTTGACCGCTAAATATATAGCTGAGAAAGCCGGTGTGGACGACTTCATTGCTGAAGCCAAACCGGAAGACAAGATGAATTACATCAAGAAAGAACAGGCAGCCGGTAAGTTGGTGGCTATGATGGGTGACGGTACGAACGATGCTCCGGCATTGGCACAAGCCAACGTGGGTGTGGCCATGAACAGCGGTACTCAGGCTGCCAAGGAAGCCGGTAACATGGTCGACTTGGACAACGACCCGACCAAATTGATTGAAATCGTGGAAATCGGTAAGCAGTTGTTGATGACTCGTGGTACGTTGACGACATTCTCTATTGCCAACGACGTGGCCAAGTACTTTGCCATCATTCCGGCATTGTTCATGTTGACGATTCCCCAGTTGGCTCCGTTGAACATCATGGGCTTGCACAGTCCTGAAAGTGCAATCCTTTCGGCTATCATCTTCAACGCCATCATCATTCCTATCCTGATTCCGTTGGCTTTGCGTGGTGTGGCTTACAAACCTATAGGTGCCAGTGCGCTGTTGCGTCGCAACTTGTTGATTTACGGTGTAGGCGGTCTTATCGCTCCGTTTGTCGGCATTAAGTTGATAGATTTATTCGTAGGATTATTCTTTTAATCAATAAACAGACAAAACAATGAAGAACTTTATAAAATCATTTCGTATAACGATAGCGTTCTGCATCTTCTTTTCGGTATTTTACATACTGGTATTGTGGATATTCGCACAGTTTGCAGGCCGCGGCGAGAATGGCAATGCAGAGACTGTGACCTTGAACGGTAAGGTCGTAGGTGCTGCGAATGTAGGACAGATGTTTACATCAGACGTTTACTTCTGGGGACGTCCTTCAAGTGCTGGTGACGGTTACGATGCTACAAGTTCTGCCGGTTCCAACAAAGGTCCTACCAACGAGGAATATTTGGCAGAGGTGGAGGCCCGTGTGGATTCCTTCCTTGTACACCATCCTTATTTGAGCCGTGAAGACGTTCCAGCTGAAATGGTAACGGCCAGCGGTTCCGGTTTGGATCCCAATATCACTCCGGCTTGTGCATACGTACAGGTAAAACGTGTAGCCGAAGCTCGTGGCATGAGTGAAGACGAAGTGAAAGCCATAGTAGACCAAGCTGTGGAAAAGCCTCTGTTAGGCATGTTCGGAACGGCGAAGGTAAATGTACTGAAATTGAATGTGGCTTTAGACGAAGCAAATAAATAATAACAGTAGACAAGGAGTGCCGTCGTTGATGAAGTCCGGATATGGAAAAAACACATTCGGTTAGCTTTGTCGGTGGAAGGAATAAACTGCTTCTCTCGTACTACCTTTGCCATGGCGACAGAGTCTGGAGGTTTTGGAGATATTCCCATGCTTCATGGATGATGGCATTCTTTAAAAAAACAAGTGAAAAGTAAAACGACACAACACAACACTTTAATTAATTTATGAATATGAAAAGTTTTAAAAAAGTAGGATTGGTTTTAGGTGCAGCACTGTTAGTACCCGGCATGGCAAACGCAGGTGATTTTGTTGTCAGCGGAAAGGCTGATTTCGTAAGCGATTATATCTGGCGTGGTTTGGATCAAAACTCAGGATTCTCTATCCAACCCTCTTTGACGTTAAGCTACAAAGGCTTGAGCCTTAACGCATGGGGAAGCCAGACGCTTTCTAAATGGGGCGTGAATGACAATGGTGGCGGTGCAAAAGAATTTGATATCAACTTGTCATACGCCATCAAAGGTTTTTCCGTAACCGTATCGGATTACTGGTGGAGCGGAACCGACATGCCTTATGGTTACTATGAGGATGCTCATTATTTTGAAGGAACTTTAGCTTATAACTTCGGTGAGACTTTCGATAAATTTGCATTGAACATTTCATGGAGTACGATGTTTGCCGGTGGAGATAAGTTCGTGTTGGGTGAAGATCCTACGGACAACAACAAGTTCTCTACTTATGTCAACCTCTCTTATCCGGTTTCATTACCGGCCGACATTACATTAACCCCGGCCTTAGGATTCACTCCTTGGAAGGGTATGTACAACGACAAAGCCGGTGTGACGGATGTTTCCATCAAAGCAAGTAAAGATATCCAAGTAACGGATAAATTTGCAATACCTGTCTTCGTACAGGCTCTTGTTGCCCCGGTCCATGACAGAACCTACCTTTTGGCTGGTTTTAGCTTGGGCTTCTGATTCTATTCGTAGTTTTCTCAGGGTTCCTCACGGAGCCCTGAGTTTTCTCTCTTATATATAAAGGCAAGTATGGACATTGACCTTTTTCTTTGTTTGGATATTACCTGACGCGTTATTGCCAGGTTTTATGGTGAATAGTCGTATTTAGGAATTTATTTGAAGATGAAATTATATATCGTTGCAAACAGATTGCCCGTAAAGGCTGTGCCTCGGCAAGACAGCTATACTTTCGTACGTAGTGAAGGAGGTTTGGCAACGGGGCTCGACTCCTTGCAGATTTCCATGGAGAAACATTGGATCGGTTGGCCGGGAGTTTGTGTCGATAATGTCCGTCAGCAGATGGAAATCCGGCAGCATCTGGAGACGATGGATTTTCATCCGATATTTTTGTCGGAAGAACAGTATCATGATTACTACGAAGGATACAGCAATAGTACCATTTGGCCTTTGTGCCATTATTTCTTTTCCCATACTACGGTACGGAAAGAGTATTGGGAGTCTTACCAGAAAGTGAATGCTCTGTTTTGCGAAGAGATTTGCAAGCAAGTGGGTTCCGGCGATTGGGTTTGGATACAGGATTATCAGCTTATGCTTCTTCCAGGCATGTTACGGAAGCGGATGCCCAATCTTCACATCGGATATTTCCATCACATTCCGTTTCCCTCATACGAATTATTCCGTATATTGCCCGAACGGGCGGAATTGTTGAACGGTCTGATGGGAGCGGATTTTATAGGTTTTCATACACACGACTATATGCGCTATTTCATCAATGCTGTAGAGCGTGTATTACATATTAAGTTCGATTTGGACGAAGCCCAGACGGACAGCCGCATCGTGCGTGTAAACGCACTACCGATGGGCATAAACTATGAATTGTACAATCATTCGTCTGCCACGCCGAAAGTGTGGAGCGAGATAGAGAAAAAACGTATTCTTTTCCGCAACCACAAGTTGTTGCTGTCCGTAGACCGTTTGGATTATAGCAAAGGCATCCTGCATCGTTTGCAAGGGTTTGAGACTTTTCTCGAACGTCATCCGGAATACCAAGGAAAGGTGACGCTGGCTATGGTCATTGTGCCTTCTCGCGACCATGTGGAAAGCTATGCAGGGCTGAAAATGAAGATAGACGAAACCATCGGGCGGATAAACGGACGTTATTCAGACATCAACTGGACGCCGGTTTGTTATTTCTATCATGGTTTTTCATTTGAAGAACTTACGGCCATGTATTTCGTGGCAGACGTGGCCTTGGTTACTCCGTTACGAGACGGTATGAACCTTGTGGCTAAAGAATATGTCGCCACGAAAGTCAACAATCCGGGGGTACTGGTATTGAGTGAGATGGCGGGTGCTGCCGTGGAATTGGCCGATGCCATTCAGATAAATCCCAATGATACGGACCAGATTGCGGATGCCATTTTTACGGCGTTGCAAATGCCATACGAGGAGCAAGCAAGACGTATCTGCAAGATGCAGGCCATACTTTCCGTCCAGACCGTCAACAAATGGGCGGCCGACTTCATGGAAGAATGGAAAAACGTGGTAGACAAAAACCAATACCTGTCGGGGAAGTTACTTTCCACGAATTTGTTGAAACAGATAAAGGCTTTGTATACTCAGGCTCGGAGCCGTCTCATTTTGTTGGATTATGACGGGACGTTGGTGGGGTTCCAAAAGCGTCCGGAAGATGCCGTACCGACACCTGAGGTAATACGAGTACTTAAGGACTTGACCTCCGATCTGGCCAATCATGTGGTTATCAACAGCGGTCGCGACCACCAGACATTAGAGAAGTGGTTAGGCGTTCTGCCGGTTTCTTTTGCTGCGGAACACGGGGCCTATTATAAAGAGAACGGAGAATGGCATCAGACCAGTTACAAACCGGAATGGAGCCAAAGTATCCTGTCTATTCTGAACATGTTTGTGCATAAGACCCCGAAATCGCGTTTGGAAATAAAGGAGACGGCTTTGGCTTGGCATTACCGGGCGGTAGATTCCTGGTTGGGTGAACTGAGGGCACGCCAGTTGGTTCGGGCATTGGTATCCATTTGTTTGCAACATCGCCTGCAAATCTTGCAGGGGAACAAGGTGGTAGAAATCAAGCAGTCTAACTGTACGAAGGGTTCCGAAGTAAAACGATTGTTGCGTAAGGCGCATTATGATTTCATATTGGCTATGGGAGATGACACGACGGACAATGACATGTTTCGTGCCTTGCCGGATAGTGCCGTTACGGTGAAAATCGGAACGGTGTCGGAAGATGCCCGTTATAACCTGAAATCCCAAACGGATGCTTTGCCGATGTTGCAGGCTTTGGCCACGGGGGCACCTCTTCGTATCTCCTCGAATGGGAAACAAGGCCGTCGGGATTTAGGTGTGGTTTTACATTGGATGAAAAAACTGATTAAACGAAAATAGACATATCATGCAAAATTTGAACTACGGCGTAATCGGGAATTGCTCGACCGCCGCATATCGGAAAAAGGGGCTATTGAATGGCTGTGTTTTCCGGAATTTGATTCTCCTTCCGTATTTGCGGCCATATTGGACAGGCAAAAAGGGGGGCATTTTGGTTTTAAGGTGACTTCGGATTATAAGGTTACACAATCGTACGTGCCTCATACCAACATCCTGTCTACACATTTTGAGTCGGAAGAAGGAGCCTTCGACGTGGTGGATTTCATGCCTTGCTATCCTACCTCCGATGGAAAGGATTTCTACCGTCCGGCAGAGATTTACAGGTACATCCGTTGGGCGAAAGGCCGTCCCCGTATGAAGGTGGATTATCGTCCGGCTCCCAACTATGCGAGGGGAAAGACCATTTATAACGTGACCTCTCAATACGTCGAAACTTATTCGTCGTTGGAGAATAAGGATCGGCAATATTTATATTCGTCGTTGGACTTGAAGAAAGTCGTGAACCATGATGAAATCACCTTGGAAAAGGATGAGTTTTTTCTGTTTTCTTTCAATGAGAAGGTCATTCCGGTGGATATAGAACGGGAGAAACTGGAATATTGCCGCACTTTGGTGTATTGGCTGAATTGGACAGACCATGCCAAACGTTACACAAGGTATAACGAGGTAATCGAACGAAGCATGCTTGTATTGAAGCTCATGACCTACCGCAATGGGGCGGTGATGGCTGCCGTGACCACCAGCCTGCCGGAGACTGTAGGGGAGGTGAGAAATTGGGATTACCGTTTCTGTTGGCTGCGTGATGCTTCCATGGCCATCGAGACCTTGTTCAATATCGGCCATGTCAATTCAGCCCGTCGTTTCATGAAGTTCATCCAGTCTACTTTTATCACGACGCATAACTACCAAATCATGTATGGCATTCGTGGCGAAAGGGAACTGACGGAACTGACACTCGACCATTTGGCCGGTTACAAAGATTCGAAACCAGTGCGCATAGGCAACGATGCTTATCATCAGCGGCAGAATGACTCTTTCGGTTATCTGATGGACTTGATTTACCAGTACTATTGTCTGATGCCCGGGACCTTGGATGAAGTGGAAGACATGTGGGAGATGGTGAAGTGTATCGCCTTGACGGTTTGTGAGAATTGGCGCAAGCCGGATAAAGGTATTTGGGAAATCCGGGGCGAAGCGCAGCAGTTCGTGTCTTCCAAAGTCATGTGTTGGGTGGCATTGGACCGTGCAGCCAAGATTGCCGTGTTGCTGAACAAACATGGTTATGGAGAGCAGTGGGATGCCGAAGCTGCGTTGGTCAAGGAGGAAGTCTTCACATACGGGTGGAAAGAGGAACTGCAAAGCTTCTCCCAATGTTATGAAAACCAGGCATTGGATTCTTCCTTGTTGTTGATGGAACCATACGGTTTCATCAGTGCGGACGATGTACGTTACCATAAGACGGTACGGGCCGTGAAAGAAGCATTGATGCACAAGGGATTAATGTATCGTTATAACAGTAAAGACGATTTCGGTTTGCCGTCTTCTGCCTTTACGATTTGCACTTTCTGGTTGATTCGGGCTTTGTATGTCATCGGGCAGCGTGAGGAAGCCCGGTGTTTGTTCGAAGAAGTGTTAACCTATGGTAATCATTTGGGATTGTTCAGTGAAGATATTAACTTTGACACGAAAGAACTGTTAGGAAACTTCCCGCAGGCATATTCCCATTTGGCTTTGGTGAATACGGCCATTTTACTTTCACGAGAGAGTAAACAGTTGAAGCTTAAATAATAAAAGTATATGGAAGAAAACGAAAACGGTAACGCACAGCGCTTTCTGGAATTGATTCGTCGTTCCCGGCGGGGTAAGTTCAAGATTTACATCGGAATGATAGCCGGTGTGGGCAAGACTTACAGGATGTTGTCGGAGGCGCATGACTTGTTGAAGAACGGAATAGATGTGCAAATCGGTTACGTGGAGACCCATGGTCGTCCCGGAACGGTGGCCATGCTCGAAGGTTTGCCCGTGATTCCCCGCAAGAAAGTCTTTTATAAAGGAAAGGAAATCGAGGAGATGGATTTGGAGACCATCCTGCAAGCCCATCCCGAATTGGTCATCGTTGATGAGTTGGCGCATACGAATGTGGAGGGTTCCCGTAACACGAAGCGTTGGGAAGACGTGATGGAACTGTTGGATGCCGGCATCAATGTGGTTTCGGCTCTGAACATCCAACATATCGAAAGTTTGAGCGAGGACGTGAAGAGCATTACGGGAATCAATGTGGCGGAGAGGGTGCCCGACAAAGTATTGCAGGAGGCCGATGAGGTGGTGAACATCGACCTGACGGCCGAAGACTTGATAACGCGCTTGAAAGCCGGGAATATCTATAAGCCAGAGAAAATACAGACCGCCCTCAATAATTTCTTTAAGACAGAGAATATCCTTCAGTTGCGTGAGTTGGCTTTGAAAGAAGTGGCTTTCAGGGTGGAACGTAAGGTCGAAAGTGAGGTGACGCCTTTGGCACCGGCTCAGACGCGGCGTGAGAAAATCCTGGCTTGCGTGAGCAGCAATGAGCATACGCCGAGGCATATCATACGGAAGGCATACCGGCTTTCCACGCGTTACAGTACTTCCTTTATCGCTTTGCACGTGCAGACTCCCAAGGAAAGCCCGGACCGTATCAAGCTTTCTTCCCAACGTTATTTGCTGAATTATTTCCAGTTGGTGACCGAGTTGGGCGGAAAGGTAGAACAGATGTCCTCACCGAATGTGACCGACGCTATCGTGCAGTTTTGCAAAGAGAATCAGGTGACAACCGTATGTATGGGGCGTCCTGCGTTTGAGATGCCGGAAATGTTTTTTAAAATCGGACGGTACAAGCGTTTCCTGCAACAGTTGTCCGAGATGCGGATTGACTTAATTATTGTAGCATAATAAATCTCATTTAAAGATATGAAATTCGATATGAACATTAAGACCAAACTCACCGTGTCGATCGGTGTCTTGGTGGCCATGATTGTTTTGTTGGTGTCTTTGTCGGTGACGAATTTGCAAATACTGACAGCAACCGAACCGGACAGCCCGGCAGCCGAGCCGGGAATGAACCGTGCATCGGTGGCATTTGCATTTGCATCGGTTTGTGGATTCTGTTTAAAATTCCCAACTCCATCAATTCTCCCTTTAAAAGTTTAGTGAAAGGCATCCTTGAGATAGCCAACCATAATTATGATGCCAAGTTGGACCTGAGGGGAGACAAGGAATTGGAAGAGGTGTCGAAGAATTTCAATAGGATGGCCAAACGGTTGAAAGATTACCACAACAGCACGATTTCGGACCTCATGGCTTCCAAACGTTATCTGGAAACCATCATCAATTCCATCAATGAACCTATCGTCGGTCTGGACAATGAGCAAATTATACTCTTTATCAACAATGAAGCGTTGAACATACTGAATTTGAAACGTGAGGACGTCATCCGGAAGTCGGCTCAGGAAATAGCCATGCGCAACGACCTGTTGCGTCGTCTGATTTGCGGAATGTGGGAAGATAAGAAGAAGGAACAGGAGGCACCGAAGTCCAAACGCGAGTCGTTGAAGATTTACGCCGACAACAAGGAGAGCTATTTCCAGGTGAAATATATGGAGATTACGATGCGCGGCAACGACGGAGTGACGATGGAGAAGAGGGGAGATGTAATCATGTTGAAGAACGTGACGGAATTTCAAGAGTTGGACACGGCCAAAACGACTTTCATATCCACCGTATCGCATGAGCTGAAAACCCCGATTTCAGCCATTATGATGAGCCTGCAACTTCTGGAAGACAAGCGTGTGGGAGGACTGAACCCCGAACAGGAGGAACTTTCGAGAAGCATTAAAGAGAATAGTGAACGGCTGCTCAGCATCACGGGCGAGTTGCTCAACATGACGCAGGTGGAGAGTGGAAAACTGCAACTGAAACCGAAGATTACCAAGCCTATCGAATTGATTGACTATGCCATCAAGGCCAATCGCGTACAGGCTGAGAAATTCGGAATACAAGTGGAAGTGGACTATCCGGAGAAAATCGGGAAGCTCTTTGTTGATAGCGAGAAGATAGCCTGGGTGTTGACCAACCTGTTGAGCAATGCCGTCCGTTATTCGTCCGAGGCCGGTCGCGTGGTCATCGGGGCACGCCAACAGGACGACAACCATATTGCCATGTTTGTACAAGATTTCGGAAAGGGCATAGACCCGCGTTACCACGAAAGTATTTTCGAGCATTATTTCCGTGTGCCGGGAACGAAAGTGCAGGGAACCGGATTGGGTTTGTCCATTTCCCGGGACTTTGTGGAAGCCCACGGAGGAACACTTACGGTAGACAGCGAATTGGGAAAGGGCAGTGTCTTTACTATGGTTTTGCCTTGCTGAGGAAAGAATAATAGGAGTCGCATCCTTCTTTCAAAAAGCCGTATGATTTTGCAGCTTTTTGAAGGAAGGATGTTTTTTATTTATAAAGACAAAATGATTTTTTTGTCCGAAAGACATAAGAATCAGGCTTTTTTTGTAAGTTTGCAATATACAAAACAAGGAGGGACAGTTTATGACTACAATGGAATTGAATGCGGAACTTTTCCGCCAGCTCAGTATTATTGCAGAGGACGAATCATTGATGCGGAAGGCCGTGAAAGCCGTTACGCGCCTCGCCAAACAGAAAGAGACGGAAGAAACAGAGTATATCGGCAAAGAGGAAATCCTGAAAGGGATTGATGCGGGACTGAAAGAAGTGAAATTGACTCGAGAAGGTAAGTTGGCTCCGAAATTGGCAAGAGATTTTCTCAATGAATTATAAGATTATAGTAAAGCCATCATTTGAGCGGGAAGCCAAATGGTTGGCGAAACATTATGCTTCGTTTAAGAAAGATTATGCTGCTTTGCTTGATGAGTTGGAACGAAATCCTACCACCGGTACCGACTTGGGAGGAGGTTTGCGTAAAATCCGTATGCGTATCGCTTCTAAAGGAAAGGGGAAGAGCGGTGGGGCAAGGGTCATCACTTTCACGGTGGTAGTGGCCGTCGAAGAAACGGAAATCAACTTGCTTTATATTTACGACAAGGCGGAACGCGAATCAGTACCGGCCCATGAAATCGAGGCACTGCTTCGCAAAAACGGCTTGTAAACCGTTTTTTTATAAGAACAACATCAGTACCACCTGACTGATTACCACACGCATGAACATACCCAACGGATAGACCGTGGCGTAACTGACGGAAGCGTCGTTGCCGGGAAAACTGTCGTTCACGTAATTCAAAGCCATGGGGTTGGCCATGCTGCCGCACAACATGCCGCAAGTGGAACCGAAATTCATCCCGCACATCCGCATGGCTACCACTGCCATCAGCAGCACCGGTACCACGGTGATAAGAAATCCGGAACCAATCCATATCGCTCCTTCCGGACGGACGACGGTCTCGAAGAAATGGGCACCCGCATCAATGCCAATACCGGCCAGATAGAGGGACAGCCCTATGCCGCGCAACATCAGGTTGGCACTGCGGGTCGTATAAATGCGCATGTGCAGGCGCGGGCCGAAACAGCCTACCAATATTCCCACGATAATAGGGCCGCCTGCCAACCCCATCTTTACCGGACTGCTGATACCCGGCATGCTGAGCGGCACGGAACCCAACATCAATCCCAGCACGATGCCGATGAAAATGGCGGCCAGATTGGGTTCGCGCAGTGTGGTGACGGAGTTGCCCAATATGCCGGCCACGCGCTTGATGGCCGTTTTTTCGCCCACCACCGTCAGCCGGTCGCCTAATTGCAGGATGAGGTCGGGAGTGGCCAGAATTTGTACGCCGCTACGCAACACGCGGCTGATGTTGATGTCGTAAGTGTTGCGCAGGTGCAATGAACCCAAACGCTTGCCGTTGATTTCAGCTTGGGTCACTACGATGTGTTCCGACACTAAGTTACGGTCTATGCTGTTCCAGTCTATATCTTCCTGATTCCAATCCCGGTTTTCCTGTTCGCCGAACAACAGGGTTAGGGTCGGCATGTCTTTTTCCGTCGTTACGACCAGAATACGGTCGTTCTCCAAAAGCTCCGTGCTGCCGGTCGGGATAGTTACTTTTCCGTCTCTCCACAGGCGGGAGATGACGAATTTCGTATGGCTATGTAGGGCCAAATCCTTGATGGTCTTATGGTAAATGCCCGGATTATGCAACTGGAACGCGGCAATGTACGGATGGTTGTGGTCTTCCGTCTCTTTTTCTTCCATGTCCGCCGGACGGGCAAGTATTTTCCGGATGACCAGAATGGCAAGGATGACTCCCACGACACCGAGCGGATAAGCCACGGCCGCCCCTAAGGCTGCGCTGCTGGATGGCTCTCCCATCTGCTTCAAGGTCTGTTGGGCCGCCCCGAGTGCCGGTGTATTCGTGGTGGCTCCGCACAGGACGCCCACCATGTCCGGCAAGGGAATAGACAGGCCATAGCTTAGAAGTACGGTCATGGCCGTTCCGATGAAGATTACTCCGAGGCTCAATAGGTTCAGTTTGATTCCTCCGTGCAACAAGGAACTGAAGAAACCGGGACCTACCTGCAATCCTAAGGCATAGACGAAAAGCACGAGCCCGAAACTTTCGGCATAGTTGAGCATGTCGGCATCCAATGAAATGCCGAGGTGCCCGGCCAGAATGCCGACGAAGAATACAAAAGTGACTCCCAAGGATATTCCCCACACGTGCATCTTGCCCAACCACAACCCGGCGGCCGTAACCAATGACAACACCACAATGGCCTGTATGGCGCTATGCTCGAAAAACAAACTGTCAATCCATTCCATGCTGCAAAGGTATCACTTTTTGGCCATATAAAGTGTAAGTAGATGGAAAATCAGGATTATTTACCATGAAAAAGTGCCGGAGGAGCCGGTAAAATCAATCTGCGCCAAATAAAAAATCAATCTCAGGCGAACGAAAAATCAATCTCAGGCAACTGATTTTTCGTTCGCCTGAGATTGATTTTTGTCTATTCTTATTTAGTTTATTTATTGTTAGTCAGTGTTTTATGTTTGTACGGAAATAAATGCCATTAGAATATGGCATGTTGTATTTTTTTAGAGATTCTATTTCATGAGGGGTCAGGCTTCTTTGATGGGGATGTCTTGTGTTACGGACATAATAAAGAGAGGCACAACAAACGCTCCTTGTATTTGTTTGTTGTGCCCCTGTATGGATGCTGTCCAATGAGTTTTATTTCACGACATATTTGCGTCCGTCCATTATATATATGCCTTTTTGGGGCTTGTTCATGATACGGCGTCCTTGCAAGTCGAACATTTGGCCTTTTGATGTCGGGGCTGTATCTGTTGTTGTGGAATGGATACCGCTTCCTGAATTCTCAAAGTCCAAACTTAAAAATACCGCGTTTTGGTTGGCATCATTGTATGGCTGGTACGCTTCGTTGGCTTTTAAGACCGGTGTTTCCGGAGGATAAAAACCAATGCCGTTTTCCGTAGTGAAGTCCAATACGTAATATTCGTTTTCCGCAGATGCCTGGTATTGGTCTTTGTAACTTCCTTCAAACAGGTTGACGGATGGCTTTTGTGCGCGTGAGGTGATTTGTAAAGTCACCACATCGGCTCCTTCGCTGTTCATTATCAATGCCCCGTTTCCGCTTTTCAGTTTTCCGTCAGCGACCTCCGTCAGTTTAACAGTCTTATCGTCACTTCCTGTAGCTACATACATCTTGCTGCTTCCGGAAGCCTGTACATCAAACGGGAGGTACAACGTGGCATAGGATTGCCCGTTTTCCCCGTTTTTCATTTTCACATCAAATTCTGTGGTGGGGGCAATGTACCAGTCGGCATTGTCGTCTGCTTTGTCTGTCTTGACAAAGTTGCCTTTGTCGTCCACGGCCAGGTATTGCCCGTCTACCATGAGGTTCCACCTCCAAAAGGCCGGATGCTCGATTGGGGCATCTTCGCCCTTGAAGTTGAGTGTACCAAGCATGGGGTCGCTTACATTTTGCACGTCCATGTAGTATTTATTGGCCGTGCCGCTTTCAATCAGGCGTATTTGTGCACCGGCACTGCAGCGCATGTCCGCTTCAGTCACTAAAGCGGTTTCGTCCTCACCGTTGGCACTGAGTTGCAAGTATTGGCCTGTGCTCCTGTTTCTGAATGTGTAATATTGGTTGGAGGCGATTTCATTCACCCCTTTAGGGTCGTAACCCGTTATGTCGCCTCTTACAATCTTGTATGTAACCGTTTCGTATTCTTGTTTCAGGTTTGACGGCACGATGAGGTGGAGGGGGTACAGCGTTTCATAAACATAGTCTTGTCTTATGGCTTTTTCCAAACTTACATATTGTTGGGTTTCGAGGATGATGTAGTCCAGATAGGTCGTGAAGTCGGGATATGAACCGTAGTTTGCGCATTCTAGGGCTCTTTCGCCGATGCTTGTAACTAAAGGAGGAATGACAATGGAGCGCAAGTGTGCCCCCTCAAATGCATAGTCCCCGATTGTCCTTAGTGAATTAGGTAAACTGACAGACTCTAAAGGGCAATACTGGAATGCATAGTTACCAATAGATGTGACGGTGTTGGGTATTTCTATCGATGCCAGTGAGGTGCAGCCGGCAAACATGTTTGCCGGGATGCTTGTCAGAAGGTCGGGCAAAGTGGCCGAAGACAGCTTTTCGCAATCGTTGAAGACACCTGTGCCGATGAAGGTTACGGAAGCAGGCAAGTCTGCTTTCTCCAAGGCTGTGTTGGCAAAGGCTGAATTGCCGATGTAGCTTGTATTTGACGGGATGTTGACGCTTTCCAAACTGACGCAACCGTCGAATGCGTTCGCACCGATACGCCCTATGGCCTCGGGAAGGGTTATTTTCTCGATGTCTTCGCAATATTGGAATATGCCATTGTTGATTGTGGACACCCCGTCGGGGATTTTGATAGTGCTTGGCATATTGAATCCTGCGAAAGCATAATCACCGATGGTTTCCAAAGTTTCTGGCATTTTTCCGTTCATTTTGGTCAAATTATACTCATATGCAGAAGTATGACCTATGTAGAACGCGTAAGCCCCGATTTCTTTCAAGTTGGGTGGAAGCGTGGTCTTCAGCTTTGTGGCTCCGTAAAAAGCCCTTTCACCGATTGACTCTACAGATTGGGGTATTTGGAAATCCTCTAAGTCGGAGCAGCCCTCGAATGCGCGTTTGGGAATTTCTTTTAGGGTAGACGGTAGCGTAACCACTTTCAAGTTTTGATTGCCCGCAAAACATCCTTCACCAATTTCTTCCACCGATTCTGGAAGCTCTACACGTTTGAGGTAACCGCAATAAGCGAAAGCTTCCTTGCCGATCCTTTTCAGGGAAGACGGAGTTTCAAAAACGATTTCCAAATCTTGTGCACTTGTAAATGCCTGATCGCCTATTTCTTCAACGGTCGTTGGGACGATAATTGTAGCAAAGAAATAGTGCGTACCAGAGTGAACATATCCTCCTAAGAACTGCGGGCTGATGACTGTGACTGGTTTCCCGTCGATGTATGCCGGTAGTTTTGCTTCCATATATTTTTCCCCCTTAAGACCTGTGGCTTCTACATGGTCGTCATAAATGAGGAATTCCCAAGAGCAACCTGATTCTTTGTCATAATACAAAGAGTCTTTTTGCGCCCAACCTGTACCTGTTTGTGCCAAGAATAAAAAACAAGTTATTCCTTTGAGGAAGGAAAATAACCTTTGTCCTTTTTTATTTTTCATATTTGTGATGGTTTGATAAGAAAAAGGCGTATAACCGTTCATAGCTTGCCTTCCTATTAGGTTACCGCCAAGTGACCTTACCAACAACAAGCACAGAACGGTTCACGCCTTATGAGCGTGAACCTTCACACTGCTTGTCCTCGTTGGTTGAATGTTTGGCGGTATTCAATAGGAAGAGAACAAGAGCTAAAAGCCCAATGTCAAAAAGTTATAGAACAGGAACGCTTTCCCTTTGTTTTGTTTTACATGGTGAAACTGTTTTTATCATCACAGTCCCACTTGTTGTTAATTCTCTAATGAAAACTATGCCTTTAGCATCGAAAATTTTCTTTTGCATTTCATTTTACTACTGTCTGTTTCGTATTGATTATAATTTATGTTATATTCATTTGTATTTGTAATGCAAAGATACGATAAAATGTTGTCCGTCGGATAAAAGCGAAAGGATATTTTTGTGATAATTAAAATATTCTTTGCCCTCCTTTTCTATGTACGATAGTTTATTTCTTTAAATCATCTAATAGTTTGTCCAAGGCTTCCGTAGCCGAGCCGTATTGGTCGAGCAGGGCGACGAACCGGCCGATGATGGCGCCGGCGGCATGCTTTTGGGCAGATTCCAAGGTTTGCCGGTTGCTGATGCCGAAGCCGATCATGCGCGGATGGGTCAGTCCCATTTGGTTTACACGGTCGAAGTAGGCCTGTTTGGTGCGGTCGAACTCTTTTTGTGCACCGGTAGTGGCAGCCGACGATACCATGTAGATAAAACCGTCCGTGTGCCGGTCGATGAGACGGATACGCTCTTCGCTGGTTTCCGGCGTGATGAGCATGATGATTTTCAGCCCGTGGCGGTCGGCTATGGGTTTGAATGTTTCCATATAGTCCCGGAAGGGGAGGTCGGGGATGATGACCCCGTCTATCCCGCAGTCTGCACAGCTTTGGCAAAAGGCTTCGAAACCATAATGGAAGATGGGGTTGAGGTATCCCATCAGTATCAAGGGGATTTCCACGTCTTGCCGGATGTCTTTCAGCTCTTCGAAGAGGCGGTGCAGGCTCATGCCGTTTCGCAAGGCTTTCGTGGCAGCGTCTTGGATGACGGGGCCGTCGGCCATCGGGTCGCTGAAGGGGATGCCGATTTCCAGCATGTCTATGCCTCGTGCGGCCAATGTGCGGATGATGTTTGCCGTAGTTCCTGCCGTCGGGTGTCCGGCACAGAAATACAGGGAAAGGATGTTCTGTTTCTTCTCGTTGAATAGTTTGTTGATTCTGTTCATGATATATTGTATTTTAGTTCTCTGATATATTTTGTCCACGTAAATCTTTGATGAAATCGGAAAGGCGGCCTACGTCTTTCTGGGCCGTGGCCGTTTCAAAACGTGAGTTTAAGTCCACGCCCGCCCATGCGGGATGTGAAAAGCTGCGAAGACGGTCCGTACTGTCCGGGCCGATGCCCCCGCTCAGGAAGAAGGGCGTATGTCCGTGGTAGTTTTGCAGGACATTCCAGTCGAACGTCCGGCCGCTGCCGCCGGCCGTGGGGCAACGCGTGTCGAAAAGGAAAAAGTCGCAATCCGCTTCGTAATCTTCGGTACGCGGGAACGGTTCGTCGGGATCCACGCCGAAGGCTTTGATGATTTGCAGGGAATGGCCGGATTTCAGCCCCTCTTCTTTTATGCTTCGGCAGAACTCCGGTGTCTCATGCCCGTGCAGTTGCACGAGGTCGAGGCGGAAGGTTTTTATCCGTTCCTGTATATACCCGATTTCCGGGTTGACGAAAACGCCTACGCGACGGCAAGTCTCCGGCAGATAATCGGGGAGGCGGCTTACGTGGCGGCGGGAGCCCTCCCAGCAGATGAACCCCATCATGTCCGGCGTGAGGGCTTCCACTTGGCGGATGTTGTCCGCGTCGCGCATGCCGCATACTTTAATTAGGAATGGTTTCATCGTTCTACGCTTTGAATGAATGTTTTCAAGGTCGCCCCGGGGACAGGTTGCCGCATGAAAGTTTCGC
>ENA-ORRI01000694-ORRI01000694.1-human-gut-metagenome-genome-assembly--contig:-NODE-694-length-16577-cov-3.24495_pt1 | contig 16577 bp, 10 predicted proteins | sample MGYA00242172_ERZ509128 | MGnify/ENA primary metagenome ERZ509128 (study PRJEB26280, sample SAMEA2338623) | human gut metagenome | biome: human gut; feature: human-associated habitat; material: faeces... | reverse complement strand
TAGTTCTGTCCGAAGTCGCGGCAGGTGTAGCGTCCGCTGCGGTCGTGGTCGTCCCACGTCTGTCCGGCCATTTGTATGGGGACGAACAGGGCGAGCAGGCTGACCAAAGAGGCTGCGGTTTCCGGCACCTTGAGACGTTTCAGCCCGTCTACGATAGCGGCTACACCCATACCTACCCAAATGGCGAAGGCATAGAACGAACCGGCGTAAGCATAATCACGTTCACGCGGCTGCAACGGTGTCTGGTTGAGGTAGACCACAATGGCCAGACCGGTCATGAAGAACAGGAAGAAGACCACCCAGAACTGGCGTACGCCTTCCTGGTTCTTGTAAGCCTGCCAGAAGAGTCCGATGAGTCCCAACAACAGGGGCAGGCAGTAGAATACATTATGTCCCTTGTTCTCTTTCAGTTCGGTGGGCAGTTTGCTTTGGTCGCCCAGACGGGCATTGTCGATGAACGGAATTCCGGTCAGCCAGTTACCGTGTTCCAGTTCGCCATTACCCTGTATGTCGTTCTGCCGTCCGGCAAAGTTCCACATGAAATAACGCCAGTACATGAAGTTAATCTGGTAACTGAAGAAGAAACGCAGGTTTTCGCCTTGCGTCGGTACCTTTACCATTACCATTTGTCCGCATTGGTCGTAAGGCACTTGCTTGCCTTCCACGCCGCCCATCCAGTCTTCGTAAGCCCTGACGTGCTCGGGGCGGTCGGAATACATGCGCGGGAACACCATGTTCTGGGCATAGATTGGTTCCCTGTCGTAGTACACGATACGGTAAGCATCTTTCTCATCGGTGGAATGTTTCTCCACACGTTGGTAAATCGGTGCCCCTTCTTTATATTCCGGCATGCAGTAGCCGTCTTTGGTCTCTAACTGCACCTTTGAAGTGTAGGCCTGCCCGTAGAACAACGGACGGCTGCCGTATTGTTCACGGTTCAGGTATTGTCCCAACGTGAAGATGTCCTCAGGTGAATTTTGGTCCATCGGCGGATTTGCCGTGGAACGGATGACGATGACGGCGTATGTGGAATACCCGATCATGATCATCAGCATGCAAAGCAATGAGGTGTTCATGACGCGGGGGCTGATGAGCGGTTTTCCCTGTACCTTGCGACTGAGGATGAAAGCCAGAATGCCCAAAACGATGACTCCGATGACGAAGCTGCTCCATCCGTATCCGTAGAAAGGAATACCCAACATGCCTACGGCTACCAGATAGGCGATATTCATGCGGCGACGGCTTTTCTGGACAAGCGTTTCACGGATAGCCCAAAGTACGGTGGCTATCAGGCAGAAAATATAGAAAATAAGACCGGTGTTGAACGGAAGTCCCAAAGTGTTGACGAAGAACAGCTCGAACCATCCGCCTACTTTCACGATGCCCGGTACGATGCCGTACAATACGGCGGCTACCAGGATAAAGGAAGCCACCAAAGCCCAAAGTGAACCTTTCAGGTTGGCATCGGGATTTTTCTTGTAATACCAAATGAGCACGATGGCCGGCAAACAAAGCAAGTTCAGCAAATGCACACCGATGGAAAGCCCTGTCAGGTAGGCAATCAGTACGAGCCAACGGTCGCTGTGAGGCTCGTCGGCATGTTCTTCCCATTTCAGGATGAGCCAGAACACCAATGCCGTAAACAAGGATGAATAAGCGTAAACCTCACCTTCTACGGCACTGAACCAGAATGTGTCGCTAAAAGTATAGACCAACGCGCCTACCAAACCGCTACCTTCGATGGTAATCAATTTGGCTGTTGTCATCTGGCTGTAGTCACTGCATACCAACTTGCGTGTCAGGTGCGTGATGCTCCAGAAAAGGAACAGGATACAACCGGCACTCATCAACGCCGACATCGTGTTGACCATCAGGGCCACTTGCGAAGGGTCGCTGGTAAATTGCGAGAACAAGTTAGCCGTAAGCATGAAGAAAGGTGCGCCGGGTGGATGTCCCACTTCCAGTTTGTAGCCGGTAGTGATAAACTCCGGACAGTCCCAGAAACTTGCGGTCGGTTCAATGGTGGAACAGTAAACCCACGCGGCAATAGCAAATGTAATCCATCCCAAAAGGGTGTTTACAAGTTTGAACTGTTTCATTGTTTTGCTGTTATTTGATTTTGTTTTTATCGGTCAAGTTGCAAAATTAGTAACTTTTTCCTTTTTGTACGGCTCTTTCCTGAATTTTAAAAGGTTTGTCGGCCGTTTTAACTATGTTTGTGACATTTTAGTACACGGTGGGGATAGTTGCCGTGTCCTACCAAATCTATGGGGCAGTTGAATTTGTCTTCGAGCCAACCTTCCGGCAATTCCGTATCTGGATGGTAGTCGAGGGTTTCGTTTACGCAGGCGATACTCTTCACATTTTGCAATACGGAGCCTAAGTCGTGACTGACAAGTATAATGGCACTTTCGCGGTTGATTTCTTCCAGTTGTTGGTAGAGTTGTGTTTCGAACCGCTTGTCAATATAAGTATTGGGTTCATCCAATATGACCACATCCGGTTGTGATATGATGGCCCGGCCGAGCAGGGCGCGTTGCAATTGGCCGCCGCTGAGATGGCCTATTGGGCGGTCGGCCAATGTGTCCAGTCCCATGCGGCAGAGCATGTCCCGCGTGGCTTGGTGCTGTGCCTTGGAATAACGCTTCCAGAAGCTTTTCCGCAGTCCCGACAGCACGACCTCGTAGACCGAGACGGGAAAGTTCTTGTCTATTTTGTTGTATTGGGGCAGATAGCCCATGCGGATGGAGGGGACGGGCCGGCCTTCACGGAAGAAGGTAACTGTCCCGGACATCGGTTTTTTCAACCCGAGAATCGTTTTGATTAAAGTGGTCTTTCCACCGCCGTTCGGGCCGATGACACCCAAAAAGTCATGGGCATATACCGTCAGGTCGATGTCCCGCAAGACTTGTTTGCCGTCATATCCTACCTGAATCCGGTTTAATTGTATAAGTGGGGTTATTTTCATTGTGCGTGCAGTGTACGGGCTATTTTCAGCATTTCTTCTTTCCACTCGTAAGAGAGCGGGTTGATGTCTACGAGGTGCGTGCCGGTTTCTTTGGCTATGAGTTCCGCGTTTCTCCGGTCGAATTCCTGTTGGACGAAAATGGTGCGGACTTGTTTTTCTTTGCAAAGCCGGATGAGCCGGACGAGTTGTGCCGGGGACGGTTCCTTACCGTCGGTTTCTATGGCGATTTGCGTGAGTCCGTAGTCCTGTGCAAAATAGGTGAGCGTGGGGTGGTATATAAGGAATGCTTTGGGGTGCAGGCTGTCTACGAGCGTGTGTATGCTGTCTTCCGTGGCTTGCAGGTCGGCCAGTGTCTGTTGCAGGTTCCGGCGGAATTGCCGGGCGTGTGCGGTATCAAGTTTGCAGAGCGCGGCACAGATGTTTTGTGCAATGGCCTTCATGCGAGCCGGCGAAGTCCATACGTGCGGGTCGGTTTCGTTTTCCGGTTTGTCGGGCGTGCCGTGATGATGCCCCTCTATGAGCTTGATGCCTTCCGAAGTCCGGACGAACGGGACTTCGGGTGACGTTTGCCGGAACCGGTCTGTCCAAGTACGTTCAAAGCCTAAATCGCCGATTGTGAAATAGACCAGACTTTGCCTGAGTTTCATCATCTGTTCGGGAGTCGGCTCGTAAGTCTCGGGGCTGCTGCCTTTCGGTACAAATGTTTCCACGTGGAATCCGTCGCCTGCAATGCGTTCTGTAATGTAACGCAACGGTTCGATAGATACGGTAATAACCGGTCGCTGTGTGCCTTTGTTGTCTGTACGGCCGGACGGTTTGCATCCGGTGAAAAAGCAAAGACATGCCACGAGGTAAAACAGGAAGGGAAGTAATCTCATTTGCATTAAAATAAAGTGACGGTATAAACTAAAATAGCGTAACGTACCAGTTTTCCAATCGTAATGGAAATCAGGCATATCAGCCAGTTGGCACGCATGAAACCCAATGCCACGGAAATGGCATCGCCGATGACGGGAACCACACACAAGATGCCGCCCACCCATGCGCCTTTCCGTTCCATCCAATGCTGTGCTTTCTCCACGCTTTCCCGTTTCACACGAAGGTATTTTTCTACCCATTCCATACGGCCGAGACGTCCGATGCTGTAATTGAACATGCTGCCGCCTACGTTTCCTATGGTGCCCCATACAAGCAGTAAGAGCGGATCAAGTCCGGCCAGTTGCAGGCCGACCATGACAGCTTCGGAACTGAACGGGAATACGCTGGCTGCCAGAAATGCCGCCAGAAACATGCCCCAATAGCCGTATTGTATCAGAAAGTCAACCATTGCTTCCATATATTCAGGAAAGATAAAGCTGCAAACATGAATAGGAACAAGATGAATACCGCATCGGTAAACCTTTTGCTTGTCAAGGCAAAGTAGTGGGACAGGATGGGAGCGGAGTTCATGACTAATAATCCCAAAAGAACTTGGAAATGTACCGGTTGCAAGGCCATGAGCAGTACGATAAGAAGTTCTTGTGTGAGGATGAGATATAGAAACATTCTCGTGCGTATCTTGTCGTTAAAGCTAGTGCGTATGCCATGCAGGGCGGCAATGATGGTGAAAGCTATGACCAGTCCTATGGTGCTGATTTGTAAAAAGTCGAAATTCCGATAGTTCTCATAATATATCGGTTGGAAAAGGATAAGTTCCCGGAAATGTCCGGTGAACCGGCCGAAGTCTTCCATATAAAGGAAGTATCCGGCCATGAACCAGTAAGGGAGAATCAAACCCGTCATGGCCGCCCAAAACGTACGCCACGTCAGCGAACGGAGGTAGACGGCGGTGTACCAAAGATAGAACGGGGCGAAGAAAAGCAGTTGCGGGAAAAACAAGCTGCCTATGCCGAGACAGAGAAATGAATGGAAAATCGGGCTTACGGCTTCCGTTTGCTGATAGGATTTGAACAGCAGGTAATAGGATGCCAACACGAGGCAAGAAACGATTAAGCCGTCTTGCAGGGGATGCAGGCAGAATATACACCCCGTCATCCACAGGTAAATGGACGGTGTCAGCCGGCTGCGGATACGGATGAGTGAATGGGCGTTGTTGGTTTCCACCCAGAAGTAGGCTGTCAGGCCGCAAACGCCCCATCCCAACAGGCGGTCGAGCGTATAGATTCCTTCCGCACACCACAGCAGTGTGGTGAGAAAAGCGGCTACGGGCAGTGTGAAATTGCTCGTAGCCACCTTGTTCTGGAACCTGTTACTCCTCATTTCGTTATAGGTCTTGACCGATGTCGGAGCGGAAATACTTCTTCTCGAACCGGATTTTCTGTGCCTGGCTGAAAGATTGCTTCAAGGCTTCTTCCTTATCCTGTCCGTAAGAGCTGACGGCGATGACCCGCCCACCGGCTGTAACCACCTGTCCGTCCTTCAAAGCCGTGCCGGCATGGAAGACGATGCTGTCCTGTACGTCTTCGATACCCGTGATGGGGAATCCTTTTTCGTAGGCTTCGGGATACCCGCCGGATACCAACATGACACATACGGCACTGCGTTCGTCGATTTCCAGTGTCCGTCGGTCGAGGTCGCCTTGTGCCACGCCTTCCAGAAGGTCCACCAGGTCGCTCTTCACACGGAGCATGACACTTTCTGTTTCCGGGTCGCCCATGCGTACGTTGTATTCGATGACCATCGGTTCGCCTTCCACGTTAATCAGTCCGAAGAAGATAAATCCTTTGTAGTCGATTCCTTCTTCGGCCAATCCTTCTACCGTGGGGCGGATGATGCGGTCTTCGACTTTCTGCATCCATTCCGGGGTAGCGAACGGGACGGGAGATACGCTTCCCATGCCTCCGGTGTTCAGGCCGGTGTCATGTTCTCCGATTCGTTTGTAATCCTTGGCTTCCGGCAGGATTTTGTAGTTCCGCCCGTCAGTCAGTACGAATACGGAACATTCGATTCCGCTAAGGAATTCCTCTATGACAACCGATGAAGAGGCTGTGCCGAACATGCCGCCCAACATTTCTTTCAGTTCTTTGCGGGCTTCTTCCAGTGTGGGCAGGATGAGTACGCCTTTCCCTGCACAAAGTCCGTCGGCTTTCAGTACGTAAGGGGCTTTCAGGGTTTCCAAGAATTTCAGGCCTTCTTCCAACGTCTCCCCCGTGAACGTGCGGTAGGCGGCTGTCGGTATGCCGTGGCGTTGCATGAATGCCTTGGCAAAATCTTTGCTGCCCTCCAGTACGGCACCTTGTTTGGACGGCCCGATGACCGGGATGTCTTTCAGTTGGCCGTCGTTCTTGAAGAAATCATATACACCTTTGACCAAGGGATCTTCCGGACCGACTACTACCATGTCCACGCCTTTGCTGAGGACAAATTGCCTGATGCCTTCAAAATCATCGGCTTTGAGCGGTACGTTTTCCCCCACACTGCCCGTACCCGCATTTCCGGGTGCGACGTACAGTTGGTCCACTTTCTTGCTTTGGGCGATTTTCCAGGCCAGAGCGTGTTCGCGCCCTCCGCTGCCTAACAGTAATATCTTCATATCCGATTGTTTTTATTTCAAATAGTCTTCAAAATATTGCGTGATGCGTTCGTGCAGGTGTATGCGGTCCTTTCCCATCATGTTATGTTCGTCGCCCGGATAAGTGAAGAAATCCGGTTGGGTGCCTGCGTCGATACAGGCACGCAGGAACGACAGGGAGTGTTGCGGGACGCATACCGGGTCGTTGTAACCGATGATGACTTGGAGTTTGCCTTTTAGGTTACCGGCCTTGAGTTTCAGGTTACTGCCTTTGTAGCCTTCGGGATTGTCCTGCGGACGGTCCATATAACGCTCGCCGTACATCACTTCGTAGTATTGCCAATCGATGACAGGTCCTCCGGCCACACCTACTTTGAATACGTCGGGATAAGTGAGCATGAGGTTGGTGGTCATGAAACCACCGAACGACCAACCGTGCACACCCATCCGGTCGGCGTCGACGTAAGGCAGTGATTTCAGTAACTTTACGCCTTCCATCTGGTCTTTCATTTCTTCTACGCCCAGATGCCGGAAGGTAGCGTTCTCGAAGGCCAACCCCCGATGTTCCGAGCCTCGGTTGTCGAGGATGAAGAGCAGGTAGCCTTTCTGTGCCATGTAGATTTCCCAACCGCGTGCCATATAATTCCGGCTCGCCTCCACGTTGTGGGCGTGCGGCCCGCCGTACACGTAGATTACGGTAGGATATTTCTTATCCGGGTCGAAATCCACGGGTTTCACCATCCGATAGTAGAGGTCGGTGGTGTCGTCGGCGGCCTTGATGCTCCCGCATGTAATTTCCGGCACGTTATAGTCTTTCCATGGGTTTTCGGCAGTCAGCAAGTTACGCTCTTTCCCGTTCCGGGTGTCTGTCAGGCTGATGCCGCGCGCCACGGTAGGGGAAGAGTAACGGTCTTCTACGTAAGTGCCGTTTGCATTCACGCTACCGTAGTGTACACCCTCACCGTTGTCCAGAAGGGTACGTTTGCCATCCTTTACGCGTACCTTATATATATTGGACTGCAACGGATGGATTTCGTTGCTGCAAAAAAGCAGGCTCTTTTCTTTCTGGTCAAAACCCAAGACTTCTTTCACCACCCATTCGCCGGAGGTCAACGGGGTGACCTTGACATGTTCTTCGCATGAGCCGCCTTGGAATGTCTTATGTCGTTGTGAAGCCTGTGGCTTGGACAGGTCGAACAAATAGAGATGGTTGTAACCGTCCCGTTGACTTTGATAAATAAACTTGGAACTGTCCCACGGCAGGAACTGTAGGCCGTGCATCGGTTCCACGTATTTGGGATGCTCCTCTTCGTATATCACGCCTTCCTTTTTACCCGTAGCTGCATCGTAACAAACCAATTCCGCGTGGTTTTGGTCGCGGTTCAGTTCGATCATGTATATTTTCCGGTTGTCCGGACTCCAAGAAATGTTCGTGAAATAACGGTCGGTGGGGTCTCCGGCTTGCAGCCATACTGTCTGGCCTGTGGCCGGCGTAAAGATGCCCACCGTCACTTTGTGCATCTTTTCTCCTGCCATCGGATATTTGCAGGGATAAGTGGTGGCTATGCGTGTCGTGATATCCACTTGCGGATAGTCGGGCACCATGCTTTGGTCCATCCGATAGAAAGCGAGCTGTTTCCCGTCCGGGCTCCAGAATGTTCCTTTGGTGATGCCGAACTCGTTACGATGTACGGCTTCACCATACACCAAGTCGTTGCTGCCGTCGGAAGACACGGCCATCGTTTGTCCCTCTTTCGTCGTGACATATAGGTTGTGTTGCCGTACGAAAGCCAGGCTATTGGAAGACGGGGAGCGGTCCAATGCCGTGGCATCCGCCGGATATTCCTGTTCCCATACCTTCTTTCCCGATTTGAAGTCTACTACAGTGTATATGGAGGTCGGTTTACCCCCGTTTTTTCCTTTTCCGGAAATGACGGTGGCTACCCATGGTTGTCCGCCATCGGGGAACTCCACATTGTAGCAGCTATGCACGACCGATGAGTCTTCCCCGGCTCCTAGCCATTGGTTCAGTTGCGATAAGGTGAACAGCACCTTCTTGCTTCCGTCCTTGGGGTTTATCTCATGGCAGCCGTCCAAGTCCGTATCCACCAACCGGTCGCCCCACCAAGCCGTGTACAGGTTTTGGGGCTGTAATTGATGGTATGTACTTCCTCCCGGAAGCAAATCATCCAACGTGAAACTCTTTTTTCCTTGTGCCATGGCGAGGATTGACAGTAATGAAATCACTATGAAAAGATTAATCTTCTTCATCATAGCGGTCGAATTTACGGTTTTTCCCGAATGGTTTCCGGTCGCGGTCGAACGACTTGTTCTTGCGGTCGAACGAGCGTTCTTTGCGTTCGAAAGTTTTTCCTTCGCGTTTAAACGGACGTTTTTCGTATGACGCTCCTCTGTCCTCGCGTTCTTCTCGCGGACGGCGGTCGAAAGGACGGTTTCCGCGTGACCGACTGTCGCGGTCGTCATAATCCCTTCTTCTGGGGGGGAAGTCTTCTTCGTCGTCATCAATGGCCCTTTTAAATTCGCGGTGCATTTTGAAACGTCGTTTTTCTGCCATTTGCCGACGTTCCTCATCGGTCTTGATTTCCTTGCCTTCGGCGCGTAATTCCTTGTATTTTCCACTGAATATTTGGTATTTGCGGAACTCGCATTCCAACGAACCGTTGTACAAAGGTATTTTGATGGACGGTTTCAGCCCTATTTCGTCAAAGCATTCTTCGCGGTAGCTCAGGACCCAGGCATCGTTGTCCAGGAACTGGTGTTTCAGCCGTTCGCCTATGGTCCGGTACAATCCCAGTAAGTCGGGTGTGGAGATGCGTTCGCCATACGGCGGGTTGGTGATGATGATGCTTTTCTCGGCCGGTTGCGTAAACTTGTGGAAATCTTGTTGGGCTATTTCGATCTCTTTGCTCAGTCCGGCAGCTTTGACATTCCGTGTGGCGATGTCTACGGCGTTGCGGTTGATGTCGTAACCGTAAATCTTATGTGTGAATTCACGTTCTTGCGACTCGTCGTTGTAAATCCGGTCGAACATCTCTTTGTCGAAGTCCGGCCATTTCTCGAAAGCATACTCTTTGCGGAACACGCCCGGTGCGATGCCGCGGGCGATGAGTGCCGCTTCGATGGTTATTGTTCCCGAACCGCACATCGGGTCTATCAGGTCGCATTCGCCGTCCCAACCCGTCATCAGGATCATGCCGGCGGCCAATACCTCGTTCAACGGGGCTTCCACGGCTTCCTGCCTGTAGCCGCGCCGGTGCAATGATTCACCGGAACTGTCCAATGACAGCGTGCAGTCGTTTTCTGCGATGTGTATGTTCAGGCGCAAGTCCGGGTTTGTCACGCTGATGTTGGGGCGCGAACCGGTTTTTTCACGGAAGTAGTCCACGATAGCATCCTTTACCTTATAGGCTACGAACTTGCTGTGGCGGAACTCTTGTGAGAAGACCACGGAGTCTACGGCAAAACTGGTTTCATTGTTCAGATACTGGTTCCAGTCGATGGCCTTGACGGCATCATAAACCTGGTCGGCGGATTCCGCCTTGAAATGTTTGATAGGTTTAAGGATGCGGATGGCCGTGCGCAGGGCGAAGTTGGCGCGGTACATGAGTTCCTTGTCACCGGTGAAAGACACCATCCGGCGTCCGGTCTGGATGTTGTTTGCTCCTAAGCCGGTCAGCTCTTTGGCCAAAACATTCTCTAATCCCTGGAAGGTTTTGGCGATGAGTTCAAATTCAGTTTCCATTGTGTAAGTTTTGTTGGATAAATCGCTCATGCTCGGCAGACTCGAGCAAGCTCGGTCTGCGCTCGCTTACTCGCGATTTTCGATGGATGCTTGTTTGCTATTGGTTTATTTATATTTCTTTTGTACGAGTCGGGCGCCGGCGGGCACGTCCTCCGTCACCCAGATATTACCGCCTACTGTCGCGCCCCGGCCCACCGTGATGCGCCCCAGAATGGTGGCGTTGGAGTAGACAATCACGTCATCTTCCAAAATCGGGTGGCGCGGAATACCTTTGATGGGGTGTCCGTCGTCATCGAGCGGGAAGCTTTTGGCTCCGAGCGTGACTCCCTGATAGAGCTTCACGTGGTTGCCGATGATGCAAGTCGCCCCTATCACGACACCCGTGCCGTGGTCGATTGTGAAATGGTGGCCGATTCGGGCGGCGGGATGGATGTCGATGCCTGTCTCGGAATGTGCCATTTCCGTGATGATACGCGGAATCAAGGGCACGCCCAACAAAAGCAGTTCATGGGCGATGCGGTAATTGCTCAACGCCTTGATGATAGGGTAGCAACTGATGATTTCGCCGTAAGATTCGGCTGCCGGGTCGCCGTTGTAGGCCGCTTCCACATCGGTGGCCAACACTTCGCGCAAAGCCGGCAGGCGGCTGATGAACTGTCCGGCCAGGTCGATGGCCTTTTCGCGTTTGGTGTCGCATGCACAGTCGCCTGTTTCCTTGGCATCGAAGCACAGTCCGGCATGTATCTGTTCGGTCAGCAGGTTGTACATCCGCTCGATGTTGACTCCGATATGATAAGTGATGGTATGATGGTTGACCGTGGATTTCCCGTAAAATCCCGGGAAAAGGATGGCACGGCACAATTCGATAATTTCGTGCAGGACTTTTCCCGAAGGGAGGGGGTCTCCGTCTTGATGTTCATGAAACAAACCTTTCAGGGACGAGTCTTCGGATAATTCCGTGACGGTTTGCGCTAAAAGGTGAGTGAAATTCAACAGACTCATTAAATTTTAAAATGTGTGATATTCTCCGTGCAAAGATAAAAAAATCAGGCTTCCTTCCCAAAAAAAAGCCTGATTATTTGTCATGGGCGTATGCTTTGCCCCTATATTGCGGCGCGTCATGCTTCTTTCACACTTTTCACCAGTTTGTATAGCTTGTCGTTCGGCCTTATTTTCTCCGGCACTTTGAACGACACGCGCATGCCTTTCCCTACGGTTTCCACCGGTTTCAGGTCGTAACGCACTTCTTCCAAATCCATAAACAATGCTCCTGTCGTGGGGCCGGTGACGAGCAGGCGGTCGCCCACGCTCATGTCCGCCGCTTCGATCTGGAACTCTCCCACGCCAAGTTTGGAGAAGTATTTGATGGCCTTGCCCACGTAGACCTTTTTTTCTGTGGCGGCCGTCCATTCACCTAAAGTCTGCCCTTGGTAATACCCGTCCCAGAAACCACGGTTGAACACGCGGGCCAACCGCTCGTCCCATCCGTCTTTTTTCTCTTCGGTGAACGTCCCGTCCAACACGCTTTGTATGGCTTCCTGATAGCAGCCCACGACAGTGGCCACGTATTCCGGTCCCCGGGCACGTCCCTCTATTTTGAACACGCGTACGCCTGCTTCCATCATCCGGTCGATGAAACGTACGGTCTTCAAGTCCTTCGGGCTCATGATGTATTTGTTGTCGATTTCCAGTTCCGTACCCGTTTCGCGGTCTTTCACGATGTAGCCCCGGCGGCAGATTTGCATGCAGGCTCCGCGGTTGGCTGACCGGCCCGTGTTGTCCAGACTGAGGTAACATTTCCCGCTGATGGCCATGCAGAGTGCGCCGTGACAGAACATCTCGATGCGTATCAGCTCTCCGCCCGGACCGCAAATGCGTTGTTCCTCTATTTGCCGGTGTATGTCGGCCACCTGCGTCATATTCAGTTCGCGGGCCAATACCACGACATCGGCAAATTGGGCATAGAATTTTAAGGCTTCGATGTTGCTGATGTTCAACTGGGTGGACAGGGGTACCTCCTGCCCTATCTGCCGGCAGTACATCATGGCGGCTACGTCCGAAGCAATGACAGCGGAGATGCCGGCTTCCTTGGCCGCATCTATGATGGTACGCATCAGCGGAAGGTCCTCGCCATAGATGATGGTGTTTACCGTCAGATAGCTCTTGATGCCGTGTGCGGCACAAGTTTGTGCCATTTCCTTCAGGTCGTCGATGGTGAACGTACTGGCCGAATGCGCCCGCATGTTCAGGTTTTCGATGCCGAAGTATATGGAGTCGGCTCCGGCTTTGATGGCTGCGGCCAATGATTCGCGCGAGCCTACCGGTGCCATGATTTCAAAATCTTTTCTCGTCATGGTGTGGGGTTTTGTTTGCAAAGATACGCCCTTTTCCCGATATACCGGAGACGCGGTAGTGTTTTTTGCTTTTTTACGCTCTCTTTGGGCTTTCTTTGCCGTTTCCTTAAAAAGGTTGCCGACCTTTGCTTCCCGCGAAGGTCGGATTCGGTTTGGTAAAGCCAAATAAGAAAACTCCGTTTTCATTTGCCTCTGCTCTCGCCTTTCACTACCTTTGCACCCATGAAAATAGGAAATGTGGAGTTCGGGCCTTATCCCGTGTTTCTGGCCCCGATGGAAGATGTGACGGACATCGGTTTCCGTCTCTTATGCAAGCGTTTTGGCGCGGCGATGGTATATTCCGAGTTTGTGGCGGCAGATGCCTTGGTGCGCATGGTGAACCGTAGTTTGGAGAAACTGGCGGTGTGCGACGACGAGCGTCCCGTGGCCATCCAGATTTACGGCAAGGAACCGGGCCCGGTGGCCGATGCGGCCCGTATCGTGGTGGAACGTGCCCATCCCGACGTGCTCGACTTGAATTTCGGTTGCCCCGTGAAGCGCGTGGCGGGTAAGGGAGCCGGGGCTGGCATGTTGCAGAACATTCCCAAGATGTTGGAAATCACGCAGGCCGTGGTGGATGCCGTGGACATTCCCGTCACGGTGAAAACCCGTCTGGGATGGGACGAAAGCAGTAAGGTGATTGTGGATTTGGCCGAACGCCTTCAAGACTGCGGCATCCGGGCGTTGACCATACACGGCCGTACCCGGGCGCAGATGTACACCGGCGAAGCGGACTGGACGCTCATCGGCGAGGTGAAAAACAATCCGCGCATGACAATTCCCATCATCGGAAACGGTGACATAACCTCGCCCGAACGCGCCCGTGAGTGTTTCGACCGTTACGGGGTGGATGCCGTCATGGTGGGGCGTGCCACTTTCGGCCGCCCGTGGATTTTCAAGGAAATCACGGATGTCTTGAACCCGGGAAGCGCGTCGGCCGCGCACGAAGCCGTGAAGAGCGGCTATCCGGTGATGAGTGCGGATTGGAAAATAGACGTGCTCAAGGAGCAGGTGCTCACTAGCGTGCGCCGCATCGACGAATACCGGGGCATCCTGCACAGCCGCCGCCATCTGGCCGCTTCGCCCGTGTTCAAGGGAATCCCCAATTTCCGTGAGACGCGTATCGCCATGTTGCGTGCCGAAACGGTGGACGAGCTTTTCGCCATTCTGGAGCGTGCCCGCGAGGCGGTGAGGCGGATTAGTCCATGTGATGCCGGTCTATAGCTGTGAATCTAACCATGTATTGTATTTGGCTATGATTTCCATCCCTACCGACATGATGTTGTGAGCCATATTTTGACTGGCTTTTAAGGCTGCTTGGGCAGAGGGCTGTTTCTGCATTTCGCACAGTGTACGCAGGTCGTCCTCGCTTACGTGGTCTGTATAAGCGTTCAACATGCAGGTCTTCATATTCTCTTTGACGTAGTCGATCATCTTTTCTATGAGGTCGGCATTCGGTATTTCCGGACTGTCCCCGTTCTGCGGAATCATGTTGTTCAGTTGGGAGAGGACATTGTCTATGGTGGCTTGTGCGTCCGAAATCGTATAATATTCTTCAAACCATTTCCTGTAAGTATCAGTACATGCTTTGGGGGATACGGTTTCTGGTTTTTCTCCGGTTAAGATGACTTCCATCCCTTGGCTTATACTTTCTTCTATAACGGATGAAGATGAAGCTGTCAATACATGTTGCATGGCTATGCGTACCTTTTCGTCTTTCAGCCTCGTGGCATAATCTTTCAACTGTTCCAATGACACTTCTTTTCGGAAATAGGGTGAGAGTAAATCAGCGAGGTCTTTTTTGAATGCGCCTTTAAAGTACTTCTGCGTCATTTCCCGGGCTGCTTGCTCTTTTTCTTCCTCGCTCATTTTTTTGAACTCTGATTTGTCCGATTCTTGTATTTTCTCTTGAGCCATTGGAATGAAAGCCAATTGGTAATCATTAAACTTATCCATACTTCCACTGTATTCCATTATTTGGATGAGTAGTTGTCCATATTCGTCTGTTTTCTCTTCAGGAGTGTCCTGCGATGTCTTTTGATTGCCACATGCTATGTTTGTTCCACATAATAGGATGAGCAGCAACATGAAAACTGTTTGAAAATTCCTCTTTTTCATTTTTCTTATTTTTAGTGGTTAATTGTATTGGGTTTATTCTTTTTGGGAGAGTTGCTCTTTTAATGCTTGTATCAGTTTGTCTTTTTCGTTGGGACGAGGAGCATTCTTGGTGACGAGCCGCCCCGCCTTGTCGAAGATGGCGTAAGAGGGATAACCGCCGTTCAAGAGTATGTTTTCTACGGCTTCCTGTTGTGTGCCGGGCAGGTTGTAGTGTACGGTTTGCGCCCCTACTGAGCCGTATTCCTTGATGATTTGCCGCCATGCGTCGTCCGGTGTACGGTTGGCCAAATAAAGGAATACGACGTCGCGCCCTTTCATGGCTTCTTTGATGGCCGGGACGAAGTCACGCATGTGCCCCTTGCACGGGCCGCACCATCCGCCCCAGATGTCGGCATAAACCACCTTGCCGCGATAGGGGGCGAGGATGCGTTGCAGGATTTCGTTCCCGTCGGTCAGTCCGGCCACAATGTCGTTGCTTTTCAGCGAACCTTGGTAGTCGAAGGGCGTTTGCAGTTGGCGGGTGTAGAAGTCTTGCCGCCGGGCGACGGCCTCGCGCAACACGGGAGTTTGGATATGCGCCATGGTTTCGCGCATCAACGGTTCCGGAAAGGGGGTATGGTCACGATCCAATGCCTCCCATGCCATCAAGGTTCCGGCCAGGTCTTTCTGGAAGCGGGTCCATGTGGAAGACGCAAGGAGTTCCTGGTATCTTAACAATTCCGCGTTTCCGATGATTTGGGGTACCCGTTCCCGAAATTCCGGAAACTGGTGTATTTCTCTCGCAATCTTGAAATGGTTTTCATCATAAGCCTGCATGGCCGTGCTGTCAGCCGGATTGTCGCGGGAGAACTTTCGTCCCATGTCCACCGTCCGGTCTATGAGTTGCAAAAGCGTGTCGGGGAGATGCAAGTCTTCTTGCCAGGGCAACACTTGCTGCAACTTCTCCAAGTCTATCGTGACGGCAAAACGGCCGATGAATTGTTGGTACTGGTAGTAGACGGATTGTTGCAGGAAACCGTGGTAGTCGGGGAAGATGGTGTAGGGCACGGGCGGTATGGCATGGCATAAGGAATCAATGGCTTGTATGATTTCCGGGGAGAGACGCTTTTCGCCGAAATCCGACAGGTTGTGGTGTTGGTAGGCGAGACGGTGGAGGGCACTGTAACGGATTTCTTCTTCTTTCAGGGTACGGTAACGCCGGGACAGATTGGGGTGTTTGCCGATGAGGCTGTCTAATTGCCGTTCACGGCGCGTCAGTTCGTGCCGTACCTCGTCGAGGCAGGTACGGTTGTCTACCGAGTGGATGTCCCTTTCGGTCGGAGAGAATACGTCTAAATTCATTCCGATAGCCAACAGTTCGTTGCTCGTCCGTGCGTCTTCCCCCATCAGGATGGGAGTACGGCCGTCCATGTACAGGTAATAGTCTTGTTCCGGATTGAGCAGTAGCGTGAACGTGTGCCCCGCGATGCGGCAAAGGGCTTGTGCCGGTCCAAAGGCTGGAAAGCGCAACCGGAAACGTCCGAGTGAGTCGGTTTGTGGCTGGAATTTGGGATATTCGGTGAGTTGGGGCATGGAACAGGTAAAAGTGGCATGCTCCATACTGGGCAGATAACCGCACAATGTGACGCTGTCTTCCCGGTAACTGCATGGTTGCGGCGGCGTGTCGTCAGCTGGCAGGTAGGAAAGGATGCCTTTCGCGCTGTCCCACAGCCGGTAGGTCTGTGCCTTTCCGTCGTTGACGGCGATGGTGCAAACGGAGTCGTTTCGGTAACGGATTTCCAGTTGCAAGGTTTCTTTGCCGCTTCGTAAGGTGACGGCGGTTTT
>ENA-ORRI01000692-ORRI01000692.1-human-gut-metagenome-genome-assembly--contig:-NODE-692-length-16603-cov-3.13343_pt1 | contig 16603 bp, 9 predicted proteins | sample MGYA00242172_ERZ509128 | MGnify/ENA primary metagenome ERZ509128 (study PRJEB26280, sample SAMEA2338623) | human gut metagenome | biome: human gut; feature: human-associated habitat; material: faeces... | reverse complement strand
GTCTGGTCTATAAGATAAAAGGTGTGGAACGCACTTGTCTGATCACGGATGCCTTGGCTTGCGCTGCCAGTGATAGCCAAGTCGCTTTCGATCCCCGTGTCATCATCGAGGATGGCGTGTGTAAGTTGGCCGACCGCTCGGCCTTGGCGGGTAGTGTCGCCACGATGGACCGCCTGATCCGTACGATGGTGCAGAAGGCCGAGATCCCCTTGGAGGATGCCGTGCGTATGGCCTCGGAGACTCCCGCCCGTATCATGGGCGTATCCGATCGCAAGGGAACGTTGCAGCGGGGCAAAGACGCCGATATCGTCTTGTTGGACCGTGACTTGAATGTCCGTGCGGTCTGGGCGATGGGTAAGTTGGTTGAAGGTACGAATAAACTATTCTAAGCAAGAACGATTATGTTGACACAGATTATAAATGGCCATATCCTTACGCCGCAAGGATGGATGAAGGATGGTTCCGTATTGATTAGCGACGGGAAGATATTGGAGGTTACAAATAGCGATTTAGCGGTGATTGGCGCCAAGGTGGTGGATGCGAAAGGAATGTCGATCGTTCCCGGTTTCGTGGCGATGAATATCCATGGCGGTGGGGGCTTCGACTTCTCCGAATGTACGGAAGAGGCTTTCCACGGTGCGGTAGCTGCCCATCAGAAGCATGGGGCCACGACGATATTCCCTACCGTGTTGGCTCCGGAAATCGGGGTGATCGATAAGGCGGTGGCCGTATGCGAGGAGATGATGAGGAAAAAAGACGGCCCTATCTTGGGATTGCATATCGAGGGACCGTATCTGAATCCGAAGATGGCGGCGAGCCTGTTTATCGATAAGGAGAATCCCGCCGACCCGAAAGAATATAAAGAGATATTGGAACGCACGGATTGCATCAAGCGCTGGGATTCCAGCCCGGAGATACCGGGTGCGCTTGAGTTCGCCCAATACTTGAAGTCGAGGGGAATCCTATCCGCTATCTCGCATACGGAAGCGGAGTTTGATGATATTAAGACCGCTTACAATGCCGGTTTCACGCATGCGGCTCATTTCTATAACGCCATGCCTGGTTTCCATAAGCGTCGTGAATATAAGTACGAGGGAACGGTGGAAAGTGTTTTCTTGATGGACGATATGACGGTAGAGGTGATTGCTGACGGGCGTCATTTACCCTCTACGATCCTCCGATTGGTCTATAAGCTGAAAGGAGTGGAACGTACTTGCTTGGTTACGGACGCTCTCTCATGCGCAGCCAACGAGGGTAAGCCGTTATCCGATCCCCGCATTATCATTGAGGATGGCGTATGCAAGTTGGCGGATCATTCTTCATTGGTGGGAAGTATCGCCACGATGGACGTACTGGTACGTACGATGGTGCAGAAGGCTGACATTCCTTTGGCCGATGCAGTCCGTATGGCTTCCGAGACTCCGGCCCGCCTGATGGGGGTAAGCGATCGCACCGGAACCTTGCAAAGAGGGAAGGATGCGGATATCGTGATCTTGGATCGTAAGTTGAACGTGCGTGCGGTATGGAGCATGGGAAACTTAGTTCCAGAGACAAATACATTGGTCTAAACACGTTAATAATAAAGAGAGGGGCTGTCTTGGCTGGCCGGGACGGTCCTTTTTTATTTTTAGGCGATATAGATCAAACCTTTCGGCTAATAAATTTGTTCTATCAACGTATGGCGAAATCAGTACTTATTTCATATATTTGTGATTCAAGTAAGATTGTAATACTAAATCAATAATTAAACATGAAAACGAACCTTAGTTCTCAAATTACTCTGACGCGTATACCGTTGCGGTATTATCGCCCGGAAAATGCTTTCGAGCATTCAGTTTTAACCCGTTTGGAAAAGATTCCGACAAACATTTATGAATCGGCCGAGGAAGGTTCTTTCGCTATCGCTAAAGAGATAGCAACACAAATCCGTAAAAAACAAGATATCGGTAAGCCCTTCGTGATCGCTTTACCCGGCGGACGTTCTCCGCTAAGCGTTTACAAGGAGTTGATCCGTATGCATAAAGAGGAGAAATTAAGTTTCCGCAACGTGATCGCTTTCGTGGAATATGAGTTCTATCCATTGGCTAATCCCAGCGCCGGAAATCTGGCTCGCTTAAAAGAGGAGTTATTCGATCAGGTCGATATCGATCCTGCGAATATCTATTGCCCGGACGGAAGCATGCCGAAAGACGCTATCCTAGATTTCTGTCGCCAGTATGAGGAGACGATCCAATCCGTGGGAGGTATCGATTGCATGTTGCTAGGTATCGGTAACTCCAGCAATATCATGTTCAACGTGGGTGGAACGACGATCAGCTCGCGTACCCGTATGGTCTTGTTGGAAGGCGCTTCTCGCAAGGAGGCTGCCCGTACGTTCCCTTCGCAGGAGAATGTCCCGGCAGGTATCATCACGATGGGTATCTCTACGATGATGAACGCCCGCAGCGTGATCTTGATGGCTTGGGGCGAGGATAAGGCTAGCATTGTCGCTAAGACCGTTGAGGGCAAGGTTAGCGATGCCGTTCCTTCCAGCTATTTGCAGAATCATCCGAACGCCAAGGTCGTGATCGATCTTTCCGCCGCTTACGACTTGACTCGTATCAGCCATCCTTGGTTGGTGACTAGCTGCGAGTGGGATAATAAGTTGATCCGCCGTGCGATCGTTTGGTTGTGTCAGTTGACGGACAAACCGATCTTGAAATTGACAAACAAGGATTATAGCGAGCACGGATTGGGTGAGCTATTGGCGTTATATGGTTCCGCTTACAACGTAAATATCAAGATATTCAATGATATCCAGCATACGATTACCGGATGGCCGGGTGGCAAGCCGAACGCCGACGATTCCAATCGTCCGGAGCGTGCTAACCCGTATCCGAAGAAAGTGATCGTATTCAGTCCGCACCCGGATGATGACGTGATCTCCATGGGCGGAACCTTGCGTCGTTTGTGCGACCAGCATCATGATGTGCATGTGGCTTACGAGACTTCCGGTAATATTGCCGTAGGCGACGAGGAGGTAATCCGTTATTGCGAGTATTTGCGTGATGTATGTGAGAAATACTCTCCCGACTCGGCCGTGAAGGATAAGGCGAACGAGATCATCAACTACCTGCGTTACGAGAAGGTGGAGAACGGCGAGCCGGAGCGGAAGGATGTCCTCTTTATGAAAGGAACGATCCGTCGGGAGGAGGCCCGTCACGGTTGCCGCTACTCGGGCGTGAAGGACGATCATGTTCATTTCTTGGATCTTCCGTTCTACGAGACCGGATTAGTGAAAAAGAATGATTTGAGTGAGGTCGACAAGGATATCGTAAAGGCCCTGTTGCTCGAGATCAAGCCGGATCAAATGTTTGTCGCCGGTGACTTGGCTGACCCGCACGGAACCCACAAGGTTTGTCTGGATGCCGTACTGGCCGCTATCGACGAGGTGAAAGACGAGGAATGGATGAAGAACTGCCGTGTATGGATGTATCGCGGCGCATGGGCAGAATGGGAAATGGACCATATTGAGATGGCCGTACCTATCAGTCCGGAGGAGTTGCGCTTCAAACGTAACGCTATTTTGAAGCATCAATCGCAGGCCGAGAGCGCTCCGTATCTGGGTGACGACGAGCGTTTGTTCTGGCAGCGTGCCGAAGATCGCAACCGTGCTACCGCGGAGTTGTATCGCCAATTAGGTTTGGCTTCTTATGAGGCGATCGAGGCGTTTGTACAATATATCCCGTTGAGATAATATCTAGCGATAGAATAATCTGAAAGCCCTATCTGATTAAGTTCGGATAGGGCTTTTTGTTTTTGTGTTATTTTTTTCGTGTGGGCGTAAGTAGATCTGTTTCTATGATCGTATATAGATAAAGGAGAAGCCTTGAACTGTCTAATATAATACAAGAAATGTCCACATTGAGCATGAAAGACTATATTATTAAGAACCATGAGTTGGATAAATTTAAATTATTATATCTGGAGAATGCCCCCAGACTGATCTTTTATGCCTCGAAATATGTGGATAGCGATACGGCGGAAGATTTAGTGCATGATATATTCATCAAGATCTGGCAAAAGAAAGAGATTTATTCCGTGGAAGAAGGCTTGAAGACATACCTATTCCGTTCCGTTCAAAATGCTTGCCTCGATTACCTAAAGCATAAATCAATAGAAATGACTTATGCGGATGAGGTTGCTCGTAGACTAAAGATAGAGGAGATAGATTATTATAATCAGTCGGATGCGGCGGAGCTGGAGAAAGAGCGTCTGGACTCCGTTTACCGGGAAATAGCCAAGTTACCGGACAGATGCCGAGAGGTTTTTACGTTGGCTTATGTGGACGGGAAGAAATCAGTGGAGATCGCAGGAATGCTAAATATCTCTCAACGTACGGTAGAGGCGCAACTCTATAAAGGATTGAAGATCATACGGAATGTGTTGGCGCTTCTGGCACTGGTTTTATTTTTTAGATGAAAATACGGTAGAATACGTAAGTAAAAAGAGGAAACCGGTCGTATATATTATAAATGAAACAGAAAATGGAATCTAATAATTCGATAGAAGAACTGATCATACGCTATTTGCAGAACGAGATTCAAGAGGATGAACTTCGAGTGTTGGATGCTTGGATTCATGAGAGTGACGCTAATAAAGCCCACTTCTTTGAGCTTAAGGGGCTTTTTGACACTCGGAAAGAAGTGGCGTTCTTGAACCATTATTCCGTGGAGCGTAGTTGGGAGCGAATGGCTGGAAAGCTGGATGCGATCTCTGGCGTATCTGTGAAATCCAAGGTCCTTGGCAAACAGTTCTGGCTTTCATTCTTGAGATATGCGGCGATTATCGTAATCGCTATGGGAATAGGTGTGGGTATGAATCAATGGATAAGCAATCGTTTATATGCCGGCGATATGGAATATAACGAGATCGTAGTGGAAAAAGGCGGACGTGCGAACACGCTATTGCTATCCGACGGCAGTAAGATCATACTCAATGCCTCCACCCGTTTTAAATACCCCACCTCTTTTAATGGAGATGAGCGTGTGGTTCATCTGGAGGGTGAGGCCTATTTCGAGGTTGCGAAGAATCATTCGAAACCTTTCATCGTAAAACTAAAGAACCAACAAATCACGGTACTCGGAACCTCATTCAATATACAGGCTTTCAACGATGATCGCTTTAGCGTCACCACCTTATTAAGTGGTAGTATCCTGTTGGAATCTTTTGACGCTCAAGGACGGAAAATGAGTAGCATGAAGCTAAAGCCGAATCAACAAGCCCGGTCGGATAACCGGACCGGCTCTATTTTCTTGTCAGAGACAGATGCCTCGATCTCGAACGCTTGGGTAGGAGGGAAATATCGTTTCAAGGATGAGACCTTAGTCTCTATCGTAAAACGTCTGGAGAATTACTATGGGGTAAATATCCGCTTGGCGCATGACAGTCTGCGGAACATCCGCTACACAGGAACCTTCTCCTTGGATCAAGGTATACAAGAGGTGCTAGATATTATTAACTCGGAGAAACAATTCACTTTCACGAAAGACGGAAAAGATATCCTGATATCGGCGAGGAGCAAATAACAAAATAATAGATGTATAACCTTAAACATTCGAATTGCCTATGACAAATACCTGATCACAAAAAAGAATCGGGACTGACACCACTCACCCCCGATTCTTAGACGTTCATTATTCGTTTAATCACCTTTATCGCTGTCCTCTAAAAAGTAGCGAGCAAGGTAAGTCATTAATAAAAAATAATTACAAACTTATGGAAAAAGTCTGGAATAGCGATGAGCTATTGCCTAAAAAAATTAAATCAATCATGAAGATCACATTGCTTTTTTTAATACTGGGTATATTGCATGTCTCGGCGGATACCTATGCGCAAAAAGCTCAAGTTACGGTAGAAGTAAAGAACGGGACGTTCTATGATGTCGTCTCGGAGATTGAGAAACAGACCGAGTTCATGTTTTTCTATAAGAGCGAGGATATCGATAATAGTAAGCAGGTGGATATACAGGTGAAGAATCGCCAAGTCACCGACGTGTTGAATGAGTTGTTGAAAAACACGAACCTGACCTACCGCATATCAGGTAAGCACATCACGATCTTGAAGAAAGACGCCGTACAGCAACAAAAGAAAAAGATCTCCGGTACCGTTACGGATCCGGATGGCATACCGGTTATCGGGGCCAATGTCGTGATTAAGGGTACGACGGTCGGTACGGTTACGGATCTGGATGGAAAGTTTAGCTTGGATGCGGCTAATAACGATATCCTGTCATTTTCCTATATCGGCTATGCGGAGCAAGAGATCGAGGTCGGGAATCGTACACTGTTTAACGTGAAGTTGGCCGAGGATTATAAGGCGCTTGAAGAGGTCGTTGTCGTTGGATATGGTACGATGTTGAAACGAAACTTGTCAACATCAGTGGGTTCCGTAGACTCGGAGAAGTTATTGGAGCGTCCGAATGCCACGAACGTATTCCAAGGATTGGCCGGAAAGGTGGCTGGTGTTAATATCGCCTTGAATTCTGGTGCGCCGGGTGGTAGTCCTGCGATAAAAATCCGTGGTATCGGTTCTTTGAATTCTTCTAATACACCGCTATATGTGGTCGATGGTGTGGTTGGCGTGGATCCGGACCAGATTGATCCGAATATTGTCCAGTCTATCGATATCTTGAAAGACGCTACTTCCTCTTCTATTTATGGTGCGAGAGGTGCGAATGGCGTTGTGGTGATAACAACAAAGGAAGGTAAGAAAAATACGACGAATATCTCGTATAATACAGTTCTGTCAGCAGGAACGTTAGCTCGTAAAGTCGATGTCTTAAATGCGGAAGAGGCTTTGGATGTATTCAAGCGTGCTTATGAGGCTCAACCGGGACGTATCGCTCCCCATCTGGATCCGAGCAATATGTTTACGCATAAGAATGACCTGTTCAATCCGGACGGGACTCCGAAATATGATACGGATTGGCAGGATGCCGTGACTCGTACGGCTTTTTCTCATCAGCATTCACTTAGTTTCTCTGGAGGAAGCGATAAGCTGACCGCTGTGGCGAATGTAAGTTACAAAGATAATCAAGGTATAATGTTGGAGACCTATAAACGTCAGTTAAACGCATTTATCAATGTCGGATGGGATTTGAAAGAATGGTTCCATTTACAGGCCATGTTGAATGTTGGATCTAGTAATGCCCGAAACTCGGAGAATGCGATCTCTCGGTATACATTGGAAGCATTACCGTTCCTTCCGGTTCAATATGAGGATGGTACCTATTCCCGTAAAGGAGATTATCCAGGTGCGGAAGATACGGAGAATCCCGTGAGGATTTTAAAGGAACGTAAGAATATCGATAAGAATCAGTACACGTTGGCTAACGTGATTGGTACGTTTAAGATTACCTCTTGGTTAAAGTTAACGACTAGCTTCAGCCGCCAGGATGGTTCTTATATCAATTCATCTTATAACCCGAGTACCTTATTCGGCTATGGAGATACTCAAAAGGGTAAAGCGGAGAAAGCACATCGAAATACGATGTCGTGGACGAATGAGGACTACTTGACTTTTGATAAAAGCTGGAATAAGCATAACTTGAATGTCGTAGCGGGAGCCAGTTGGTATTACTCAAAAACAGAGAAAAGCGAGCTAGGGGCCGAGAATTTCTTCGATGATTATTTTGAGTACAATAATATGGGAGTCGGCACCGTACGTTCTAAGGTTGGCTCAGACTATACGGATAATAAAATGAATTCTTACTATGCCCGTATCAACTATAATTTTGACAATCGTTACTTATTGGGCGCTTCTTTCCGTGAGGATGGTTCTTCTCGTTTTGGCTTGAATAACCAATATGGTTTCTTTCCTTCATTCTCGGCCGCTTGGCGTGTATCCAATGAGAATTTCTTCGAGAACGCAAAAAAGGTGATTGATGATATGAAAGTCCGTTTGAGCTACGGTACGGTGGGTAACGCGGAAATCGGTGATTATGCGTCTATGGCACGTTATGAGAATAAACGCCTTCCTTTTGGCAAGGATATGACGACGATCGTTACGTTGAAAAGTATGGCAAATCCGGATTTACGCTGGGAGAAATCCAGACAACTTGATGCGGGTATCGATTTGAGTTTCTTTAATGGGCGTATCGAGTTTATGGCGGATTATTATCATAAGATTACGACTGATTTATTGTATGAGCTACAATTGCCTTCTAACTCGGGATATGAGAAAACTATGACAAATCTGGGTAAGATCCGTAATCAAGGTCTTGAGATGAGCTTGAATACACGCAATATCCAAAGCCGTGATTTCTTATGGACTACCTCTTGGAATTATACGATGAACCGATCGATGGTACTGGATATAAATGATAATATCATTGGTAAATGGGGAGGACGTATTGAAGAGGGACATCCTTTAAATGCCCTTTACGGCTATGTTCGCCTAGGTACATGGGGAACCGATGAGGCGGAAGAAGCCGCTAAATATAATAAGAAACCCGGCGATATCAAGTATTGGGACAAAAATGGTAATGGAATGAAGGATGGTGAAGACCAAGACTATATCGGAAATGGCGCTCCTAAATTCGAGATGAATATGACAAATACATTCTCGTGGAAAGGCTTCACGTTTATGTTTGATTTACAATGGGTGTATGGTAATAAGTTGATTAACTTCACTCGCCAGTTGATGGGTAACCGTGTGACATTCTCCAATGCTTATGCGGACATTCCGGTGAACGCTTGGACGCCGGAAAACCAAAACACGATGGTGCCTAGCTTGCGCCTTCCGGGAGATGGATATGAGAATGACGTAGATTCTTGGAGTTGTGAGCCGGGTTCGTTCTTGCGTTTACGTAATATCGGCTTGAAATATGACTTTAGTTCCCGTATGCTTTCTGCCGCTCACATCAAGAGTTTATCCTTGGGATTCAATGTGGAGAATGCGTTCTTGATTACGAACTATTCTGGTAGTGATCCGGAGGTGACGAGTTATGATGCTGTATTTGAGCAAGGAGTGGATTTTTATACCTATCCCAAACCTCGTACGTATTCATTTACTTTAGGTGTTAATTTCTAATTGTTTAATCTTTACTTCGTAAAAAACTAAGATATGAAAAATAAAGCGCATGTATGGATGTGTGGCTTGCTTTCGGCGACAATGGCTTTTACATCCTGTACGAATTTTTTAGAGGAAGACCCGAAAACCTTCTTGAGTCCTTCTGAATATTATACGACAGAGAACCAGATAAAGGCGGCTGTGGATGGCACTTATGACGGGCTTGATGATCTGTTGAGTTCCGACCTCGAGATTGCCACAGTTCACCTTTTTAACTTGGAATATCTTGTAGGTACTAGTTATCGTCCTCGTGCGGCCGGTAATGAGCAGAACCAGTTCTTGTTGCTTTCCGGTTTGGAAGAGAGTAACGGCATTATTCGTAACTTCTGGAAGGCTACTTTCTTTCCTTTGGAAAATTGTAATAGCGTGATTCAAAATGTTTCCGCTACGGATATTATTAGCGAGAGCCAGAAAGCGAAGTATCTGGGAGAGGCTTATTTCTTGCGGGCGTATTACTATTTTCAAGGGGTACAATTATTCGGGGATATCCCGTTGAAGACGGAACCTACGGTAGACTTGAATACGGTGAAGATTCCAAGGTCTCCTAAGGAAGATATTTATAACCAGATCGTGGAAGACTTGAAAAAGGCGGAGCAGTCCGGTTTGGATTGGAGTGATAAAACAGGCCATGTCTCTATGGGAGCGATCAAAACCCTTTTAGCCAAGGTTTATTTGACAATGGCAGGTTATCCGCTTCAAAAAGGAAATGAGTATTATCAATTGGCTTACGAGAAAGCCAAGGAGGTTATTGACAGTGGAGCCTTTAGCTTGTTCGCTGATTATAAGGATTTACGTGCGTTAGAGAACGAAAATAGTGGTGAGCATATTTTTATGATCCAGCGTGAGGCGCAAGATGCCGGGGCTCCTTTCCATTTTGGCCTTTTGCCTTATCCGGAACAACCGATTTCCATTACTCCGGCTTATGGGGGTGGTTTGGCTCCTCGTAAAGAGTTTTATGAAAGTTATGATGACCAAGATATTCGTAAACGGAATGAGGAGTTTTTCTATACTTCTAAACCCAAATATGGTGATCCGGAGACAACGATTACTTTGGATGTTCCTTATCTATGCAAATATTGGGATGAGAATGCGGAATCTACAGGAAAGAGCGGGGCGAATATCCCGGTTTACCGTTATGCGGATGTTCTATTAATGTGTGCGGAGGCAAAAGCTACCTTGGATGGAGGATCTACTTCTGACGCTACGGCGGTAGATGCTTATTTCCAAGTTCGTCACCGTGCGTTGCCTGATGAGGCGAGACCAACTTCGATCACGGTTGATCAAGTATTGAAAGAGCGTGCGTGGGAACTCTGTTATGAGTTTACAGGATGGTATGATATGTTGCGTACTCACCGTGCGTTTGATCCGGTATCGAAGCAAATGGTTGATTTATTCGGCTATCAGGCGGTTAATCATACGTATCCGTTTAAAGAATCGGATTTGGTTTTCCCGGTACCTTTGCGTGAGAAAGAACTGAACCCTCTGCTCGGTGAGGATGTCGTTCGCTAAAAGTAAGCGGGCGATTCTCTAGACTAGAGGTGTGTGGGAGGATATTACTATCCGTAGTAATCCGGATTATTATCCATGATAAATACGATTACTATTGATAGTAATATTTTTTAACACGGTATATATTATTCATCACAGAAAATTAGAGAAGAGAGAAATTAGAGATGAAAAGATATGTTTTGTTTGTCTGTTTGCTTTTATCAGGTCTTGCAGGAGTATATGCTCAGTCGATAGCTCCGTTTCAGAAAGGAGATCGGATCGCCTTCGTGGGAAACAGCATTACTTGCGGTGGTCATTATCATTCATATATCTGGCTGTACTATATGACCCGTTTCCCGGATCAACGCATCGATATCTTTAACGAGGGAGTAGGTGGGGATGTAGCTGAGATGATTTACCAGCGGTTGGATAAGGTTTTCGAACATGAGCCTACAGTGGTGACGCTATCTTTTGGCATGAACGATGTCGGCTATATGGATTTTCGGAAGCCGGGGGCCGATACGATCGCCCGGAACCGGGTAGAGAAAGCTTGTCGGGATTATGCTCTTATCGAGGAGGTCTATAAGAAGTATCCGGAGGTGAGGAAAATCTTGATCGGAAGTTCTCCTTATGACGAGACTTCCCGTTTCAATAAGGTCGCTTTCCCGGGGAAGAATACGTCGATCTTGGAGATCGTGGATTTCCTGAATGCCCGTGCCCGGGAGAATCAATGGGGATTCGTGGATTTCAACCGCCCGATGGTAGCGATCAACCAATGGGAGCAAGCGGCGGATTCCATGTATACCTTGTGCGGGAAGGATCGTATACATCCCTCTACGGACGGGCATCTGGTCATGGCTTATCTCTTCTTGAAGGCGCAAGGCTTGGCCGGTAAGCCGGTAGCCGATATCCGGATAGACGGAGCGGGGAAAAAGGTGACTCGCTCGGATAATTGCCGTGTCTCGGATTTGTCTGTTTCCTCGGATAACCTTACTTTTACGTACGAGGCGAAATCGCTTCCGTATCCTATCGATACCTCTTATTATGATAATGAGAAACATACACAGGCAGATGCCTTGAGTGTTATCTCTTTTATGGATGAGATGAATTATGAGGGATTGTCCGTGAGCGGTTTGTCGGATGGATATTACGGGTTGACGATCGGTGGGGAGTTTATCGGTCGTTTTACGGCGAGGGAGTTGGAGCGAGGCATCAATATGGCTCTTCTTCAGAATACCCCGCAGTATAAACAAGCGATGAAGATCCGCCAGATGAACGAGGAACGCTGGTTGAAAGAGCGTAAGATGCGTGAATTTTATTGGGTGGAATATAACTTGATGCGGAAGACGGGCATGCTTTGGGCCTGCGACGAGGCTGCCGTGGACACCTTGCGCAAATACCGTCCCCACGACATCTTCTTGCAATGGAACGGCGACCTTTGGCTACAATACATGCACAAGGGGATTCGTGAGGATTGCGTGAATGAGCAACAGAATCTGGTCGACCGGATCTATGAGCAAAATAAACCAATCCCCTTGCGAATAGAGATCAAGAAATTTACAGACTTGTAGAGACGGGGCGTGCCCCGTCTCCCACCGACTGGAAGTATTCTAAATGTGAATTAATAGTACATAGTTATATGAAAAAGAAACTAGCGATATTCGTATTAAGCCAATTCTTGTTGGCCGGTTGGGCGGATGCCCAACAAGCCTATTTCATCGATGGCTATCATGGCGGTATCTACGGGCATTACCCGGTGGGACAGACCGCCTTTATCGCCCAGAAATTAAGGCAGAATCCCAACTGGAATATCAATATCGAGATCGAGCCTGAATCATGGGAAGTCGTACGGCAACGAGACCCTGAAGGTTACGAGGCTTTCAAGCGTTTATTTAAGGATCAATCCGTGGAGAGCGGGCGGATCGAGTATGTAAACCCGACCTATGCCCAAAGTTATTTCTTCGGAACATCCGGCGAGAGCGCTATCCGCCAATTCGAATATGGAATGCGGCTGATCCGGAAACATTTCCCCGAGGCGGTATTTACCACCTATTCGGCGGAAGAGCCTTGCTTTACCAGTTGCCTGCCGTATATATTGAAGTCATTCGGCTTCTCATATGCCTCTACTAAGAACCCGAATACGATGTGGGGTGGCTACGTAAGCGCTTACGGAGGTGAGTTGGTGAATTGGGTAGGGCCGGATGGTACGAGACTGACCACCGTACCCCGTTACGCCTGCGAGGATTTACAACCCGGCTCTTGCTGGCAATCCATCTCGTGGTTCAATACGAAGGACTACATCCATAAATGTTTGGATACCGGTATCCAGCACCCGGTCGGAATGTGTATACAAGACGCTGCATGGAGCCATGGCTGGGATAAAGGCCCTTGGCTGGGACAGGATACGACGGGCTATTATACGCCGACCGCCTATAAGACTTGGCGGAATTACATCCAAGACTGTTCCGTCGGGACTACTCAGGATGATTGGTATTTCTCGCAAGAGGATGTCCTAGGTGGCTTGATGTGGGGAACGCAGGTCATGCAGCGTTTGGCCGGAGAGGTACGGGTAGCCGAGAACGCTATCGTGCGTGCGGAGAAAATGGCGGCTTACGCTCGCTTATACAAAGGCATGGAATGGCCGACCGAACGTATCGATGAGGGATGGCGCACGCTTTTATTGTCGCAGCATCATGATTGCTGGATCGTTCCTTACAATCAACTACAAGGGAAAAAGACATGGGCGGAGACGGTTACGGATTGGACTGGGGTGACCAATCAAAACAGCCGTCAGATAATTGATAACGCCTTGTCCTTATTGAAAGAAAAGGAAGGTGAATCCACGGTGTACGTATATAATACCTTGGCTACCGACCGGAATGAATTGGTGGCGGTGGAAGTTCCCGTCTCATGGAGAAACTCGGATTGGGTGGTTCTTGATAAGCAAGGAAAGAAACAACCGGCTCAATGGTTGACGGAAGACGGCATTTCAAAACTCTTGTTTCGTGCGCAAGTCCCCTCAGCCGGTTATGCCTCTTATGCGATCCGGAAGGCAGAGGATAAACAGTCTGGAACCTTGAAGGCTGAGAGACAGAAAGACGGTACGTTTCGCATGGAAAGTGATTTATACACCTTGGTGCTAAACCCCTCTAAAGGAGGTGTAATAGAAAGCTTGAAAGCGAAAGCCGTACGAGGCAAGGAATTCGTGGATAACCGGAATGAACGTGGGTTCAATGAGCTTCGGGGATATTTTATCGATGAGGGCGGTTTCCTTTCCAGTATGGATCAACCGGCTGAGGTGAGCGTGTTGGAGCAAGGGCCCTTATTCGTGAAGGTAGCTGTGAAAGGCAAGATCGGAAAGTATTCATTTACCCAAACGATCCGGTTAACGCAGGGAGAGCCTCGCATCGATATGAGTGTTAAACTGGATTGGACAGGAAACCCTCGCATTGGTGAGCCGGGTATCGAATTCCGTGCGGATAATCCCCGTAAGGCATTTTATGACGACCGTTACAAACTTTTGGTGTATCTGCCTACCCAGATCGCCAACCAACAGATTTATAAGGACGCTCCGTTCGATGTTTGCGAGAGCCGGTTGGAGAATACCTTTTTCAATCGTTGGGATAGCATCAAGCATAATATCATTTTGAATTGGGTGGATGTAGCGAGCAAGGATAACTCTTGCGGTCTGTCATTATTCACGGATCATACGACCAGCTATGCGCATGGTAAGGATTTCCCATTGGCCTTGAACGTACAATACGCCGGTAAAGGCTTGTGGGGCCGGGATTATATCATAGACCGTCCGACCGAGATCTCGTATGCCTTGATCCCTCATGCCGGAACTTGGGAGAAAAGCCGTATTTGGACACAAAGCGAACGACGCAATGAGCCTTTGGTCGCAACCTTGGGTGGCGATGCTACCTTGACATCCGGTTCCCTTTTCCGGATAGAGAATAATGCCTACGAGTTGGTCTCCATGGTCTATAAAGGTAATGACCTTTACATCCGCCTATTCAATGCCCAAAGCGATGCCTCCCCTAAAACGATAACCTTCCAAGGACAAGACGTGAAAGCGAGCTTGGTGGAATTGGATAACCGTCTGGTTGAGGACTTAACCGTCACCGAGAAGAAAGGCGCCAGTTCAATGCGTCTCTCTATCCCTCGTTACGGGATAAGGACATTAAAAGTAAGCTGTAAGAATATCTAATGTAGAGACGGGGCATGCCCCGTCTCTCTTTATCCCTAATTAATCCCCGTTTCTCTTGCCTCTTTCGGTGGAAAGATGTTATTTTGCATCCCGAATTAAAAGAATAGGCGTTATGTTGAAATTCTTCAAGACATGGACACTCCCTATCTCCATGTTAGCGGGTGCGATAGGGTATTTTGTTTTCGCCAATGTTACTTTTCTGGAGCCTACAAAGCCGTTCATGTACACTTTAATAGCGTATCTGACGCCCTTTTTGATTTTTGCCCAGCTGCTCCTGACCTTTTGTAAGATCTCTGTCCGGGAATTGATGCCCAGCCCTTGGCATGGTTGGCTATTGCTTATCCAAGCGGTTTCCAGTTTGGTGCTTGCCGCCTTATTGCTCTGGCTGCCAATGAGAGAGGAATACCGGGATGTGTTCGAGGGAGCGATGGTCTGCCTGATTTGCCCAACCGCCGTGATTACGGGTAAATTAGGGGGAAGCGCCTCTAGTCTGACTACTTATACCTTATTATCGAATCTATTGGCAGCGATTGTCGTGCCGCTGGTCTTCCCATTAGTGGAACCGCATGCCGAGATTACTTTCTTCGCCGCATTCTTGAAGATCTTGGGAAAAGTCTTCCCATTGCTGTTATTCCCGTTTTTCCTCGCTTTGTTCTTGCGTAGATTCATACCACCTATCCATCGCTTCCTTGCGGGGCTTCGAGACATGGCCTTTTACCTCTGGGCCGTCGCTCTAGCTATCGTGACCGGGCAGACCGTGAAATCCTTGGTTAATAGCGAGGCGGAGATTTATGTAGAAATCCTGATCGCTTTAGGCGGCTTGATAACCTGTATCGCACAGTTTTATTGGGGAAAGCGCATCGGCACGAAATACAATGACCGTATTAGCGCCGGACAAGCCTTGGGACAAAAAAATACCGTGTTAGCGATCTGGATGTCTTACACCTATTTGAACCCCTTGTCTTCTGTTGGCCCGGGAAGCTATGTCCTGTGGCAAAATATTATCAATAGTTATCAGTTGTGGAAAAAGAGAAAGAAAGAACTGATAAATAAAACATAAATGACTGAAATATAGTAATTTATATTTTATTTATCTTGTTCCCTTTGTTTTGTTTGCTTTCCTGTGTTTGCCTATAAATTCCTTTATTTTGTTACCGGTTTGTTACTCAAATGCTATTGGGTAACAAAAATAATATCTATATTTGCCATCGGTAACAAAATAAAAACATAAGTATGGCGAAGAAGAAACAAGAGGTCAAATTGAAAGAACCTGTAAGAATCAGATTTAAGCAGCTTGCCAATGGTAATCAATCCATTTATTTGGATTATTACACTGGTGACGTGATTAGAAAAGAAAACTATGTTGGTGGTAAACGCCAATACGAGTTTTTGAAGTTATATCTTATTCCGGAAAAGACGAGGGAGGATAAGACTAAGAATGAAGCTACTTTGGCACTTGCCAAAGCTATTCAGAGCAAACGGATTGTTGAGTTACAAAATAATGTGCACGGATTTCAGAATACCAATAAATCCAAAGCAAACGTACTTGACTATTTGTTGGATATGAGAGCGCAATCTAAAGAGCGTGGCAGTCTGAATTATGAAAAGACTATTGGTAACACTATCCGTGAATTGAAATTGTTTAGAGGGGATTATATCGCTTTTCGTGATATTGATAAAGATTTCCTTAGTAGCTTTGTGGATTTCTTAAAGCAGGCAAAGAAAGCGAGTAAATACGGAGTAACAAAAGCAGGCGGATTATTAAGCAATAATTCGGTAGTTGCTTATTATGGA
>ENA-ORRI01000691-ORRI01000691.1-human-gut-metagenome-genome-assembly--contig:-NODE-691-length-16620-cov-4.48621_pt1 | contig 16620 bp, 12 predicted proteins | sample MGYA00242172_ERZ509128 | MGnify/ENA primary metagenome ERZ509128 (study PRJEB26280, sample SAMEA2338623) | human gut metagenome | biome: human gut; feature: human-associated habitat; material: faeces... | reverse complement strand
CCCTCCCCCTGCAGGTGGGGGCTGTGGCACCCCGGGCAGCGGTTGGGGCACCCCGTGAGGTTGAGCGCCAGGGTCACCTCGCCGGGAATCTCGGCGAAGACGACGTCGAAGTTGTGGTAGCGGAGCCCCTTCATGCCCGTTCGCGGATGGGTTCCTCCTGCTGCTCCCCGCCGGCGGCCGCGGCCAGCTCCTCCCCCGGCCTGAGCGTGCCGTAGTAGCGGCGCGAGGCCTCCTGCTGGCGCGCTGCCGAGAAGTTCGAGACGCGCTTCATGTAGCCGATGACGCGCGTGAGGTAGTCGACGTTCGAGCCGTGACAGACGGGACACTCCTTCAGATAGCGTTTGTCGATGTGGCCGCAATCGTTGCAGACCGTGTTGGGGATGTTGAAGGTGAAGTAGTTGCACCCCTCGGCGGCGGCCACGCGCAGCAGGTGGCGGTACTGCTCGCGCGTGAGGTGCTCCTCGAGGTTCATGTGCAGCGCCGAGCCGCCCGTCAGGTGCTCGATGTAGCGGCGGCCGTGGAGGCGGAACTTGTCGATGACGTTGAGCGAGGCATCCTCGACCACATAGAAGTAGGAGTTGTAGCAGTCGCGCGGCACGGCGTAGCCATCCTCGCGGTCCCACTTGGCATGCTTCACGCCGACGTTCTCGGCGGGAATCATCTCGCAGTTGAACATCAGCTCGCGCGTGCGGTACTTGCGGTTGTAGCGCTCAATGAGCCCCAGCACCTGCTGCACGAAGCCGGCGTAGTCGTCGTTGTCGGTGATGGGGATGCCCAGAAACTCGGCCGCCTCGACCAGTCCGTTGACGCCGACGGTCAGATACTGCCGCGAGAGGTTGATGTAGCCCGCATCGAAGAGCGGAAGCATCCCCTTGGCCTGCAGCCGCTTGAGATTCTCGTTGTAGGCCGTCTGGACCTTGTGCACCAGGTCGACCACCTCCTCCAGATAGGTCAGGTAGTGCATGCCGTTGCGCACGGCGTACTGCACGCAGCGGTTCAGGTTGATGGTCAGCACGCTCTTCGAGCCGGTCGAGACGCCCCCCGCGCCGAGCGTATAGCTGAAGCCGTTGTCCTGGATTTCGTTGCGCAGGCGGCAGCACGACGAGAGCGAGTCGGCGTTGTCGCTGATGTAGGTGAAGAAGGAGTGCCCCTCGGCATACATCTCCGCCGTGAAGTCGCCCCACTCGCGGTCCATCACGTCACCGTCGCGCGTGAGCAGCGCCATGGTTTCGACGGGGAAGGTGAGCACGGTGCGCGTCCGCTCGCGGTTGAACCACTTCATGAAGCGCTTCTGCAGCCACGAGAGCGACTCCCAGTGGGGGCGCGAACCGTCGGGGAAGCGAAACTCGCCGAAGAGCGACTCGAAGTAGTAGCGGTCGTAGTAGGCGACGTTCCAGAAGACGGCCTGGAAGTTGCGCGCCCCGGTGGGCTGGTTAATCGAGTAGACAATCTGCTCGAAGCAGTCGGTGATGACCTTGTCGAGCGTGCGCTGCTTCTTCGAGAGGTCGACCACGCGGTCGGCGTGCAGGTAGTAGTCCTCGCCGTACTCCAGCCCGATGAAGTAGTTCATGTACATGAGGAACTCGGGGGTGGCGCAGGCGCCCGAGAGCATCGACGAGACGATGAAGACCATGTTGACGAAGCCGCCGCAGAAGGACTTGAGGTTGGTCGGGCGCGTCGAGTTGCCGCCGATGGAGAGCGTCCCGCCCAGCAGCCACGGGTACATCGTAATCGAGGCGCAGTAGTTGGCCATCGAGGTCTCGTCGTTCTTGTAGATGAAGTGGTTGTTGAGCAGGTGCAGGTACTTGTCTGAAAGCTCCTTGCCGTACATCTCGCGGATGCGGTCGGTCAGCAGGCGGCGGTTCAGGCGGATGAAGTTGCGCTTGGGCAGCTCGCCGATGAGCGTGGCGATGTTCTTGTTCTCGACGTTGGCGTTGGCGTCGTACTTCGACCCCGTGGCGGGGTTCTTCGCGTCGCAGTAGTCCATCAGGAAGTTGAGCTTCTCGCGGTCCTCGCGGTCCTCGGTGTGCTTCTGGCGGTAGAGCATGTAGCTCTTGGCCACGGCGAAGTAGCGCTCGGCCATGAGGGCCACCTCGACCTGGTTCTGAATCTCCTCGACCGACATGCCGTCCGAGACATGCACGCGGCTGAGCACCGAAGTCAGGTCGTCGTCCGTGGCGTAGCTCCCCACCGAGAGGAAGGCCTTGCTGATTGCGCGCTTGATTTTCTCGACCGAGAACGGCTCGCGCTTGCCGTCCCGCTTGACGATGCGGAGTTCCGAAATACCCATAGTTGTGCCGGTTTTAGGTTATTACATTGCCCCCGACGGAGTTGTCCGACGGCCCGTCCGGCTCCTGCGGAAGGAGCGGACAGGACGCACGAGCCCCCGGCGGGCTTCACATGCAAAAAAATTACGAAAGCGGAGAGGTTCCGTACACCGCCTGCGCCCCACATCCCGAGAGCGGACGGCATGTTCCCCAAGGCAGGTCTTCTGACTTGCTCCCCGCCGCACGCCTTCCCGCCCTCCGAGGGGCAGTGGCCAAGAGTGTGCGGACGGATGCGGAGCTTACAGCTACGGGCATAGTCCCTGAATCACACAGGAGTTCCCTTTTCATCCCGCACCGGCGGAGGCCGGCGGGGAAACCTTGTACGAAGACAAAGATAGGGCATGCCGCCGGTTCGTCCAACGGGGCGACGCGTTTTTAATCAACAAATTGTAAACACCGCCCCTGCAGTGCACCGCAGGGCGGTTTTCCAGGGGGGGGGAAGAAAAACCGGAGAGCCAGCGGGGAGACGGGAGAGGAGAGGCCGGGAGGGACGCGCAGGCAGGCGGGCGCGGAGAGGGCGCGGAGAGGGCGCGGAGAAAGGCGCAGCACGGGAAGGGGCGAGGCGCGGGGAGGCGGGCGCGGGGAGAGGCGAACGGAGGGACAGGGAAGGAGGCGGAGAGTCAGCGGGGAGAAGGAAGGGGCGCGGCGCGGGGCGAAACAGGGGCGGAGACAGGAGGCGAAAATGGAGACAGGGAGGGTGTGAATGGAGATAGTGCGGCCCGGACGAGCGACAATATAAAAATAAAATAGGAGGGGCGCAGCGGGCTGCCGCCTCAGGGCAGCAGCTTCAGGTTGCGGGCGATGCGGCACGCCTCGACGACGTTGCCCACGCGCAGCTTGCCGAGGATGTTCTGCCGGTGGCGGCTCACCGTATGGACGCTGATGGCAAGACGTTCGGCCACCTGCTTGCTCGTGAGCCCCTGCTCAATCCACCCCAGCACCTCGCGTTCGCGCTCCGAGAGGAGCGTCTCGCCCGAGGGGGTATCGAACGGCAGGGCGCTCCCCGCCAGCGGGTCGACGATGACCGCGTCGGCCGTCTCGAGGCTCCGGGGACCGTAGAGGCAGAGCGCCCAGCGGATGCCCTCGCCGGCGTCGCCCGCCAGATAGAACATGCGGTGCAGCGCATCGAGGCTCGCGCCCGCGGCATCGCTCATGCGCAGCGGCTCGCAGAGGTAGCAGTCGCACCGGGCGGGGTGCTGCCTCATCCAGCGCAGGAAGCGGAGCTCGAGCAGGTATTTGCGCTGCAGGTCCTCGGGGTGAATTCGCCGCAGCACCTCCTCCTCCCAGATGGAGCCCACGACGTACGACCCGCCGCTGAGCCCCAGCCCCAGCCGCTCGGCAAAGCCGCCGCAGCAGACCAGGCTCCTCTGTTCGCGCAGGTCACTCAGCACGGCGACCGCACCTTCGGTCCGCGCATAGCAGAGCGCCGTGCGGCGGTGCTCCTCGGCCGCGCACTCCTCGCCGGTCCCGTAAAAGGACTGGCGCAGCAGCTCTTCGTTCAACTGGCGTTCGGCTTCCCGTTCCATAGCCCGACGGCAAAAAATGGTTAATCCTCAGTATTGTCCCTTCGCGCAAGGCGCGCTACCTTTGCAAAGGTAACGAAACTAACGCAAAAAGAGAAAAGAGATGAAAAAGTGCTTGTTCATGCTGCTGGCCCTGCTTGCGGCCCAGGCGGCAGCCTCCCAGACGCTGGAGAAGATGCAGTGGTTCAACGAACCCGAGGAGTGGTCCATCAAGGGTGACGTCCTCACCTTCCGCGTCACGCCGCACACCGACTACTGGCGCATTTCGCACTACGGCTTCACGGTCGACGACGCCCCCTTCTACTATGCGACCTACGGCGGCGAGTTCGAGGCCAAAATCAAAATCTCGGGCGACTACGTCGCACGCTTCGACCAGGCAGGGCTCATGCTGCGCATCGACCACAAGAACTACATCAAGGCCGGCATCGAGTTCGTCGACGGCAAGTACAACCTCAGCGCCGTGGTGACCCACACAACCAGCGACTGGAGCGTCATCGAGCTCGAGCGTCCCGTCCCCTTCATCTGGCTCAAGGCCGTGCGCCGGCTCGACGCCGTCGAAATCTTCTACTCGTTCGACGACCGCACCTACACGCTCATGCGCAACGCCCCGCTGCAGGACAACACGCCGGTGATGGTGGGCCTGATGGCCGCCAGCCCCGACGGCGAGGGCTTCCGCGTCCGCTTCGAGCAGTTCAAGGTAACCCACCTGCCCGACCTGCGCCGCACGGAGTGGCTCAAGCGCAACGCCGCCGAGTAGCCCCCAGCCCCGACCGACTCTGCCGAGGGCCCTGCCACACACCCCGCCGGAGCGCCCCTCCGGCCCGAAAATTGCCCCGCAGCCAACGGCTGCGGGGCATTTCGTTTTCATTTCGAAGCGCCCCGGATATTGTTTCGAATAAGAAGTTAGCGACTTTCGTTTCGAATTGCCGAATTTTCACTATATTTGTAGGGCATCCCCCGGCGACGCCCCGCACGCAACGCCGCCGGAGGGAAGACCGACAACCGACAAACCACAACCTACGCCTTATGGAACAATACATTCTGTCGCTCGACCAGGGGACGAGCAGCTCACGCGCCATCGTCTTCGACCGCAAGGGGCAAATCCGCTCGATGGCCCAGCGCGAATTCCCCCAGTACTTCCCCAAACCGGGATGGGTCGAACACAATCCCCATGAAATCTGGTCGTCGCAGGCCTCGGTCATCGCCGAAGCCATCGCCGCCATCGGCATCAACGGACTCAACATCGCCGGCATCGGCATCACCAACCAGCGCGAGACGACCATCGTCTGGGACTCCGAGAGCGAGGAGCCCGTCTACAACGCCATCGTCTGGCAGGACCGACGCACCTCGGAGTACTGCGACCAACTGAAGGCCGAGGGGCGCACCGAGTTCATCCGCGAGCGGACCGGCCTGATTGTCGACGCCTACTTCAGCGCCACGAAAATCAAGTGGATTCTCGACAACGTGCCGGGGGCCCGCGCCCGCGCCGAGAAGGGCAAGCTGATGTTCGGCACGGTCGACACGTGGCTCATCTGGCGTCTGACGCGCGGCGAGCTGCACGTCACCGACGTGAGCAACGCCTCACGCACGATGCTCTTCAACATCCACACGCTCGACTGGGACGACGAGCTGCTGGCGCTTTTCGACATTCCGCGCTCGATGATGCCCTCCGTCCGCTCGTCGAGCGAGGTCTACGGCGCCACGAAGACCACCATCTTCGCCCACAAGGTCCCCATCGCCGGCATCGCGGGCGACCAGCAGGCGGCCCTCTTCGGCCAGCTCTGCGTCGAGCCCGGCTCGGTCAAGAACACCTACGGCACGGGCTGCTTCCTCCTGATGAACAGCGGCGAAAAGCCCATCGTCTCGGCCAACAACCTGCTGACGACCATCGCCTGGAAAATCGGCGAGCGCGTCACCTACGCCCTCGAGGGGAGCATCTTCGTGGGCGGCTCGGTGGTGCAGTGGTTGCGCGACGGGCTGGGCATCATCCGCTCCTCGTCCGAAGTAGAGGAGCTCGCCGCATCGGTGCCCGACTCGGGAGGCGTCTACTTCGTGCCGGCGCTGACGGGTCTGGCGGCCCCCTACTGGGACCAGTACGCCCGGGGCGCGGTGAGCGGCATCAGCCGCGGCACGACGGCGGCCCACATCGCCCGCGCGGCGCTTGAGGGCATCGCCTACCAGACCTACGACATCGTCGACGCCATGCAGCGCGACGCCGGCATCACGCTGCGCGAGCTGAAGGTCGACGGCGGCGCCGCCCGCAACAACCTCCTCATGCAGTTCCAGGCCGACCTGCTCGGCGAGCGGGTCATCCGCCCCCGCGTGACCGAGACCACGGCCCTCGGCGCGGCCTATCTGGCCGGTCTGGCCGTCGGCTACTGGCAGGACCTCGACGAAATCCGCAGCCAGTGGGAGGCCGAACGGGTGTTCGTCCCCACCACCGAGCGCGAGCCCGTCGGCCGCGCTCTCGAAGGGTGGCACGACGCCGTGGGGCGCGTGCTGCACGATTACGACCCCCCCAAACGACATTAAGCCATGACACCCGACTTTCTGACCCAATGCATCTTCGAATTCATCGGCACGCTGGTGCTGGTGCTGCTGGGCGACGGCGTAGTCGCCTCAACCGGGCTGAACCGCTCGAAAGGCCAGGGCGGCGGCTGGGTGGTCGTCACGCTGGCCTGGGGCCTGGCCGTGATGTGCGGCGTGCTGATTGCCGGCCCCTACTCGGGGGCCCACCTCAACCCCGCCGTGACGGTCGGCATGGCCGTGGCGGGGCTCTTCCCGTGGGGCCACGTGACGGGCTACGTCGTGGCGCAGCTCCTGGGCGGCTTCTGCGGCGCGGTGCTCGTCTACGCCTTCTACAAGGACCACTTCGACGCCACGGACGACCCTGCGACGAAGCTCGGCGTCTTCTGCACGATGCCCGCCATCGCGAATCCGCCGCGCAACCTCTTCTGCGAGTTTGTCGGCACCTTCCTGCTGGTCTTCGTCATCCTGGCCATCGGCAACGAGGCCAACACCCCCGAAATCGGCATGGGAAGCCTCGGGGCGCTGCCCGTAACGATGCTCATCATGGCCATCGGCATGTCGCTCGGAGGCACGACGGGCTACGCCATCAATCCGGCGCGCGACCTGCCGCCGCGTCTGGCTCACGCCCTGCTGCCGATTCGCGGCAAGGGGCCGAGCGGCTGGAGCTACAGCTGGGTCCCCGTGCTGGGGCCGCTGCTGGGAGCACTCGCCGCCGCGCTGCTCTACAACTGCGTCTACATCTGCGGCTGAGCCGGCCGGCCATCCGCACACATAAGAAAGCCGCATCCCCTGCGTTGCTGGGGATGCGGCTTTTGCTCTCTTCGGTCCGCGGAGATGCAGGGCTGGTCGGCGGTGATGCAGGGCTGGTCGGCGGTGATGCAGGGCTGGTCGGCGGTGATGCAGGGCCGGTCGGCGGTGATGCGGGGCCGGTCGGCGCTCAGAGCCCATCGTTGCTCAAGCCCGCCCGGCGCTCAGAGCCCATTATCGCCCACGCGGGCCCGGCACTCAGAGCCCATCGTCGTCCATGCCGGTCTACCGTCCGGAGCCGGCCGTCGCTCTTGCGGGCCCGGCGGTCAGAGCCGGTCGAGGCACTCGAGGATGATGCGCGCGCTGTCGCGCACCTCCTCTTCGGAGATGGTCAGCGGCGGCGAGATGCGGAAGGCCGTATCGCAGAAGAGGAACCAGTCGCTCATGATGCCCGCCTGCTTGAAGAGCTCCATGATGCGGTACAACCGCTCCGAGGAGCCCAGCTCGACGGCCAGCAGCAGGCCGCTGCGGCGGATTTCGCGCACGGCCGGATGGCCCTGCAGCAGCTCCTCGTAGAGAGCCCCCTTCGCCTCGACCTGCTCGACGACGTGATGGTCGAGCAGATACTCCAGCGCCGCAAGGCCCGCCGCACAGCAGACCGGATGGCCGCCGAAGGTGGTGATGTGGCCCAGCGTGGGGTTCGACTGCAGCGTGTCCATGATTTCGTGGCGCGCGATGAAGGCCCCCAGCGGCATGCCCCCGCCGAAAGCCTTGGCCAGGCAGACGATGTCAGGCACCACGCCGTACTTCTGCATGGCGAAGAGCTCGCCCGTGCGGCCCAGCCCCGTCTGAATTTCGTCGAAAACGAGCAGCGCCCCCACCTCGTCGCAGCGGCGGCGCAGCGCCTCAAGGTAGCCCGGCCGGGGCACCCGCACGCCGGCCTCGCCCTGCACGGGCTCGACCAGCACGCAGGCCGTGCGGCGCGTGATGCGCTCGAGCTGCGCCGGGTCGTTGAACTCGATGGCCTGCACGTCGGGCAGCAGCGGGCGGAAGGCACCCTTCCACTCCTCCCCCTCGGGGGCACCCATCATGCTCATCGAGCCGTGGGTCGAGCCGTGGTAGGCGCGCCGCATCGAGATGAGCTCGGTGCGGCCCGTGAAGCGCTTGGCCAGCTTGAGGGCCCCCTCGACCGCCTCCGCGCCCGAGTTGACGAAGTAGACGCTCTCGAGTCCCCCGGGCAGCAGCGAGGCGATGCGCGCGGCGTAGCGTACCTGCGGCGCCTCGACCAGCTCGCCGTAGACCATCACATGCATGTAGCGGGCCGCCTGCTCCTGGACGGCGCGCACCACCTCGCGGTTGGCATGGCCGACGTTGCTCACCGAGACGCCCGCCACCAGGTCGTAGTAGCGGCGTCCCTCGGGCGTGTAGAAGAAACTCCCCTCGGCCCGTTCGACCTCCACCAGCATGGGCGAAGGCGAAGTCTGGCCCACGTGGGCCAGAAACTGTTTGCGCAGAATCGTATTCATGGTGTTATTCTTCTCCGAATGTTCGTTTGAGTATCTTCTCCGAGTCCTTGACGCTGCGGCACATCCAGCCGTAGAGCGTCGCGGCCTGCTCCGCAGCGGTCATGTTCCACCCCTCGACCTGGCGGCGCATCCGCTCCGAGAGCATGTAGATGAGGATGGCGGCCGAGGCCGAGACGTTGAGGCTCTCGACCATGCCGCACATGGGGATGCGCAGGAACTCGTCGGCCGACGCGAGCACCTCCTCCGAGATGCCGGCATGCTCCGTGCCGAAGACCAGCGCGAAGCGCCCGCGTCCGACGTCGAACGACTCGGGGGTCGTATCCTCGCGGTGGGGCGTCGTCGCCACGATGCGGTACCCCTCGGCACGCAGCGCCGCAAGCGCCTCGGCCGTCGACCCGTGGCGGCGGATGTCGACCCAGCGGTCGGTGCCCCGCACGATGGCGGCGCTGGGGTTGAAGCGGCAGAAGGTCTCGACCGTGTGCATCTGCTGCAGGCCGAAGGCCTCGCAGTGGCGGATGAGCGCCGCGGCATTCTGCGGATGGAAGGTATTCTCGGCCAGGATGGTCATGTAGCGCGTACGCATGGCGACCGTCCGCCGCAGCACGTCGTAGCGTGCGGGGAGCATGAAGCCGGAGAGGAGGGCTATCCGCTCGCGGTACCACGCCACGTCCCTATTTGCGGTACTTGTCATCTTCGTCGAGGATTTTCAGGTAACTTTCGTATCGCGACCACGCCACCTCGCCCCGCTCGACGGCCGCCACGACGGCGCATCCCGGTTCGTGGATGTGGGTGCAGTTGTAGAATCGGCAGCCGGGCGCCAGGCGCATCATCTCGGGGAAGTAGTGCCACAGCTCGGCGTCGTCGATGTCGATGAGGCCGAAGCCCTTGATGCCCGGCGTGTCGATGAGCCAGCCCCCGTCGCCGAGCGGATACATCGTCGAGAAGGTGGTCGTATGGCGCCCCTTGTGGTGGCTCTCGGAGATTTCGCCCGTGCGGATGTCGAGCGAGGGGTCGATGGCCTGCACGAGGGTCGACTTGCCCACCCCCGAGTTGCCCGAAAAGAGGGTCGTGCGGCCGGCCAGCAGCGCGCGGACCTCCTCCACGCCCCGCCCTTCGAGCGCCGCAACCTCCAGCACGGGGTAGCCCGCCGCCTCGTAGACGGCGCGGAAGGCCGCCACCGCCTCGTCCGACTGCAGGTCGCGTTTGGCCAGCACCAGCGTGACGGGCACCTTGTAGGCCTCGCACGTCACCAGGAAGCGGTCGACGAACTCGGGGGCCGTCACCGGCTCCGAGAGCGTCACCAGCAGCAGCGCCTGGTCGACGTTCGCCGCGATGATGTGCGACTCCTTCGAGAGGTTCGAGGCGCGGCGGATGATGTAGTTGCGGCGGGGTTCGACGGCGAAGATGCTCCCTTCGCCCTCCTCGCCCTCCTCGAAGCGCACCACGTCGCCCACCACCACGGGGTTGGTCGAGCGGATACCCTTCAGGCGCAGCCGTCAGCGGAGCGTGCGGCCGCCGCTCGCCACCTCGTACCAGCTGCCCGTGGCACGCACGACAAGGCCCGAGGCCTCAGTGGGTTGCATCGTCTCCATGGTCGGCGTCGCTTGGGGTCGCGCCCTCGCCGAAGGCCCGCTCCACGAAGGGGAGGAGCGATTCGCTGAGGTGCATGACGGGTTGGTAACTGATGGATTGCTCGAGGGTGCGCTCCTCGACCAGGTCGTACTGCCCGTTGAGGCGGTCGAAGGCGGCGAAGAGAACGCCCAGCGCCAGCAGGCACTTGGCCAGCGAGACCACCACCCCCAGCAGCACGTCGGCCGCCCCCAGTCCGGCAAAGCGGAAGAGGCGGCGCAGCAGCCGTGCCAGGATGGCCACCACGATGAGGACCACCACGAAGAGGGCGATGAAGCCCCCCGCGGCGGCGAACTGCTCGTCGAGGCGGAGCCAGCCGCCCACCACCGCACCGTAGCGCGAGGCGAGCCAGATGCCGGCCAGGATGCCGGCCAGCGAGCATACCTGCACGATGAAGCCCTGCTTCCAGCCGTGCCAGAGGGCCAGAAGCAGCAGCAGGCATACCACCAGGTCTATTGCATTCATCGGTCAATCGTTTCGATTCTCCGACAAAGATAACGTTTGCCGCGCGAAGCGCCAAATTCCGAACCGAAAAGGGGCGGCAACAAGGGGCTTCCACTTACGGCCGGGGCGATGGAGGGGGCCACTTCCGGGCTTGGGGGGGGCGGGATGGGGCCGCAAGGGAGCGGCCCCCTCACCCGGCAGGAGCGGCTGCGAAGGGGTGCGCACGCGTTGCAGGGCGGCAGTATAACGGGGGCACCGGCTTCCGGTCGGGGCGGCCACGAGGGAGTGTGCCTGCTCCCGGTCTTCGGGAGACGGCTGCAGGGAAGAGGGTGTCCGCTCCCGGCCTTCGGGACACGGCAGCCGCCTCCGCTCGCGGAAAGGGCACAAAAAAGGGGCCTTTCGTGGCAGCCCCGGCAAGTTTGACCCTTTGTTGCGTCCCCTCCCGCGGGGACCTCTTTTATATTATAGGTATATCGCTTACCGGATTAAATCCCGAAGACTCACGCACAGTGCGTTACAGATGATACACATCGTCTTTACGGTCAGGTTGGTCCTCCCCGCCTCAATGCGGCTCATGTTCGAGCGCTCCATGTCACACCGGTATGCAAGTTCCTGTACGGTGAGGTGCCGTTCCTTGCGTAATTGCCTGATTCTCGAAGAGATATATGCAATTTCCTCCTGATAGTCGAGTGTCATTTTCAAAAAATCGGATAAAAAGTTTTGTCGTGCAAAATTTATATATTATATTTGCACCACGCGTATCATATATGATACCAACAAATTGCGAACCGCACCCGCCGAAAACGTTCATAAAAAGAGATAAACAACTAACGGACAATAACTTAAATTTTTAAAAACAACAGAGCTCCGCATGCGGAACTCCACAGGGCAACAGAGGACAAACCACAACAATTCAACACAACTCAATTATCATCAACTATGAAAAAACAATTCTTCAAAAAGTTTCTTGCGTTGTTCCTGACGGGAACAATGCTGGCCGGTGTCGGTTGCAAGAGCTACGACGACGACATCGATTCGATAAACAAGAAACTCGACGAACTGGAGACGGTCACCATCAAGGACCTCCAGAGCCAGATTGACGGTGTGAAGAGCTCCGTCGAGGTCATCGAAGACCTCTCCTCGCGCCTCTCCACCCTCGAAGGCACGGTCGAGGGAATGGGTGACGTTGCCCAGAAGCTGCGTGATTTGGAAAACACGCTGAAGAGCTACGTCGACAACGCCGTGAAGGATTCGGAGCAGACGCTGCGCAACGAATTCGCCACCAAGTCGGCCCTCAACGAGCTCATCTCGCGCCTCGAGCAGCTCGAGGGTGTCGACGTGCAGGGGCTCATCGACGCCGCCATCGAGGAGTTCAAGAAGGACTCCTGGCTGGGCGAGCAGATGAACGAGTACATCGCCAACTACAAGTTCGACTACGACTACGTCAACGCCGAGGGTGCTGCCGACGCCGTGCTCGAGCAAATCAAGGGCCAGAACGAGGAGTACAAGGAGGCCATCCTGGCACTCATCGGCAGCGCCGATGGTCTGACCGTCTCGAAGGAGATGCTCAGCGACGAGCTGAAGGCCTACCTCGAGAAGATTGAGGAGCTCGAGCAGCGCGTGGCCGACCTCGAGAACCGCATCCAGTCGCTGGTCTATGTTCCGGCCTATGCCGACGGCAAGGTGGTATTCCCCGCTTCGTACGCCATCCAGATGACCAACGAGGAGGGCGAGACCTCCTACTTCTCGCTGGGCGCTGCCGAGAAGCAGCAGGCCGAGCTGAAGTTCCGCGTAACGCCCGCGTCGCTGGCCGTCGAGTCGAAGCTCAACGCCGAGACGCTGAGCATCGTGACCGAGGAGGTGATGACCCGTGCCGAGGGTGCCGCCTTCACCATCGACGAAGTGAAGGAGTGGAACGCCGCCAAGGGTGAGTTCGTGGTGGTCGTTTCGACCGACTACGACTACTTCGAGGCAAGACTTGAGGAGCAGCCCAAGACGCTCGCAATCGCCCTCCACGTCGCCATCGACAACGCCGCTTCGACCGAGGAGAACCCCCTGCAGGGCATCGAGTACACCTCGGAGTTCATCCCCACCGAGGGAGGACAGACCTTCGCAGTCAACAACCTGCTGACGGTTGCCCGCCTCGAGGGTGACAAGTACGTGGAGCTCAAGAACAACGAGTACGCCTCCGACGTCGAGTTCACCGACAAGAACGTCCGCAACTTCTTCGAGGGCTACTCCGTCGTACTGAAGCAGGACGGGGAGCTCATGGCGCTGAACAGCGTATGGGAGAACGTTCCCCAGTTCGAGCTGGTTGCACCGGAGGATGCCGCCACGGTAACCAACGGCCACGAGGAGAACTACGAGCTGACCGAGACCTCGGCCGCCATCGTAACCCCGGCTCCCGAGCTGGTAGGTGACGTCATCACGTCGGGCGCCTTCACCTTCCGTCTGAAGGACCAGAACGGCAACTACGCCGATGTCAACACGCAGGCCGTTGCCAAGCTCAACATCATCTCGGTAGACACCGAGGTCGAGACCGCACAGCTCGACGCCCCCGTCGTATGGAACTACGCCGCCGCTTCGGGCTCGCAGGAGTACACCGCACAGTACGAGTTCACCAACAAGCTCGATGTCGAGCGCTTCAACGCCCTCAAGTCGCTGATGCCGACCTTCACCGTAACCGATGCCAAGGGTGCTACCGTGAGCGACATCCAGGTTGCCGCCGAGAGCTACTCGCAGCCGTCGGCCGAGGGTGACGTACAGCGCATGACGCTCAAGCTGACCGATGCACAGAACCACTTCATCGCAGGTGGAAACTACACCGTCGTAGCCCTCTACGAGGAGAGCGCAGCCGGTACGACCGTTACCGTCAAGTTCCCGCTCACGGTCGAGGGTCTGCCCGCCGTTGCCGACCAGCTCATCACCAAGGAGATTGCCTACGAGCCCAACACGCGCCAGTACAAGGTATTCCTCGACTTCGCCCGGATTATCTGGGACACGTGGGGTGAGGCTGCCGAGAAGTACTTCGCCGACTACGCAACCTTCAAGAGCGCGCTGAACGGCAAGCAGTTCGTATCGACCTCCGAGGAGGAGAACACGCTCCGCGCCGAGGACGGTTCGCAGATTCTGATTGGCTCGGACAACATCGCCGTAAGCTTCGCCAAGACCGAGACTCCCTACGAGCTTTCGGGCAAGCTGACCACCACGTGGGGCCTCGAGGTTGTCTTCGGCGGCACCTTCACGCTCAACAAGCCGCAGGGCGTCCTGCTGCAGCGCGGCTCCGACCTGCCGGCCGACAACCGCGTGCTGATTGCCACGACGCTCGAGGTCGGTGTCTTCTCGGTAGACAACAAGGACCTGGTCAACACCTACTTCTACGACGGTGACGTTGCAGGCGTGAGCGTCAAGTTCGCCATCGACCGGAGTGACGAGGAGGCCGACTACGGCACGGCCGGCGTAAGCGGCACGAAGCTCTCGTGGGGCTCGTACAAGGGTCTTGAGTTGCCGATTGTCGTCACGCTCGAGGACAACAACGGCGTGGTATTCGACCTGCAGAAGTTCACGGCCTACATCGCCGACCCGATTAAGGACCAGACCATCACCGCCAAGGACGGTTCCATCGGAGCTACGACCACCGACCAGACGCTCTACATCTCGACGCTGCTCACGCTCAAGGATATGAACAACGCCAACGTCTTCGCCGCACCGAAGACCGACGACGGAACGACCGACGCGAAGGGCCTTCTGACGAACATCAAGACGCCGCTGGGCGCCGAGGTAAGCTACTCGACCCCCGACATCATCTACACGAACCGCATCTCGTTCGACCCGGCAACGGGCCTGCTGACGGTCAAGGGTTCGACCGACACGTCGATGGCCGTCACCGAGACCGTCTCGATTGACGTCACCTTCACCTACGCCTACGGCGAGAAGCGCACGGGTACCGTCAAGGTAGCTATCGCCCAGAAGTAGCCCCCCTGACAGGAGACTCATCTCACAAAACGAATACGCCACAAACACATCGTTATCTTCATCCAATTCGAGTCTCCTGTCTTTTTACCGACCCGAGAGGCCCGGACCGCAACGGTCCGGGCCTCTCTGCATTCCGCCCCCGAGGAAAACGCCGGGACAACTTTTGCCGAAATTTCGTATATTTGCGCCAAACAGCCTTCGAGAAACCATGAAAAGAGTCGCAGCAACCCTGCTGCTCGTGCTGCTCTGCATCACGGCGCAGGCCCGTAAAGTCTACCCGCTGAACGAGGGGTGGCGCTTCTTCTTCAAGACGGAGAACACGAGCGACAACGCCCGCTACGTCACACTGCCCCATACCTGGAACACCGACACCGAAGCCGTCGGCCTCTTCCTCGAAACCACGGCCAACTACCAGAACGAGGTGCGCATCCCCGCCGAATGGCGCGGCAAGCGCGTCTTCGTGAAGTTCTACGGCGTGCAGAACGTCGCCACGCTCTTCGTCAACGGCAACTACGTGAGCGAACACCGCGGCGGAGCGGCGGCCTTCACCTTCGAAATCACCGACAAGCTGCGCTGCGGAGACAAGAACGCGCTGCTGGTCATCGTGAGCAACAACAGCCGCTCGGACGTGCCAACCTCTACGGCGGCATCTACCGCGGCGCCGAGCTCATCGTCACCGACCGCACGGCCGTCTCGCCCCTCTACTTCGGTTCGGACGGCGTGCTGGTCAAGCCCACGTCGGTGACCCCCGAGCGGGTCGAGGGCGAGGCCGAAATCCACCTCACCTCCTCGTCGGGCGAGGCCAACTGCCTGCTCACGCTCGACATCACCGCTCCCGACGGCACGCGCGTCTACACGCGCCGCCAGCGCGTGCGCCTCGACGGGCGCCCGGCATCGGTACCCTTCTCGGTCGACGACCCCGAGCTGTGGAGCCCCGACCATGCGGCACTCTACCGCTTCACCGTGCGGCTGGGCGAGCAGCAGGTGCTCGACGAGGTGAGCGTCCGCACGGGCTTCCGCTCGGTGCGCGTCACCCCCGAGGAGCGCTTCACCCTCAACGGCAGCTTCTGCGCCATCCACGGCGTGACGCTCTACCACGACAATGCGCTTGAGGGGGGCGCCCTGACCGACGCCGACTACGACGCCGACATGGCCTGCATCCGCGACCTGGGGGCCAACGCCGTACGCTCGGCGGTAATGCCCCACGCGCAGTACTTCTACGACCTCTGCGACGAGCGCGGCATCCTGGTCTGGGCCGAAATCCCCTTCCAGCGGGCCCCCTTCCTGGGCGACATGGGCTACTTCCCCACCCCGCAGTTCGAGGAGAACGGCCTCCAGCAGCTGCAGGAGATTATCGCCCAGAACTACAACCACCCCTCGGTGGTCATGTGGGGCATCTTCTCGCTGTTACAGGCCAAGGGGGATGACCCCTCGCCCTACATCCGCCGTCTGAACGACGCGGCGCACCGCATGGACCCCACCCGTCCGACGGTGGCCTGCAGCAACCAGGACGGCAGCCTCAACTTCATCACCGACCTGATTGTCTGGCAGCAGGAGGTTGGCTGGGAGAAGGGTTCGCCCGACGATGTGGCCGTATGGCGCGACCTGCTGCGCCGCAACTGGTCGCACCTCGCGTCGGGTGTCTGCTACGGCGAGCCGGGCTTCCCGGCACACCAGTACAACGCCGTGCCGCCCGTATCGCGCACGAACTGGATACCCGAGCAGCGGCAGAGCCGCTTCCACGAGGCCTATGCCAAGAATCTGGAGCAGGATTCGCTCTTCTGGGGCGTGTGGGTCAACAACCTCTTCGACTACGGCTCGGCGCGCCGCCCCTACGGGGTCAACGGCTCGGGGCTGATGACGCAGGACCGCCGCGAGCGCAAGGATGCGTTCTACCTGTATAAGGCTCTGTGGAACAAG
>ENA-ORRI01000666-ORRI01000666.1-human-gut-metagenome-genome-assembly--contig:-NODE-666-length-17083-cov-2.93199_pt1 | contig 17083 bp, 16 predicted proteins | sample MGYA00242172_ERZ509128 | MGnify/ENA primary metagenome ERZ509128 (study PRJEB26280, sample SAMEA2338623) | human gut metagenome | biome: human gut; feature: human-associated habitat; material: faeces... | reverse complement strand
CCGGCCTTTTCCGGACAACTGGGACATGAAGGCACAAATCGGGGCAAAAGATGCCGGGGTGTGCGATTGGGACGATTATACCGTCATCAACCAAACAGGCAAACTCAAGGATGGTGCCCTACGGATTATTTTTGATTGCGGCTATGATGATTTCTTCTTTGAAGTCAACCAAGCCTTCCATCAAAAGTTGTTGGAACGAGGTGTCATGCACGACTTTATTGTGCGCCCCGGAGCGCATACGGGTGAATATTGGAACAATTCCATCGATTATCAAATCTTGTTTTTCTTGAAATTCTTCAGGGAAAGTCATTGACCGTTACGGGCCGTAGGGTGGTCATTTGGAGTTTTGCCGTGGGAGGGTGGATATCTTTTTCGCAGCTTGCCGGAGTTCCTCTAAGATATGGCTACGGATGAAACCTTGCGACGACAAGGCATAGTGTGTACACAAGAGGGCAAGGAACGAGCAGAAGATGAACAGTGTGCCGGTAGAAAAGAGGATGTTCCCCAATCCTACCAAGGGAGACATGATGCCGCCTACGGCAAAACCGGCAGTGCCGAGAAGCGCCGAAGCCACGCCAGCATTTTCTCTTTCGCATTCCATGGCCAACGTGTTGGAAGCGGTAAAGGTGATGCCTGCCATGGAGAGGAGGGCGAATACCAATGTCTCGTATATCCAAAAGCTGCATCCTTGCGACAAGGCTGCCAACCATGCGAAAGACAGCCACAACATGCCATTGCTGCCGATGTGCAATGCGTCTTTCATCGTGGGCAATTTGACCGCAACGGCCGATGCAACGGCCATGGCTATGGCATTTGCCCCGAAGCACAGGCTGAATTGCATGGCGGAAAGGCCGTAATGCTCCTGCATGATGAAAGGAGCCGATGCGATATTCACGAAGAGTACTCCCATCGTAAATCCGTATTGTAAAGTGTAGGCCAAATATTGCCGGTTGCGTAATACGAGGCCGAAGTTGCGGAGGATGTCGTTCCACCGGACGGAGGCACGCTGTCCGGTCGGATGCGATTCCTTCATGCGGAAACTGCCCACCAGTAGAATCGTTCCCAATAAAAAGAGACTCCAGAAGATGCCTTGCCATCCGCTTGCATCGGCCAAGAAGCCTCCGGCTATGGGTGCTGCTACAGTGGCTACCCCGTTTATGCCTCCTATGACGGCCAATACACCGGCCAGTTCGCGGGCAGAATATTTGTCGGCTGCAATGGAACGGGAGAGAACGACACCGCCCGCCCCGGATACGCCTTGCAAGAAGCGTAAGGCGATGAATTGCAGGATGTTTTCGGAAAAAATGCAACCGGCTGTGGATAGCAGGAAAAGCATGAGTGCGGCTAACAATACGGGACGTCGGCCGTATTTGTCACTCAACGGGCCGAAAAACAGTTGGCCTGCGGCAAGTCCGGCCATGCTGGTCGTCAGTCCCAGTTGCACCATGGACGATGTGGTGCGGAAGTAGCCTGACATGGCAGGCAAAGTGGGCAGATACATGTCCATCACGAACGGTCCGAAGGCACTCAAGAGGCCCAAGAATAACAGGATGAATGTTTTTGAGTTCCGTTTGCTTCCCATTGTTTCCAAATGCTTTGTTTTTTCCGGTGCAAAAGTACTTCAATCGGAACTGTTTTCGTTTGTCGTAACGTGTACAAAACATTTCATTATCGGAATAATATACGGCAGAGGGAGTGATTTTTCGTATATTTGCGGTCTAAAAAGGAATAAAACCATGGCCGTATTCTTACCTTCCGACACTTCATCCATCCACTATGAGGAAACCAATCTGGCCTCTCTGCGCTCGAAACCAAGCCATTTCGTGTGCGGGGTTTATTTGATTTGCGTCCGTGGCACGGCTGTCGTGTCCACCGGCGTGCAGCAATATGCCTTGGGGGAGCAGACCGAGCTTATTTTTCTTGCAGGAAGCCTGATACAAGTGCTTTGTGCGTCGGATGATTTTACGGTACGTTTGCTGATGTTTCCCAAAGAAGTTTTTCTGAAAGCCGTCCTGCCCATAGATACCCCTTACCTGAACTACACGCACGAACATCCCTGTTACCCTCATACGGAGGATGAGCGGAGCCAGGCCACATGGGTGCAGATCAATTTGTGGATGGATATGGCTCGGATGCTTTTTTGCGGAAATGTGTCCCCGTTCAGGCAGCAGCAAGAGTATAATTTCCTGCAGGGGTTGCTGATGTGGCTGTTCAACACCATACAGGAAAAGCTGTCGGTCGCGAAGCAGTACAGCCGTAAGCAGGCGGTTTGCCACAGGTTCATGCAGTTGGTGCGCGACCATGGCGCACAGGAGCACCAAGTGGCCTTTTATTCAGAAAAGCTTTGCATCACTCCACGTTATTTGCATCAGATTACCGTCCGTTATATGGGTGGACGTTCGCCCAAGCAGTTGATAGACGAGCAGTTGGTGGCAGAGATTAAGGTATTGCTTAGCGAGCCGGACTTGTCCGTTACGGAAATCGCGGAGCGGCTTCATTTTACGGACCAGTCGTGCCTCACACGTTTTTTTAAAAAGAACACGGGAATGTCGCCCCGGGATTTCCGGACGAAGAATTTTGCGGGTTGAGGAGTAATATGGACAAAACGGAGGACAGTTCCGGGATAAGAAGAAAAGGGCCATATACTTCCCCTTCCGGGATAAGCTATGGCTCTCCATTATGGCATTATTGTTTTTGTAACGTTATGGTTCTCGGGTCATCAATGGTGTTACATGAGCCGTCCATGTTGAACCAATTGAATGTGTAGGTGGCAGTGTTGCCTTCAATCGTCAGAGGACCTTCCATGTATTCATCGTATGCGCCTCCCCAAAGCCATACGATTTTCAAAGTGTTGCCTTTCACTTCATAAGTCAGGCCTACCGTGAAGTCGGGAGAGTCCGTCGTAACTGTTTTGTCTTCATGGAATGTAAGTGATATGCCCGGGAAAACGCCGTCGTCGGTGCTTGAAGTGATTTTCCAGGTCGTTCCTGCCAATGTGGCCGGAGTTGTCGGTGTTTCTTCTTGTGGCGGTGCCGGGGTTTCCTCCGGAGGCGTAGTCGGTTGTTTTTCCTCGTCATTGTCGTCCGAGCAAGCTGTGAAATTTACGCATAACATGATGGTCAAGACGGCCACCCCTACATATCTTAAAGTTTTCATTGTTTTCCTTTTGTGTTAAATTTTTTGTTGAATGATTCTTTTGTAGTCCAAAATCCGGAGTATAGACAATAAAAAAACGTGGACTAAAACTTCGTTTATGCTATCTCGGTATCGCCAAACACCATGCTGTCATATACGAGTAAAAGCCCACGCCATAGGCGTGAGCATCAACTTTTACTCTTGACAGCTTCTTCAATTTGGCGATTTCAGATAGCAAGAATAAAGCTAACGCTTCTTTATCTTATGTCTTTGTTCGATAATTACATCATAGGCATGTTTGTTTTTATTCTTGTCGGCAAAAATAGGAAAAAAGCAGGATTCTTGCAAGAAGTTCTTCCTTAATCTTTAAGAGGATGCGATGTGAGCCATACGAAGTTCTGTTTTCAATAACGGGAATGTCACTACGGGGATTTCCGATTGAAAAATTTTGCGGGCGGGGAGCGTGAAATTTTTGTGCGCCAAACGGAAAATCGTTTGGCTTAGATTGAAAAATCAATTGCCGCAGAATGATTTGTGAATCTGCGGCAATTGATTTTTGGAATGGCTCTGCTTATTTACATCGTTAATTATGAGTGATTTATGAAAACGCCTGTTCCATAAGGCGATGTAAGCAGAAAAGCATACATTTTAGGTTGAGGCCCTTTACAACGGGAAGTCTTCGAAGGCATACAGCACGGTGGACAGGTAGCGTTCGCCCGTGTCGGGAAGCAGCACGACAATCGTTTTGCCCTCGTTCTCCGGGCGGCGTGCGATTTGCAGGGCGGCGTGCAGGGCAGCGCCGGACGAGATGCCCGCGAGTACCCCCTCGTGGCTGGCCAACATGCGGGAGGCACGGACGGCATCTTCGTCTGTGACCCGGATGATTTCGTCCACCTGTTGGCGGTCGAAATTCACCGGAGCGAAGCCGGCGCCTATACCTTGTATTTTATGAGGTCCGGGGGTGCCTCCGGAGAGAACGGGCGAGGCGTCCGGTTCTACGGCTATGGCTTGCACGGACGGGTTGTGCTTTTTCAATCCTTTAGCTGTTCCGTTGATGGTGCCTCCCGTGCCTACGCCGGCTACGAAGAAGTCCACTTTACCGTCTGTGTCGTTCCATATTTCCTCTGCTGTGGTTTGTACGTGTGCTTCCGGATTGGCCGGGTTGTCGAATTGTCCCGGAATGAAAGCACCGGGATTTGCAGCTTTCAGTTCTTCGGCCTTGCGGATGGCTCCCTTCATGCCCTCGCTGCCCGGAGTGAGTACCAGTGTGGCACCTAATGCTTTCAGAAGATTGCGGCGTTCGAGGCTCATAGTTTCAGGCATGGTGAGCGTGAGCCGGTAACCTTTGACTGAGGCAATCCAAGCCAGTCCGATGCCCGTGTTTCCGCTAGTAGGCTCTATGATGAGGCTACCGGGACGCAGCAGGCCTTCTTTTTCTGCCGCCTCTATCATATAGAAGGCTGCGCGGTCTTTCACGCTTCCTCCGGGATTGAAACTTTCCAGTTTGGCCAGAACTCTGGCTTTCAGTTGTTCTTTCTCTTCTATGTGGCTGATTTCCAATAAAGGTGTACGCCCGATAAGTTCGGTCAGCGAATGATAAATCTTTTCCATAATCTTTTCTTTTTTGCGTTTGTCGAATGTATATGTATTACGTGGTTCTTAGGTATTCAGACTTGGGCGAAGGCCTGCGTCAGGTCGGAGAGCAAGTCGTCGATATGTTCCGTGCCGATGGAGAGACGTATCGTGGCTTGCGTGATGCCTTGCTCGGCCAGTTCCGTTTCATTGAGTTGGGAGTGGGTGGTACTGGCCGGGTGGATGACCAACGATTTGACATCGGCCACGTTGGCCAAAAGAGAGAATATCTCCAGGCTATCGATGAAGCGGAACGCTTCTTCACGTCCTCCCTTGATTTCGAAGGTGAAGATGGAACCGGCTCCTTTCGGGAAGTACGTTTCATATAGTTTATGGTCGGGGTGTCCGGGCAATGCCGGATGGTTGACTTTCTTTACCTTAGGGTGTGTGGAGAGGAAATCCAGGATTTTCAGGGTGTTCTCCACGTGGCGTTCCACCCGTAAGGACAAGGTCTCCAACCCCTGAAGAAGGATGAAGGCATTGAACGGGCTGATGGTAGCTCCCGTGTCGCGCAACAGTGTGGCGCGGATACGGGTGATGTAGGCTGCCGCTCCTGCCGCGTCGGTGAAACAAATGCCGTGGTAGCTAGCATCCGGTTGGGTGAGTTGCGGGAATTTCCCGGAAGCTTTCCAGTCGAATTTTCCGGAGTCCACGATGACACCTCCTAATGAAGTGCCGTGGCCGCCGATGAACTTCGTGGCCGAATGTACGACGATGTCTGCCCCATGCTCTATCGGACGGATAAGGTAAGGCGTGCCGAACGTATTGTCTATGATGAGCGGAATCCGGTGGCGGTGTGCGATGTCGGCCACGGCATCAATGTCTATGATGTTGCAATTGGGGTTTCCCAATGTCTCTATGAACACGGCTTTGGTGTTGTCCTGTATGGCTCGCTCGAAATTGTCGAGGTTTCCGGGGTCAACGAATGTCGTGGTGACACCGTATGCCGGCAGGGTGTGGGCTAGCAGGTTGTAGCTTCCGCCATAGATGGTTTTGGCGGCTACGATGTGGTCGCCTGCACGTGTGATGTTTTCGAAAGCATAACTGATGGCGGCTGCGCCAGAGGCTACGGCCAGTCCGGCAATTCCCTCTTCCAGGGCAGCCACGCGTTCTTCGAACACCCCCTGCGTGCTGTTGGTCAACCGTCCGTAGATGTTGCCGGGGTCTTGCAGGCCGAAGCGTGCGGCGGCGTGCGCCGCGTTGTGGAACACGTACGAAGTGGTCTGGTAGATGGGTACTGCGCGGGCATCCGTGGCCGGGTCTGCCTGCTCTTGTCCTACATGGAGTTGCAGGGTCTCGAAGTGTAGTTTTGTTCTGTCCATGATGTTTCTGTTATTAAGTTCTTGACTGTTTCTTGTTTCGATGATGGCAAAGTTATGGTTTTTGGAATAATCAAACAAGAAGTGAAAGAAATACGGAAAAAATATCTATTTTTGTATTTAAAAATAGAATATACAGCCTGGTTTAAGGGGGCTACAGCTCTGTTTATAGACGTTTTTTCTATGGAAAGTTTAGATCATATCGACTTGCAAATTCTGCGTACTTTGCAAGATAATGCCCGTTTGACGACAAAAGAACTGGCCGCACGCGTGCATCTTTCTACGACCCCTGTTTTTGAACGCTTGAAGAGACTGGAGGCGCAAGGATACATTAAGAAGTATATCGCAGTGTTGGATGCCGAAAAGCTCAATCGTGGTTTTTTAGTATTTTGCCGGGTGAAGTTGCGCCGGTTGAACAAGGAAATCGCGGAAGAGTTCACGGGCATTATCCGGGAAATACCGGAAGTGACGGAGTGTTATAACATCTCCGGCAGTTACGATTACCTGCTCAAGATTCATGCGCCAGATATGAAGTATTATCAGGAGTTTCTTCTCAATGTGTTGGGGACAATCGAAAGCCTCGGTTCCATGGAGTCCACCTTCGTGATGGATGAGGTCAAGCAGGTGTATGGCATCCAGGTCTGACCTGGGCAGATAAAAATACAGATAAAACGGTTGTAAGGTCGTTATTAAATGTAAAAAGGGTCAGGAAGACGAATCTTATTTGTATATTTGGCTTCAGACAAGGTTTTTTTGTATCTACAGCAGCTTTATCTTGTATTTTTTACTATTAAATAATGATGAATATGAAATATAATACTTTATTGTTTCCGCGTAAAGCGAACCAAACGAACTTTTCCCTTTTCCTGTTGTCCATGCGTCTGCTATTCGGCTCTTTACTGATGACCCATGGTTATGCCAAACTGACAGGGTTTGCCGCCATGTCTGCTTCTTTCCCCGACCCGTTCGGAATCGGGAGCCGTTATTCCCTGATGCTGGCCATTTTCGGTGAACTGTTTTGTTCAGTAGCTTTCGTGTTCGGTTTCTTGTATCGTTTGAGTATGATTCCGATGATCGTAACGATGGCTGTGGCTTTTTTCTTTGCCCATGGCGGAAGCATGACGGGAGGTGAATTGGCTTTTGTCTATCTGGTTGTGTTCATTCTGATGTATATGGCCGGACCGGGTAAATATTCGGTGGACCATTGGATGACGAAAGGTGGAAAAAGAAGGCGGTAATTTAAATACACTATATTATGTTGATGACGACTACAGCCCTTGTGGAGGGCAAGCATATTACGAAGTATCACGGTGTGGTGACAGGTGAGGCTATCATCGGCGCGAACGCGGTGCGCGACCTTTTTGCCGGATTGCGGGATTTCTTCGGCGGGCGTTCGGGTTCGTATGAAGAGGTCTTGCGCAAGGCCAAAGACACGGCTTTGCGGGAGATGGGGGAGGAAGCGGCCCGGTTGGGTGCCAACGCGGTCATTGGAATCGACTTGGATTATGAAACGGTGGGGGCAAGCGGAAGCATGCTGATGGTGACATGCAGCGGTACGGCGGTCAGCATGGAATGAGATTCGTTGTTTTGGATTTTATTATAGAAGACCTCTCCCGTTCTTGCAGATGGGAGAGGTCTTCTGTATGTATAAGGTCATGACGGTTTGATAGTGCTTACAGCTTTCTTATTTTTATTCCGGCCAGATGGCATTTGCCTTTCAGGGTTTCGAAAAGCACATCGATTTTGTTTTCCTTGTTCTGAATGATATAACGTCGGCGGAAAGCCTGGCGGTAATGTCCGCCGTCGGCAGGTGAAAAGTCGGTTTCCACCCGACGACCGCAGATGGTGATGTTGAACCGGCTGTCGGCTATGGCCTGTCCGTCGTCTCCCCGTCCTAACAAGTTGGCCAATTGCGGCCGTGAACGGCTCACGTCTGCCATGAGCAGTTCCACCTCGTATGTGCCGGACGGTGCGTCGATTTGATAGGCACGTAGGTTTTCGCGCCATGTTTGGTACAAAGGTCCGTCTGTGGTATTCTCTATTTCGGAAGTCGTACTGCGTGCCTTTCCTTCTATGTATCCCCAACTGCCTTTGGAGTATGGTTGGTCTGGCAGCCATGTAAGTCCACTGACATCCGAAGTAAAGGTACAGTCGCTCCCTACATTGATGGCCAGCTCATCTCCCTTTGCCAAGTCGGGCATCGCATCCAGGCGCAGGACCATGACGTCCTCCACCATCTGTCCGTTTTTGTCTCCCTGTGCTTTGAGGGTAGATGTCCCGTAGGGCAATGTCACGTTGAAGACCGTATGGCAGTTGGCGGGACGCTGCTTTCCGATGGATTTTCCATTAATGATGAGTTCCACTTCGTCCAGGTTCGTATAGATTTTGACGGGATGCTTTTCGTTTTTGTCTCCTGTCCGTACGGGCCAGTCCCGGCTGGCAATGTGCAATACGGGCGTGTCCTTACGCCACATGGCTTTAAAATAGTAAGACACGTCTTTGGGTGTACGGTCGTTGTAGAACAGTCCCTTGTTGTTTACCCTCGGCATGGATTCTTGTCGGGCAGCTACATTGAAGTCTATGAAATTCCAATAAGTGCATCCGCTGATATATTCTGTACCTTCGATGAAAGGCAAGTAGTGTTCTACGTATGTTTGTTGGTATTCTATGCTGAAGTCGAAGGCTTTCGGGTGCCTGGAATGAAGGCGGCGGTCGGAACCTGCTCCCCATTCGCTAATAATGGTGGGGCGTTTCGGGTAACGCGCGTGTTGGTCTTCCATCCATCGGTTAAAGTCGTTTAACTGTCCTACATACCAACCGTGGTAAAGGTTCCATCCGGATACGTCCACGAGGTCCAGGCCGATTTCATTATATAAGTTCGTCATGTTGAAAGCCATGACACTGGCCCGGTATGGGTCTTCTTGTTTTAATATCTTTTCGAGTCTTTGTGCCAGTTTTACCGTACGTTCCCTACAGGCAGGCCATTCCGGACGGTCGGGACCGGGAGCCGTGAGCAGGATTTCGTTCATGTAACCCCATGCGATGATGCTGGGATGGTTGTAATGCTGACGAATCATTTCGGTCAGATTGGTTTCACAGTTGTCGTCATATCCCGGTGTGTCGGGTACGATATTGATGATAGGGATTTCCTCCCAGGCCAGCAATCCCATTTCGTCACAAGCCTCCACTAACGCATCATCCTGCGGATAGTGGGCAATGCGAATGAAGTTACACCCCATTTCTTTGATGAGCCGTATGTCTCTCCGGTGTGCTTCATCGTCCAGTGCCACGCCTACCGGTGCTTGGTCTTGGTGGCGGTTGACTCCGCGTAATTTATAAGGTTTTCCGTTCAGGTTGAATCCTTTTTCACCATCGAAACTGAACCAGCGGAATCCTGTCTTATGCGTACTTCTGTCCAGTTCCATGCCCGTCTTAGGGTTGCGAAGTGTGGTGACGATTTCGTATAATCGCGGACTTTCCGGACTCCATAATTGGGGTTGCTCGATGGCGGAGGTTTTACGTACCGTTTGGGTTTCGCCGGCTTTGACGGAAAGTAGTTGTTTCAGGGTTTGCTGCAATTTGCCCTGCGGGTCATAGATTTGATGGATTACTTCGAGGGTAGCCTTTTCTGTGGCATCGTTCGTGATTTCACTACGTATTTCTATCGTAGCTTCCTTCTCGTCTACATGCGGGGTACTGATGAAGATACCATCGGAACCATGATTCAAAAGATTGAAATGTTGTTCGGAGGTAGTGATAAGCCATACATCACGGTATATGCCACCCCAGAATGTGAAGTCGGCCGATATGGGAGTAATATCTTTCCGGCTGTTGTCTACCGTGATTTCTATCGTGTTGTTCTTCTGGATATAGGGGGTGACATCGAATGTAAAAGCACTGTACCCGCCTGCATGGCTGCCTATCTTTTGTCCGTTCAGCGTAAGGTCTGCCGCTTTGCTGGCTGCATCTATTTTTAGAAAACAGCGTTTGCCTTGCGGAACTTCCGGTAAGACGAACGATTTCTGGTAAAATGCTTTCCCCATATAATAGTTCCTTTGCGAATAGGCATCCAGGTTATACGTATGGGGAACATTTACGGGTTGCCAGTTTTCTGTGGAAGCTTTTCTGAAAAACCAACCGTCGTTGATGGTTTTCATGTCGCGTTGTGCTTGGGCGCAAAGAAGCCCGATGAAGGGAAGAAGGGCGGATAACTTGGTCTTAAGTCGTGTCATGATTTTCATTGGTTTGAATTGATGTAGGTAATTTAAGTACAAAGGTAAAAGAAAAAAGGATATATTCGCGTTAATTTTGTTATTTTTTGCCTCAATTCTACACTGATGTTGGGAATGAAACAGGCTAACTTTGCCATAAACTAATTTAATGTGGAAAGAACCATGAGAAAGCTTTTAATGTTCCTGAGTGTTTTTTGTTGTTTTGTTATGACTGGGATGGCTGCTCCCGTGGTATTGGATGTGCCTGTGCCGGACGGGGATGCGACACCGGTGTTGCGAAGAGCCATAGAACAAGCTTCTTCTTATAAAGGACGGGCGGTATTGATTCGGTTGCAACAAGGAGATTACCATATTTATCGTACCTCTTCTTCTCCTTGCCTGTATTATATATCCAATACGGCTTCGGCGGAAGAGAATCCTGACCCGACAAAACATATAGGGATATGGCTCAAGGACATGAAAAATATTACGGTAGATAGAGGAGGCGCCCGTTTCGTAACCCATGGCGAAATGACTCCTTTCGTGATTGACGGATGCGAGAATGTCACCATGAAGAATTTCTCATTGGTGGCTGCCGACCCGTCCGTACCTGAAATGACCGTGGTTTCAAGCGATGCAAATTCCATCACTGCCCGGGTTACTGCCGGTTCGAATTATGAGATAGAGGACGGGACGTTTTATTGGAAAGGCGAGGGATGGCGTTTCGGCGGAGGCATTGCCCAGGTGTTCTATCCGCAAACCAACGTGACCAATCGGTGCGAATCCCCATTGACCGGTGTGACGAAAGCCATCGAACTGGACGAGGGATTGGTGCGTTTTAATTACGACCGTACGCCCGGATTCAAAACGGGAGAGGTTTACCAAATGCGTCATTCCTTCCGGACTGAAGCATGCGGTTTTATACATCAGAGCAAAGATGTGAAGCTCGAAAATATCAAATTTCATTTCTTGGGTAACTTCGGGATTGTAGGGCAGTATTCCGAAAACCTGACTTATGAGAAGTTATATTGTGCGCCGGAATGGAGCTCGGGACGTACTTGTGCCGGATTTGCCGATTTTGTCCAGATGTCCGGGTGCAAAGGGAAAATACGCATTCTTGATTCTTATTTTGAAGGGGCGCATGACGACCCGATCAATATACACGGCACGCATCTGAAAGTCATGGAATATGTTTCGGACAAGCAGGTGAAGGTGCGTTTCATGCACGGGCAGTCATACGGTTTTGAGGCTTTTTATAAAGGGGATGAGGTGGAGTTCGTGGATGCCCATTCTTTGCGTTGCTTGCAACCGGCACGCGTGAAGGCTGTAGAACGGATAGACGATTATGAAATCCTGCTGACGCTGGACCGGGCTGTGAACGACAATGTGAAGACGGCGGAGAATGTGTCGGTGGAGAATGTGACATGGACACCCGAAGTGGAAATACGAAATAATTATTTCTCTCGTATTCCTACCCGGGGGATTCTGGTGACGACACGCCGGAAGGTCGTGATAGAAGATAACGTATTCTATCGTATCCCGATGAGCGGGGTACTGGTTTCCGACGATGCGCGGGGGTGGTATGAATCCGGTCCTGTACGCGATGTCACGATACGCCGCAACTTGTTTATGGAATGCGGTTCGCCCGTCATTGCCGTGATGCCGGAAAATGACCGTTACGAAGGTGCCGTCCATCGCAATGTCCGTATAGAGGCTAATCGTTTTGTGATTCGCCAAGGGAGCGAGGCGGTATCTGCCCGGGCTACGGATGGCCTGATCATCCGGGATAATTATATCTCAGTGGCGGGAGACGGTCCTGTATCTCCGGATGCGTTCTTCCGTACGGAGGATTGCAAGGACGTGACGATAAGCGGAAACCGTTGCGGACGTTCGCTGCTGCGTTAATTGAAGATATAAATGTAGGCGTTCAGGTAAGTTGCCCATAACAGCCACAGGATATAGGGGATGAAACAGGCGGCCGCAAGCTTGTCCTTTTTGAATGTGATAAGGATATAGTCCAGTACCACCACATCGAGTATCAGAATGATGCCCATGCCCCATAAGGGTTCCCGCAAAAAGAAGAAGGCGATACTCCAACAGAAGTTCAGGGCTAACTGTATCCACCATTCACGTTGGGATACTTTCAGGCCTTTGCCCCAGATTCGTCCCAAGGAGGTTCCTATCAGGATGTAAAGGATGCCCCATACGATAGGGAACGCTCCATTGGGAGGGGTGAGTACGGGTTTATTCAGGAAAGGATACCATTCCGCGATGGCTTCCCGCTGAAATAGCGAGGCGGAAAAACCTACTGACATGCAAAGGGCAATGGGCCATAAATATCGGGTCAAATGTTTCATAAGAATGAATTTGAATGTGAATCTTTTGAAGAGTTTTATATAGAAGGAAGTTCTGCACCGGGAGTCAGGTTTTCTATGAAGTGGACGGGATATTTATCCCAGTATTTTCTATACACCCTGTCTTTTTCTTTGTCGAAGTTGAGTTGGTACATCCGAAAGGTTACCAAGAAGTTTTTGGGTTGCCACAATTCTTCGTATGAGTATTGGTATTTCATGCCGAGGGCCTGCATGACTTTGCCGCTTCGAGGATTGTTTACGTCATGGGTGGCCGTAATATAAGGAATTCCGGTTTGTTTCAGTTGCTCGATGACGGCTTGGCATGCCTCAGTACAGAACCCTTTGTGCCAGAATTCTTTCTTCAGCCCGTATCCTAAGTCATGGCTGTCATTTCCGCTTACGTGCACATAACCTATCGGAGCAGGAGCTTCTTTCCGGCAGATGGCGTAGTATAACAGGGTTTCTCCTGCATGTACTGCCGCATGCTTGTCCTTGATGTATGCTTTTGCTTCTTCCAGGTTCTTAAGCGGAAACATCGGCAGGAATGTGTTTACGTCTCTGTCGCTAAGTATGGCAAACAGAGCTTCCGCGTCTTGTTCCGTGAAAGGACGTAATATCAGTCGTGCTGTTTCTAAATGATTCATCGGGCGTGTCAATTGGATGTTTTTACAAAAATAGTGATTTATTGGATAAAGAGGGACAAAACCGGTTGGTCTTTTTCGAGAACCTCTTGATTATTTTCCCGAGAATAGGCCAAAGGTAATGGCCCAATTCTGAGTCTTCTTTTGGAGACAGGGAGGTGCTACCGCTTCTGATAAGTCCCATTTTTAATAAGTCAATGGATAAATAAGGATATTTGTACTTTTCCAAAAGTCTTTAGGCCAGGAGAGTTTTGTCACAGTGGGTTGCGTCTGTAATCAAGATGACCATAAGCTGTCTGTATTAAGTGATGACCCGGTCGCCCCGTTCCCGGGCCAGGGTTCGTTCTATGTCCTTCATCTCTTTGTAATGCTTCATGATTTCCATATATTCTTCCTTGCGTGAAAGAATATCGGGTTGGCGCAATTTCAAGAGGATTTGTTTCAGTTCTTCGTCTACAATGGCCAATTTGAAGTCGGAAATCAGGTGGGGAACCAATTCGGTCAACCTCTCTTCATCGTTGGCGATTTTCTGATGTTTGGAATGATATTTGCTCAGTTGATATTTGTCACCACTCAACTCAAAAGCCAGCATACTGATATGGTTGTCCGGATGGTTCAGGAAATAGCGTTCTGACGAGAAGCCGTCCTCGTGTATATGGTCGATGGCTTCTTGCAGGATATGCTTATGAAGGGCGTTGTGGAACAGCAAACCGTCTTCTTGCAACGCATAGTTGATGAACTCGGCCACACTGACCGGGACTTCTTCTCCTTGTTCGTTTTCGGCGTAACATATAATTTTCTCTCCATAACGAATGAGGACTTGTATCAACAACAGTTCTTTCCTGTAGAATAACATGGCCTCGGCTCCCTTACCGGGAATGTAGGAGAGGGTGGATGCATTCTCTGTTATAGCCGGATTATTGCTAGGCGGAGTATTGGGAACAGGGGGGGCTGCCGGCGTTCCGTCATCCGGAATAGGGGGAATGCCCTCTTCAGAGGGTGGGAATGGGGATGGGGGAGGAAGACTGTCTTGGTCTAAGGAAGAGAGTGTTTGTCCGGAGGATGGCAGCTGTGCGTTTTTACGATTTCGTTCATTTTCACGCTGTTTTTGCTTTTCCTCTTTGGCTTTGGCCATCTCTTTTGAAATGGCTGCTACTAACATTCGTTCTTCCATGTTCAGCATGGTTGCTGTTTCCCGGGTGTATACGGAACGCGTGATTTCATCCGGAATGACGGAAATGGTATGTACGATACTGCTGATGAGACGGGAAAGTTTGATAGGATCCCCTTGTGCCTCATGCAGTAATAAATCGGTTTTATATTTAATGAAATCTACCTGATGTTCGTTCAGATAAGCTTGATATTCGGTGGCATTGTGCTTACGGGCAAAACTGTCCGGGTCGTCTCCGTCCGGAAGAAGTAGTAATTTGACGTTCATTCCCTCGGCCAATAGCATGTCGATGCCTCGTTCGGAAGCTTTGATACCGGCGGCATCTCCGTCGTAAAGTACGGTGATGTTTTCCGTAAAACGATGAATCATACGGATTTGTTCGGTGGTGAGTGCCGTTCCAGAAGAAGAAACTACATTTTCCACTCCCATTTGATGCATGGAAATGACATCGGTGTAGCCTTCCACTAAAAAGCAAAGGTCTTGTTTGACGATAGATTGTTTGGCCAAAAACAATCCATACAACTCTTTTTTCTTGGAATAAATGGCAGATTCCGGAGAGTTTTGGTATTTGACATTGACTCCTTTGGTGGCTGCGTCTAATACACGTCCTCCGAAAGCTACTACTTTTCCGCTTAACGTATGTACTGGAAAAATGACGCGCCCGAAAAAGCGGTCTTGTAATTGTCCGTTGTCACGTTTGTAACATAAACCGGTAGAAAGCAGGAACTCTTCTTTGTAACCTTTGGCCTTGGCTTCACGGGCACAGGCGTCTCTTTGCGAAGGACTGTATCCTAACTGAAACTTTTTTATGATATCGTCCCGGAAACCTCGTGAACGGAAATAGGCCATTCCAATGGCTCGTCCGTCTACTGTATTGTAGAGTTGGTCTTGAAAAAACTGGCATGCCCATTCGTTGACGACGAACATGCTTTCTCGCTCATCTTGAGCCTGCTTTTCCTCTTCTGTCAGTTCCCGTTCTTTGATTTCTATATTATATTTACGGGCCAAATAACGTAGGGCATCGGGATAGGACAGTTGTTCGTGCTCCATGATGAAGTGCACGGCATTGCCGCCTTTTCCACATGCGAAACATTTGCAGAGACCTTTGGATGGGGATACCACGAACGAAGGGGTACGGTCGTCGTGGAAAGGACATAAGCCTTTGTAGTTGACCCCCGCTTTCCGTAAAGTCACAAAATCCGATACGACATCCACAATCTGGGCCGCATCCATAATCCGGTCTACCGTAGCTCTGTCTATCATCCGTTTATTCTCCTATGATGGTGGCTGTGAGTTTGCGCCTTCCACCGTAGTCGCGGAACTCACAAAGGTAGATTCCTTGCCATGTACCCAAATTTAATTTACCTTTGGATATGGGTATATTGAGGCTGACACCTGTCAGACTACATTTGGCATGGGCCGGCATGTCGTCCGCACCTTCGAGGACATGGTCGTAATAAGGCTCGTTTTCTTTGATGAGACGGTCGTATATTTTAGTCATGTCAGTACGCACGTCAGGGTCGGCGTTCTCGTTGATGGAGAGCGCACAACTCGTGTGCTTGATAAATAGGTTCAATAAACCGGTTTGAGGCAAGGACGGAAGCTGTTCCGAAATCTCCCGTGTGACGAGGTGAAAACCTCGCGGTCGTTCACGTAATATGATTTCTACTTGTTGAATCATTCCTGTTCTTATGTATTAAGCCTGATGGATAGTCATTTGCGGGAATGGGAAATCAATACCCTGTTTGTTGAATTCGTCGTAAATGTTTTTGTTCATTTCGAAATATACATTCCAATAGTCACCGTTTGCTACCCATACTCTTATCGTTACATTAACACTACTGGAGTCGAGTGCGTGTAAGGCAATGACGGGGGCTGGTTCTTTTAAGATACGGTTATCTTTTTGAATGAGTTCGTTTACTACACTTTTCACCTTGTCGATGTCTTCTCCGTAATCAACTCCCACAATCCATTCGACGCGTCTTGTGTCCAAACGGCTATAATTTGTAATAACGCCGCTACTCATGGCTCCATTAGGAATGTAGACAACTTTGTTATCGGCCGTAGTGACCAAAGTATGCATGATTTGTATGGCTGTAACACTTCCCGAAACGCTTTGTGCTTCAATCCAGTCTCCTACTTTATAAGGTTTGAAGAAAAGAATGATAAGACCTCCGGCAAAATTTTGCAAATTGCCAGAGAGTGCCATGCCGATAGCTACACCGGCAGATGCCAACAATGCGGCGAATGAGGTCGTATTGATTCCTAATGCTCCTACAACAGAAACAATCAATAAGACATTGAGTAATATACTAACTAAACTTTTGAGGAATGTTTGGATACTGATTTCCACTTTCCGGCGTGATAGCATATTGCTCATCACGCGTTGGATAAGTGAGATAAGAAAACGTCCTACGATGTAGACGATAATGGCAATCAAAATGTTTTTTCCGGCGGAAATACACATATCTATCAATTTCTCGATAATGAGTTCTGTATGCCCGGATGCAATAGCTGAAACGACTTCTTTGGTTACATTGGTGGTATCTTTTGTTGCTTGTAAGATTTGTATCATAGTTTGTGGATTTATTGTATAATAACATATTGATTGTCGACTGCA
>ENA-ORRI01000656-ORRI01000656.1-human-gut-metagenome-genome-assembly--contig:-NODE-656-length-17191-cov-4.6756_pt1 | contig 17191 bp, 14 predicted proteins | sample MGYA00242172_ERZ509128 | MGnify/ENA primary metagenome ERZ509128 (study PRJEB26280, sample SAMEA2338623) | human gut metagenome | biome: human gut; feature: human-associated habitat; material: faeces... | reverse complement strand
GGAGTCAAATTTCTCCATGATTGAAAAAATTCCTCCAAAAGGTGTGAGTTTTTCGGATTTTATTAGTACCTTTGCCATGTCTTGTTACGATTTACGCTTGTTTTGAATTGCAACACTAAGATAAGTGAAAAATCTGACATGGCAAAATCCTGAGCAACTTTTTGTTGCTCAGGAACTTATAAATAAAGTTAAATCAAAGTGTTGCGGAATTAAGGGCTTTTTCATTGTAAATAAGGGCTTTTTCATTGTAAAACAGCTACCTTGCTTTTGTTAACCAACAACTCAAAACCCAATTAACCCCTCATCACCATGAAAAAAATCCTCTTTTCGCTCCTGGGCAGAGCCCTGCTGCTGGTGTCGCTAACCGCATTGGCTTCGTGCAACGACGACAAGACCGAACCGTCGGGCGGAACCCCCTCCGTCGCCATCGGCGAAATCACCCCTCAGAGCGACCGGCTCACCTTCGCGCTCACGCTCCGCGATGCCGAGAAGGCCTTCTACCTCTGTCTTCCCGCAACCGAATCGGCACCTTCGGCCGAGACGCTCGCGGCTCAGGGCATCCCCGTGAGCCAGTCCCAGACGGTGACCGTCGACGGGCTCCTGCCTGAAACCGCCTATACCATCTCGGCCGTCGCCATGCAGGGCGACCGCCTCGGTTCGGTCGCCACAGCCTCGGCCACGACGGCGCCCTCCGACGCGGAGCCCGCCGTGAAGCTGACGCCCGGCGAGGCGACGACCACGAGCCTCTCCTTCTCGCTCGAGATGCAGGATTGCGCCCGCGCCGCCTACCTGCTCATCGCCAACCCCAAGCAGGGGCAGACGCCCGACGCCGAGGAGATTCTCCGGAGCGGCACAACGGTCGAGAGCGACGGCACGCACACGGTCAACGAGCTCACCCCCGCCACCACGTACCTCATTGCGGCCGTCGGCGAAAAGGATTCGAAACGCTCCGAGGTGGTCACCATCGAGATGACCACGGGGTTCGATGCCTCGGCTCCCGCCACCTTCGACCGTCAGGTAGCCGGCTTCTACTACGGCGTACCGGCCGGCTACAACTACGCCGAGTACTACGTCGTCCTCTCCGAAGGCGAGGCGACCGAACAGGAGGGCATCTACACCACTACCGGTGCAGGCCGTACGCTGAGCATCGACCTCTACTACTTCGAGCCGCTCTCGGGCGACCCCGCAATCACGCAGGGCACCTACAAATATGCCACGAGCAAGAGCCTGCGCACCTTCGACCCCGAGAAGACCCGCGGCACCGTCAATGACGGCAAGGGCGGCATCCGCCAAATCGAGTTCAAGGACGGTACGATTGACGTCCGCCTCTCGGGCAGCACCTACACCATCACCGCCTCGCTGGTCACCACCGACGGCGAGGAGTTCACGGGCAGCTACACCGGTCCGCTGACGCTCGAAAACCGCGAGGAGGAGCAGGAGCAGAACCTCCCGCCGCTCGAGAAGGAGCTCACCGGCATGTCGTTCGTGCGCGCCATCGCCAAGTACTACAACAACGACGAGACGACCGACCAGTGCACCGTCGAACTCTACGACGTCGAACCCGGCGGTTCGGACGGCTACTACTACCTGCTCGACGCCGGCCACAAGCTCTCGGTGGACTTCCTGGTCGCCACGGGTGACGACGCACAGATTGTCGAGGGAACCTACACCGTCGCCGACACCAACGCGGCGCTGACGCTCATACCGGGCTACGAGGAGAGCTTCCTGGGCTCGCCCATGGCGCTGGGCACCTATTGCGAAGAGTACTCCGAAGAGCGGGTCTCGACCTATGGCTTCGCCAGCTCGGGAACGGTCACCGTGACCCGCACGGGCGACACCTACAGTTTCGACGTCAAGCTCAAGACGAGCAAGGGCTACCGCATCGAGGGCACCTACGAGGGTGCGATTGAGATGTACGACAAGCGCTGACCCCGCGGCTGAAAGGCCGTAGCCGCCCCCGGAGGGGCACGCCGCCTCCGGTCGTAGCGCACGGCACGACAGCCTCCCGCCGGGTATAAACGCCGCACGGCGGCTCCGCCGCCGTTTTTCCGTGCGGCCCGGTCATGCAGTCCGGGGCAGCGGCGGAAGAGAAGAGACAGGGGGTGCGGCATGCGTAACAGGAAGCGACAGCTGCATCGGGTCCGGAAATAATTCCGTACCTTTGCAACCGAAGAGAACCAATACTCGAAGACCATGGCAGACAACTATCTGGGCCGCAAGATGGAGGAGTACTTCGCACGGCAGAACGGCGGCACGGCCGCCCGCAGGCCGGGGGCAACGCTCGGCCGCCTGCTGCTGAAGAACCGCAGCCACCGGGGCTATGACTCCGGCTTTCTGGTTCGCGAGGACCAGCTGCGCCGCATCATCGAGGTCAACACCCGCATCCCCTCGGCCCGCAACCAGCAGGTGCTGCGCTTCCGTCCCGTGCTGAGCGACGAGGCGCCGCGCGTGCTGCCGCACATCCGTCTGGGCGGTGCGCTGCCCGAACTCCACCTGCCGCTGCCCGGCACGGAGCCCAACGCCTTCATCATCTGCTGCTCGACGCAGGCCGAGAGCCGCTACGTCGACATCGACCTGGGCATCTCGGCCCAGAGCATGCTGCTGCAGGCCGTCGAGCTGGGGCTCAACGGCATCTGCATCGGGGCCTTCGACCGGGAGGCGATTCGCCGCGAGTTCGCTCTTGAGTGGGAGCCGCTGCTCATTCTGGCCATCGGGCGGGGCATCGAGCACATCGAGCTGACCCCCATCGACTCCGACGGCGACCGCCGCTACTACCGCCGCGACGGGGTGCACTACGTTCCCAAGCTCACGCTCGAGGCGCTGCTCATCGACCCGCACCGCACCGAGGCCGCCGAAGAGCACGAAGAGTAAGCGGCGTAGAAGAGAGCGAGGGACGAGCGATACCGAAGATGCTGGAGCCGCGGAAGGAGCAAAGCATGCAGCAGGCGGCAAGGGAAGATGGACGGAGTCGGCTGTCCGCAGCGGCGCGCACACGATAACACGATAACGGCAGCAGTGCGCCCGGAGCTCCGCCGTGGCACCCAAGAACATCAAGGCGAGACGCGCAAGATAACCGTAGCAACGCGCCCGGACGCCCGCCGTGGCACACCCGGAGACCCGCCCGCCGCCTCGTTCCGCACCAACCGACCCGCACTGGCCGGCCCGGCCCAATCCGCCTCGTCCCGACCCGGCCCGCACCGACCGACCCAGCCGGCACCGACCACACCGACCCGCACCGACCCGCACCGACCACCTCGTCCCGCACCGACCACCTCGTCCCGCACCGACCGACCCGACCCGAAAACAAAAAAAGACGTTTGAGAAATCTCAAACGTCTTCGTTCGTTGGTGGGAGCTGAGGGATTCGAACCCCCGACCCTCTGCTTGTAAGGCAGACGCTCTGAACCAGCTGAGCTAAGCTCCCGAAAGGCTTTCCACAAAGGGAAAGCGGCGAAATATGTGGACGACCTCATCACAAGGTCGATAAAAAAACCACCCTCATGCGACGGATGGTGTTTTTCGTGGGAGCTGAGGGATTCGAACCCCCGACCCTCTGCTTGTAAGGCAGACGCTCTGAACCAGCTGAGCTAAGCTCCCCTAAGAATGGCTTGGGACTGCAAAGGCATCTCTTTCCGAAGCGGAAGAACTCTCCCGGTATCTTCGTTTCGCCACCCATGCAGGCGTTTGTGAAAGAACCCTACGCAACCCTCGCGCATTGGCGCCTGAACAAGGACTTGAACCTAGGACCCCATGATTAACAGTCATGTGCTCTAACCAACTGAGCTATTCAGGCATTTCGAAACGTTGTTTCTTCGTTTCGGTGTGCAAATATAGAGCGAATTTTCTTTCCTGCAAAATTTTTTATGATTTTTTTTGCAAAAAACATATCTTTGCAAACGGACCAAAACGCCCGGAAATGGCACTCAGGAGATTTACACTGCTTATACTCTTTGCGTTATGCTCGGCGCTGGCCTCGGCTCAGTCGCAGCTTGCATTTTCGCCCGCCGAGTGGGACTTCGGCACCATCCGCGAGGCCGACGGACCGGTGAGCCACACCTTCACGGGGGAGAACACCGGCCGACAGCCGCTCGTCATCCTCGACGTGGTGACCTCGTGCGGCTGTACGGTGCCCGAATTCTCGCGCCAGCCGATTCTCCCCGGCGCCAAGGTCTCCGTCGGCGTACGCTTCGACCCGGCGAACCGTCCCGGCACCTTCTCGAAGGAGCTGAGCGTCTACTCGACCGAGCGCCGGAAGGTTGCCGTGCTCCGCATCCGGGGCACCGTGCTGCCGCGCGAACGGAGCGTCGAAGAGCGCTATCCGCTCGATGCCGGCAGCGGCATCCGCCTCAACACGGGGCTCTGCGCCTTCGCCTATGTCTATCAGGGGCGGCGCGTGGAGTCGACCGTCAGCATCGTCAACACCGCGCCGAAGAGCGTGACGCTCGAGCTGGTGCCCGAGGAGCGGAGCGGCCTGCTGAGCGTCGAGGCTCCGCAGCGGCTCGCCCCGGGCGAAGAGGGGGTAATCACCCTTGCATACACCATTCCGTCGGCGCAGCCCCGCTACGGCACGCTGCGCGACGTGCTGGGCATCCGCATCGACGGCCGCACCTCGCGCATCCCGCTCGTGGTGCATGGCATCGGCGTGGACCTGCCCCCAAAATATGCCCCGGGCAAGACCGGGCCGCGGGCGCAGCTCGAGAAGAACACGCTCAAGTTCGACGTCGTACGCCACGGCAGCGGCCCCGTGCGGCGGCCGGTCGTGCTTACGAACGGAGGCGACGCCCCGCTCGTGGTGCGCTGCGTCGAGTCGGAGCAGGGCTTCACCTGGCAGCTCCGCCCCGGAGAGCGCATCGCCCCGGGCGAGAGCCTCCGCACGGAGGTCACCTTCGACCCCGCCGGAGCGGATTACGGCGTACGGGTGGGCCACCTCATGCTCATCACCAACGACCCTGTGCGGCCGATGCGCAAGCTGCGCGTGACGGCCATCATCCAGGAGTGACACAAACCCATACTTTATAGATAATGTATCCCATTCTTGAAAAGAGCGAACTGGCGGAGCACATCTTCCGCATGAAAATCCAGGCTCCGCGCATCGCACACGCGGCGCTGCCCGGACAGTTCGTCATTGTCCGCACCGACGAGTTCGGCGAACGCATCCCGCTTACCATCGCCGGCTACGATGCCGCCGAGGGGAGCGTCACCCTCGTGATTCAGGCCATCGGCGCCTCGACGCGCAAAATCTGCGAGCACAACGCCGGCGACTCGCTCGTCGACGTGGCCGGACCGCTGGGACGCCCCTCGGAGTTCGTCCACCTCTCCCCCGAGGAGCTGCGCGGACGACGCTACCTCTTCGTGGCGGGCGGCGTCGGCACGGCGCCGGTCTACCCCCAGGTCAAGTGGCTGCACGAGCACGGCGCCCTGACCGACGTCATCATCGGCGCCAAGACGGCGCGGATGCTCATCTACACGGAGGTCATGCGCTCCGTGGCGACGAACCTCTTCATCGCCACCGACGACGGCTCGGAGGGCTTCCACGGCATGGTCACCCAGCAGTTGGAGGAGCTCATCGAGAAGCAGGGACGCCAATACGACGAGTGCGTGGCCATCGGGCCGATGATTATGATGAAGTTCGTCGCCCTGGCCACCCGCAAATACAACCTGAAGACCACCGTGTCGCTCAACACGCTGATGGTCGACGGCACGGGCATGTGCGGCGCCTGCCGCGTGACGGTGGGCGGACACACGCGCTTTACCTGCGTCGACGGGCCCGAGTTCGACGGCCACGAGGTGGACTTCGACGAGGCCATGCGCCGTCAGGGCATGTACCGCAGCGAGGAGGCGCGCGCCGCCGCCATCCTCGCCGAGCGCGAAGCGGGCCACAAGTGCCGCATCGGACTCGACAAGTAGTGCGCCGCAACGTCTAAAGAGAGAACCACATGGCCAACAACCGAATACCCCGCGTACCCGTACGCGAACAGGACCCGCAGGTGCGGGCCACCAATTTCGACGAGGTCTGCTACGGCTACAACGCCGAGGAGGCGATGCTCGAGGCGTCGCGCTGCCTGCACTGCCGCAATCCGCGCTGCGTGACGGCCTGCCCCGTCAACATCGACATCCCCGACTTCATCGCCGCGCTGCACGCCGGCGAATTCCGCCGTGCGGCCGACATCATCGCCCGCGACAGCTCGCTGCCCTCCATCTGCGGCCGCGTATGCCCTCAGGAGACGCAGTGCGAGGGCTCCTGCATCCTGGGCATCAAGTCCGAGCCGGTAGCCATCGGCAAACTCGAGCGCTTCGTCGGCGACTGGAAGCTTGACCACGCCGACGAGGAGCCGCTCCGCACGCCGCAGCGCAACGGCCACCGCGTGGCCGTCATCGGCAGCGGCCCGGCAGGCCTGGCCTGCGCCAGCGACCTGGCCAAGGCGGGCTACGAGGTGAAAATCTTCGAGGCGCTCCACAAGGCGGGCGGCGTGCTGGTGTACGGCATTCCGGAGTTCCGTCTGCCGAAGGAGCGCATCGTGGCGCGCGAAATCGCCGAGGTGAAGCGCCTGGGCGTCGAAATCGAGACCGACGTGATTGTGGGCCGCACGCTCACCATCGACTCGCTGCTCGGCGAGGAGGGCTACGACGCCGTCTTCATCGGCTCGGGGGCCGGCCTGCCCCGCTTCATGGGCATTCCGGGCGAGAATCTCAACGGCGTGGTCTCGGCCAACGAGTTCCTCACGCGCACCAATCTGATGAAGGCCTACAGCGAGCAGTACGACACGCCGATTTACGTGGGCAGGCGCGTGGTGGTCGTGGGCGGCGGCAACGTGGCGATGGATGCCGTGCGCACGGCCAAACGTCTGGGCGCCGAGGCGACCATCGTCTACCGCCGTTCGGAGAAGGAGCTGCCGGCCCGCAGCGAGGAGGTGCACCACGCCAGCGAGGAGGGCATCCTCTTCCGCATGCTGACCAACCCGGTCGAGGTGCTTGCCGACGAGAAGGGCTGGGTGCGCGGCGTGCGCTGCGTGGAGATGGAGCTGGGCGAGCCCGACGAGAGCGGACGCCGCTCGCCGGTCATGAAGCCCGGGTCGGAGTTCGACATTGCGTGCGACGTGGTGGTCATGGCGCTGGGCACCTCGCCCAACCCGCTGCTGGCCGCCACCACCGCCGGGCTGGAGACCACGCGCCGGGGCTGCATCGCGGCCGACGAGCAGGGTGCCACCTCGCGCGAAGGGGTCTTTGCCGGAGGTGATGCCGTGACGGGCGCCGCCACGGTCATCCTCGCCATGGGCGCCGGACGCAAGGCGGCGAAGGCTATCGACGCATACATCAGGGGGCCGCGAGGCAAAACAGGAGCCGGCAACCCAAACGGCACGGCAATGAAACGGATGAAACGGATGCTTGCCGCAACGGGCCTGCTGCTCCTCACGACGGCATGCGGCTCGGGAACCACCACCCGTCTTTCGGGCACCATCGCCGAGGTCGGCGACCGCCGCATCGTCGTTCAGCCGGCGACGGGCGAAGAGCCGCGCACCTTCACGACCGACCTTGACGCCGCGGATGCCGCACGGGCGCTGCTCCCCGGAGCCCCCGTTGCCGTGGAGTATCACGGCAGCTACTGCGACGGCATCGAGGCCACGCGCATCGAGACCGACACCACCTACATGGAGGCTGTCGGACGGTGGACCGTGCCCGACCCGATTGCCCCCGATTCGGTGATGGGCATCGAACTGCAGTGCGGAGGAGAAGCCCGCTCGCTCCGCATGGCGACGCTTAGCTACCGCGGCTGGACGCTCACCGGCGAGCGGGGCCGGATTCTGCTTCTGGGCGAGAGCATCGGCAACGGGCAGACAATCCCCTTCTCCGAAAAGGGGCTCATCGCCCGCAGTGCCGACGGACGGCTCACGCTCGTGGTCGATGGGAGCAACCTGCGCTACGTCAAGGAGGAGTAACCCTCCCGGCGGCAGCCACGAAAAAACGCCTTCCGGTCTGGCCGGAAGGCGTTTTTCTGTATCAGGATTGCGGCAGCTTCGCTCGCGGTACAAGCTCAGCCGCCGGTGTCATCATTGAGAGGGGAGAGCAGCCACCGGAGGCTCGGTTGCGTTTGTTTGCAGGACGGCCCCGCCTACTCGCCGGTGCGGTCCAGCATCGTGTCGACCCGCCGGGCAATCATCTGCGGCGTAATGGCCCGCAGGCAGCGGTAGTCACCCCACTTGCAGGGCTTCTTGCCGAAGACCGAGCAGGGACGGCAGGCGAGGTTGGCCTGCAGCACCCCTTCGGGCGGGGTGCCGTAGCCGAGGAACCCCAGCGAGGGGTGCGTGGCCCCCCAGACCGAGACCACGGGCGTGGCGGTGAGCGCCGCCAGGTGCATGACCAGCGAATCCATCGAGACAACGCAGTCGAGGTTGGCAATCAGGTCGCGCTCCTCGGCCAGACGCACCCGGCCCCAGAGCGCCGTGACGTTAGGATAGGCCCGCTCCATCTCGGCGGCGAACTCCGCCTCGGCGCCTCCGCCGCTGTGGATGAAGAGCCGCTCGCAGCGCGCCGCAAGCAGCCCCACCGCCTCGCGGGCCAAATCCTCGGGATATGTCTTGCCGCGCTGTGCCGAGAAGGGGGCGAAGCCGAGCCATACGCCCCGCTTTTCGCCCATGGGATTGGGACGCGGCTGCCGCACGGCGGGCGTCGGGTCCGGGAAGTCGAAGCCCAGGCGCCGAATCACGTCGCAGTAGCGCAGAACGGTGTGGCGAAGCGGCGCGGCGCAGCTCTCGCCGCCGCTCTTCATGCGCATCCATTTGGCCAGACGCCCCTTGCGGATGTGGGCCACGCGTACGCCGTGCAGCCACATCGAGAGGCGGAAGGCCTTCGAGCGCAGCACGCCGTGGACATCGGCCACGGCATCGACCCCCAGGCTCCGCGCACGGGCGGCCAGGCGCCACATGCCCCGCAGCGAGTGCTCGGCCCCCTTGGTGTCGACATCCAGAAAATCGACGTCGAGCCCCTCGAAGAAGGGGCGGAAGAGGGGCCGTGTCGCCACGGTCACCTTCACGTCGGGACAGGCCGACTGGAAGGCCCGCAGCGCATGGGGCAGCATCGCCACGTCGCCCATGGCCGAGGTGCGCAGCACCAGCAGGTGGCCCGGCCGCTTACTTTTTGCCATAGAGCACGGGGTTGAGCGCCGGGTCGTTGTACATCTTCATCTGCTTGTAGGTCTTCATGTACTTGCGGCCCGCCTCGATATCCTCCAGCAGCTCCTCGATGGCCTTCGAGAGGTCCTTCTGCTGCGTGAGCAGCACGTCGAGCTTGCGGCGGCACGCCTCGCGGTGCGCCTCGTCGACATCCGTGCGCTCGGTCTCGCGCTCCATGTGGTAAATCTTCAGCGCCAGAATCGAGAGGCGGTCGATGGCCCACGCCGGCGTCTCGGTGTTGAGCCGTGCGTCGGGCAGCGGCTTGACGTCGCGGTACTTCTCCAGGAAATAGGAGTCAATGTACTCCACCATGTCGGTGCGCTCCTGGTTCGAGCGGTCGATGCGGCGCTTGAGCGCCAGCGCCTCCACCGGGTCGATGTCCGGGTTGCGGATGATGTCCTCGAGGTGCCACTGCACCGTGTCAATCCAGTTTTTGTGGTAGAGCAGATGGTCGAGCGTCGCAGGCTCGTAGGGGTTCGAAATCGGATGGTCCACATCGTCGTGGAGGTGGTAGTCGGCAATGGCCCGGTTGAAAATCCGGTTGGCGTTCTCGGTAAACATAACGGTTGGTTGCGTATTGTTGGGTTTGAATTGTTAATTTCGGCGGAAAGTCCTATCTTTGTCTTCAAAGTTTAACAAAGATAATGAATATTTCCAGAAAAGCAATACTTGCGCTCATCATCCTCCTTGCGGCTGCACCCCTTGCGGCCCAGCAGCGCGCCACGCGCCAGACGCTCGAGGAGTATGTCGACCGCTACAAGAGCATCGCCGTCGAACACATGGAGCGCTACGGAATCCCCGCCAGCATCACCATGGCGCAGGGCATCCTCGAATCCGACTCGGGCAACAGCTGGCTCTCGCTCCACTCGAACAACCACTTCGGCATCAAGTGCAAGCGCGACTGGAAGGGCGAAAAGGTCTACTACGACGACGATGCCAAGGGCGAATGCTTCCGCGCCTACCCCTCGGTCGAGGCGTCGTACCGCGACCACGCCGAATTCCTCGACACGCAGCCCCGCTACGACTCGCTCTTCGCCTATGCGCACGACGACTACCGCAGCTGGGCGCGGGGGCTCAAGGCCGCGGGCTACGCCACGGCGCCCGACTATGCGCAGCGGCTCATCCGCATCATCGAGGAGAACGAGCTCTACCTGCTCGACCGCACCGACGGTCTGCGGCTCTACGCCTCGCGCCACGGTGGCGCGAGCGACCCCGAGACCTGGTTCGCCGAGCAGAGCAGCGTCGAGCAGGTGGCCGAAGCGGTCACCGGCGGCATCGACCCCGACAACTACCGCGTGACCATCAACGCCCACAACGGCTACAACGTCTACGTCAATAACGGCGTGCACTACGTGCTGGCCAAGGAGAACGACACCTACGAGCATATCGGCAAACAGTTCCGGCTCTCGGCACGCAATCTGCGCAAGTTCAACGACGTGAAGCGGGGCGACCAGCCCATGACGGGCGAGGTGGTCTACATCGGCCGCAAGAAGCGGCGCTGGGAGGGCAACGCCCAGACGCACATCGCCCGCGAAGGCGAGACGGTCTACGCCGTGAGCCAGTCCTACGCCATCCGGATGCGCTCCATCGAGAAGCTCAACCGCATCCCGGCCGACACGCCCCTCGAAAAGGGACAGCAAATCAGAATCCGTTAAAAAAACGACATACGACCTATGGAAACCACACCCCTCCGTGCGAAGATACTCGAAACCGTCGTCGGTAAATCGAATCTCAAACAGAAGGTCTTCGACAACACCTTTGCGGCATTCAACCTGCTCAAGGACACGCTCTTCGAGCTGGCGGCCGAGATGGACGACGAACTGGACGGCAAGCTGGACCGCCGCACGCGGCTCGAATACCGCGACCGCGGCAAGTTCGAGGCGCAGCTGCAGATTGCCAGCGACCTGCTGATTTTCCAGATGCACTCCGACGTCTTCACCTTCGACGACAACCACCTCATCTGGCAGAACGCCTACGTGCAGGAGCACCGCGAGAATGCCTACTGCGGCGTCATCAACATTTACAACTTCCTGTCGGACTCCTTCAAGTTCAACCGCAACGCCGACGAAGGCTACCTCATCGGGCGCATCTTCATCAACCGCGAGAACTGCTACTTCGTCGAGGGCAAGCAGCAGTCGTCGCTGCGCGCCACGAACTTCGGCAAGGGCGAAATCAGCCGCGAGGCGCTGCTGGACATCCTCGAGGCGGCCATCTACTATGTGCTCAACTTCGACCTGCTGCTGCCTCCCTACGAGGACAACAAACGGGTGACCGTCGACCAGTTCAACACCAAGCTCGACAACTCGAAGTTCGTGACGGGCAAGCGCCTGGGCTACGACTTCAACGTCGATGACATCTGATGGCGGAGGGCCTGAGAGGCCTCCGCAGACCCGGACACGAAAAACATCGAACGAACACCACCACAACCATCTTGAAGAGACAACTCCTCCTGCTGGGCACCCTGCTGCTGCTTGCGGCCGGCGCCCGGGCACAAGACTACGAGGCCATCGCCCGGCTCAAGGCGATGAACGAGCGGGTGAACGGCCTCCGCTCGACGGCCGACGGCGAGCACTACACCGTCATCGAGGGCGACAACATCATGCGCTACGCCTATGCCGAGGCGACGCCGGGAGAGGCGCTGCTCCCCGCCTCGTCCGAGCGGTTCACCATCACCGACTACGAACTCTCGGCCGACGAGCGCAGCATCCTCATCGCTTCGGGACAGACGCCCATCTACCGCCACTCCTACACGTCGAGCTACCTGCTCGCCGCCGACGGACGCATCCGCCCCGTGCTGAGCGACGCCACGCGGCCGCGCGACGCCTCCTTCTCGCCCGACGGGCAGTCGATTGCCTACTCGTCCGAGAACGACCTCTACGTCCACGACCTCACAAGCGGCCGCACGCGCCGCATCACCGACGACGGCCGCTGGAACGAGGTCATCAACGGCACGACCGACTGGGTCTACGAAGAAGAGTTCGGCTTCACGAAGGCCTACGCCTTCTCGCCCGACAGCCGCCGCATCGCCTACCTGCGCTTCGACGAGAGCCGCGTGCCGCTCATGGAGATGATGCGCTACGACGGCCGGCTCTACAACGAGGCCTACACCTTCAAGTATCCCAAGGCCGGCGAGCGCAACTCCGAGGTCGAGCTGTGGCTCTGCGACCTTACAACCGGGGCCAAGCGGCGCATCGACACGGGCGCCGAGCGCGACCAGTACATCCCGCGCATCGGCTGGACGCCGGGCGGCAAGCTCTGGTTCATGCGGCTCAACCGGCAGCAGAACACCTTCGAGGTGATTCTCTGCGAGGAGAACGGCGCACAGCGCACCATCTACGAGGAGCGTTCCGAGCAGTATGTCGAGCGCGTCGACGACCGCACGGTGACCTTCATCGACAAGGACCGCTTCCTGGTGCGCCAGGAGAGCCACACGGGCTACATGCACCTCTACCTCTACAGCATCCGCCGGGGTCCCCTCGCCCAGATGACCCGGGGGGCGTGGGAGGTGACCGAGCTGGTGGGCGTTGCCGACGGCCGCGTCTACTACCTCTCGAGCGAGGGGTCGCCGCTGCGCCGCAACCTCTACCGCGTGGCGCTCGACGGCAGCCGCAAGGAGCGTCTGACCCACGGCGAGGGATACTACACGATTGACCCCAGCGCCGGCATGAAGTACTACATCGCCACCTTCTCCAACGCCACGACCCCCAACCGCGTCGAGGTCTGCACGTCGGACGGCACGACGGTCCGCACGCTTGCCACAAGCGCGCAGCTCGCCCACGAGCTGCAGGCGACGCAGCGCCCCGCGAAGGAGTTCTTCACCTTCGTTACGGAGCGGGGCGACACGCTCAACGCCTACATGGTCAAGCCGCGCGACTTCGACCCCGCGAAGCGCTACCCCGTGCTGCTGACCCAGTACTCGGGCCCCGGCTCGCAGCAGGTGCTCGACCGCTGGTCGCTCGACTGGGAGGATGCGCTGGTCGATGCCGGCTACATCGTCGCCTGCACCGACGGACGCGGCACGGGATGCCGCGGCGAGGCCTTCAGGAAGCGGACCTACGGCCGGCTGGGCGCCCTCGAGGTCGAGGACCAGCTCTCGTTCGCCCGCTATCTGGGAGGGCTTGCATACATCGACCCGGCACGCATCGGCATCTACGGCTGGTCCTACGGCGGATTCATGGCGCTGGGCTGCGCGCTGAAGGGCCACGGGCTCTTCCGGATGGCCATTGCCGTGGCTCCGGTCACCTCGTGGCGCTACTACGACACCATCTATACGGAAATCTACAACGGACTGCCCCAGTTCAACGCCCGGGGCTACGACGACAACTCGCCGCTCAACTTCGCACGGATGCTCGACGACAAGCGGACGCGGCTGCTCATCATCCACGGCACGGCCGACGACAACGTCCACTTCCAGAACTCGATGGAGATGGCGCGGGCGCTCAACCGGGCCGGCAAGCGCTACGACATGATGGTCTATCCCGACCAGAACCACTCGATGCTGCCCGACGATACGCACAACGTCCGTCAGAAGATGGTCGACTACACGCTCAAGCACCTTTGACGATGGAGGAGGCGCAGCTGCTCTACGTGACGACGCTCGTGGCGGAGCTCGGCATCACGGCCACGCCGCGGGCCGTGACCTCGGTCTTCTTCCGGGTGCAGCCCCCGACAGCCGCCAGCGGAGCACGTGAGGTGACGCGCGGCGAGGCGCAGAGGCTGCTGCGCGAGGCGGCCGACCAGCTGGAGGAGTACTTCGCCGGGCTGAGGCGACGCTTCACCCTGCCGCTCGAACTGCGGGGAACCCCCTTTCAGCGCGCCGTCTGGGAGGCCGTCGGACGGATTCCCTACGGCGAGGTACGCAGCTACGCCCGAATCGCCGCCGAAATCGGCCGGCCGGGAGCCTGCCGCGCAGTCGGGATGGCCAACCACCGCAATCCGGCCGTACTCCTCATCCCCTGCCACCGCGTGGTCGGCAGCGACGGTTCGCTGACGGGCTATGCGGGCGGCGTGGAGGCCAAACGCCTCCTGCTGGAGCTGGAGCGGAACTACAAGTGCGATACGGAGCCGGAGGCGGCTTCGTCGAATGTGTCGAAAGAGACTCTTTTCTGAAACTTACTCCCCGTCAAACAGATTCAGGGCCGTATGCAGCGTACGGTCATACCCCTCCATGCAGTCACAGGCATAGAGCGGAACGATACGGTCGGGCACGACACCCTGCGCATGGTGCGGCTCGCCCTCCATGCCGCGCATGCGCATGCCGGTCATCGAGAAGGGGAAGAGCGGGAGGGCGAACTGCGTCATGTCGCCCGTGGTTCCGGCGGTCGTCTGACCGACAATCCCGCCCAGACGGTAATGGCGCACCATCAGAAGGATGGTCTCGCCCCAGCTGACCGTAGAGGCATCGCAGAGGAAGAGGGCGGGAAGCGCCACATGCGGCGCCCGCGCCCGAAGCAGTTCCGTGCCGATGCGCCACGAGATGCCCTGCCGGAAGGGGTAGCGATGGACGGGCACCTCCGTCGCCGGAGCAGCCGCATCCACGGCAATCAGATGGGCCAGAACAGCCTCGAAGCGCACCGACGGAAGGCCGCGCAGGTCGAAGCAGAGCCCGCGCAGGTCGGGCGTCAGCGCCTCGAGGAAGCGCTTCTCGTCCAACTCGGGTGAAGTGGCATCGACGTAGAGAATTCCATTCCCGCAGCGTACGAGCGGCTTTCGGCCGTGCACTCCCGTCGGAGCCTCCTGAAGCTGCGCCGGAAGCGTATCCAGACGCACCACACCGGCCGGGTCACTGCTGCCGAGAAGGAACTGAGTGCCGTATACAGGCGCGGCGAAGAGCTCGCGCTCCGCCAACCGGTCGCGGTGCCCGTCCGTCGCGGCGCACGTCACCGCCCGGCAGCGCTCCATGCGCTCCATGGCGGGCCGGCCGTCGATGGTGTGCAGCATGCGCCAGGGCTGCGCCGAGTCGGTTTCCAAACGGACAAGCAGCGTATCGTTCACCAGCCGAGCCTCGGCCGCAGCATAGAATTCGGGCAGATAGGTAGACTGAAGGCCGGAGAGCGCCATGTCTCGCCGCACGAAGAGGTGGCCGTCCTTCACCGGATGGAAGAGGCGGCACAGCAGCTCGCGCCACTCGAGAATCGTCTCGAAACGCTCCACGCGCTCCATCGAGAGCGCCTCCTGCAGGAAGGGCTCCAGACGGCGCTCCCAGTCGAGCGAATCCTCCTCGTAGTAGGGATAAAAGTGGCGGATGATGTTCCAGCGGACCGTCACGTCGGCCACACGCACCGCCGGGTCCGAGAGCAGCCCAAAGACGAAGCTGCGCCGGCGGGAGAGGCCCGACTCGGCACTCCGGTGGCTGTCCCAGCTGCGCCTGGCCTCGGAGAGCAGACGGCGCGTCGCCGCCGCATCGAAAGCCTCGCGGGGCAGGGCATGCTGGATGTGGAGGACGCGCCCTCCGAAGAGCCGGTAGGCGTAGTAGCGCCGGGCCACGGGCGCCGCGACAGAGTCCCGGCCCACGCGAACGAGCCTTTTATAATAAGGTATGTAATCGGCAAGACCCGGAATGAAGAGCCGCGCGATGAAGGGAATATGAAGCTTCCCGGAGCCGCTGTAGAGATAATAGGAGGCGGGAGCATCCGCTGCGTGCGCCGCCGATGCGGCGTCCGAAGCCAACGTATCCGCCAATACGGCCTCCGAGGCTGCATCCTCGGGCGCCGGGGCGGGGACGTCCGAGAAAAAGAGGGTCGGGGCAAGCGGTCGGAATACCTGCTCCAAAGGCTGCGACCCGGCCCTTGAGGCGAGCAGTGCGCAGACCTTCATCCAGTCGCTCTCCGACCAACGCTGCGTATAGGGATTGGGCGAGAAGTAGCGGACGATGCCGTACGCACGGGCGAACTCGGCATACCGGGAGACATCCCCGGCACGTACGACGCCGACACAGGCAACCAGACTGCACGCCAGCAGAAGAAATTTTTTCATCATAAGCCGATTGGTCAAAAGGGACTGCAGCGGATGCCTTGCGACAGAAGCCCGACCGTCCGCATCCCCATCCGAAATACAAATATAATGTTTTTAACCAAAGAGCAAGTGTGTCCGAACCTCCACGCCTCTTCCTACGGCCCGTTCAGGTCCAGAATCTTCTCCGGAAGTTCGTCCATATCCGGTCATACTCCGTCTCCGCCTATCAGGCAGTTCGGCCGTTCGCAGGCGGGGACAAAATAAGGTCAGACCCGCGAGGTCCGACCTTACCATCCGCATGGAGCGGTAAAAACCCCGGTCCGAAATCCCGGACGGACAGGACAACGGCCATCAGTATCTGAAACCGATGGAGAGAAAGGCATGGCCGCAATTGGAGATACCCTTCGTGCTCGAATCGATATACCGGTAGCCCAGTTCGACAATCGGCGAAAATCTCCCCGACCGGATATACCAGGCCAACGATAGGTCATAGGAGGTACGCTTCCAGTCAGGTGAGCCCACACTGCTCAACGCCTTCGCCCGCACGTCAAGCGCATGGATACTTTCCAGACCGTTCAGCAACTTCACGCCCAGACCGCCGCCCAGACTGACCCCATTGTAATAACTCTTGATATCGGCATGCCTATAGAGGGCGACATTGTCTTCCGCCGAGACAAAGAGATATGAAATGGAGACGAACTCTACATGAACCTTGAACGAAAAGTCAATGGGCGTAATCCCCTTGCTCTCGGTTCCCGCCCCCGCCATAAACTCGAAGTGTGTGCGGTCCATGAAGGTCTGCGCACGTAACCCGACGGCGGTAAACACAAGCAAAAGCATCGTTAGGAAAGCAGCTCTCTTCATAATCTCCGTGTGCTAAATGTTAAATAGGTCAAACTGGTATAAAATAAATCTCGAACAATGCGTGAGCAGATGACATTTGTGCAGTCTCGCTTATTTATAACAAATATAATATTTTACAGGAAAACAAATATGTAAAGGAAATTAAAGAAGCCGCCGCCTATCAAGGAGGGGGTTGGGGTGGGTGGCTGCATCGTTGGCGGCAGG
>ENA-ORRI01000655-ORRI01000655.1-human-gut-metagenome-genome-assembly--contig:-NODE-655-length-17200-cov-5.20496_pt1 | contig 17200 bp, 10 predicted proteins | sample MGYA00242172_ERZ509128 | MGnify/ENA primary metagenome ERZ509128 (study PRJEB26280, sample SAMEA2338623) | human gut metagenome | biome: human gut; feature: human-associated habitat; material: faeces... | reverse complement strand
ATCGAGCACAAAAATTGGACTAGGTCGACCCAACCACAAGTAATGGACTAATGCAGATTTTCCTTTCGTTGTTATTGTGTGCTAATCTTTTTTTATTTTTTATAGATGAAAAATTTTATATTTTAAGCAATTATATTGCAAGGAGTGAGAGTATGAGGAGTTATCAACAAAAAAAATGGCAGCTGCTGGCTGCCGGCGTTTTGATGTCAGTATGCACGTCATGCTTTACTGCACAGCCTGCCTGGGCCGCAGAATATAATAAAGGCCTGACCGGTGAAGCAGATAAGGATGCGCCGATGCTTAATGCTGACGGCAACACTGTGGTGCTTGATAAAGGCACCAAAACAGTAACCTATGATTTTAAGGGTACAGACAACACCTTTACTGTAATAAATAAGGATGCTGTCGCTACCAAAAACGGCTATAACTATGTTTACAACAACATAGGCAGCGATGGCAGTAAGGGTACTTTATATCTGCGCCAGACCAATACCCATTCTAACGATCGCAGTGACGTAGCAGGCTTTGCAGGCAGCAACGGCAGAATTGAAATCAACAGTAATCTTGATATCAATGCTTATTCCGCATATGCTTCCGTTGGTGTCAGTGCGGGCAGCGGCAATTTGATTATCAACGGTAACGTGAAGATGCGTAAGGATGACCCGTCTAATCCGTGGGGCATTATTACCAACAATGTTCACGGCAACATCGGACCTGGCGGCGTAACCTCCATGGATCCGACGGACGTTAACTATACCGGCGCACGTTGGCAGCCGAATGCCTTCAGTATCGGCTATACCGGAGGCAGCATTACCGTTAACGGTAATGTGGATGTAGCTGTACGCGGTACTGCGGTGCAGACCGATGTGTACAATGCTTCCGCAGGCGTGCATCCCTATAATCTTGGCAAAATCAGTCTGGTAGGAGATTCTATTAAAATCGAAACTCCGTCTGACGAAAGAAAAGCAGACGGCAGCTTCAAGGAAGCATATTATGCTTTGGCAAGCTATGGCGGTACAATCAATATCAACGTAACTGATGCTAATAATAACCAGGATAAAAGCTCCGTTGAAAACGAAAAGCTGGAGGCTGCCGAAGGCAAGACAACCAATATCATCGGTAACGTTATTGCTTTGAAGCGCTCTGAGCGTACCGATAAGCCTGATGTATATCAGGACGGCCGTCTGAACATCGGCCTTACTACCAAGGATTCAACATGGAAGGGTGTTGTTGACAACGCCGGTACCGACCATGCAGGCGAGGTAAATGTATGGCTGAGCAACGGCGCACAATGGACACATGAAGCAACCTCCCGTGTTGACGGCCTGGATTACAGCAACATGCCGGCATACAGCAAGCCGAGCTATGATAACTTTGACGGTACTTCTTATGTAAATAAACTTGTTGGCGGCAAAAACGCTGCCGGCAGCGGCTTCATTTATCAGGACAGTGATGTTAAGCTGAATTTTGCTGATTACAGCGGTTACAATACTATTGTTTATAAGCATAATGAAAACGGTACTCAGAAGGAGCATTATATCGGCGGTGATACTACTATTCAGCATGCCGGTGCCGGTGCCAATGTTACCCTGGCAACCGATAACGCCAAGATTAACCTGAAGGATGATAAAGAGGTTGAAGCAGTACTCAACGCGTTGGCAAGCAAGCTGACCTATAGCGGTTATGTGAAGGATGAAAGAAATCTTTCCGGTACTGTTATGATTGCTTCCGGTCTGACTGCTTCCGGCATTACTGCCGAAGCTAAGGGCATGATCAGATTTAACGAAGCAACCGGTGAGGGCGGTTATACCAAGCCGCAGGAGGGTGAACAGAATACCGCCAATATCAACAGCGGTATGACCGGTACTTCTGCCGACAGTGATTATACCGATGCGAATATCCGTCAGGATGACGGCTCCTATAAATTTACTCAGGCTACTACAATAAATGTGGCTGACGGAACTGCTATTGATGCAGCAGCCAACATAAAAATCAATGCGGAAGATACAGCTTTGACCTTGGATGCCAAGAAGGGTATTGTTACAAACGGCAAGACGGTAGATATTTCTGCGCGTACCTTACATTTGTCCGCACAGGAGGATGCTATTACTGCTGACGGCGGCAAGGTAACAAGCTTGGGCATTACCAATATTAACGAGAACGATAAAACCGATAAGCCTGCGGCCAAGAATGCTGTTAAGGCAACTAACGGTGCCGAGGTTACTCTGGGCAACGGCGTAATCAGAGGCAGCATTATCAGTGACGGTTCCGTAGTCAACATCAATAAAGATAATTTAGATAAAGAGGGCAATTACAAGACCGGTTCCGTAGAAGGCAACCTGGCTGTTGCCGATAGCGGTAAAATTGACCTGACTGTTGCCGGCGGCAAATTCGTGGGCAGCATTGTCAAGACTGGTAATGTAGCGGCTGCAGCTGTGGGCGATGACGGCACTGTAAATCTGACACTGGCTGACGGCGCGGTATGGACCGGCGCTCATAAGAACGCTGATGCAGCGCTTAATCTTACTCTTTCCGGTGCTTCTTGGAACAATACCAATACAGACGCAACCTTTGTCAACAGCTTAAATGGTGGCAAGGGTGTTGTAAAATCTATTAAATATATCAATCCGAACGGCGGTAATAACGAGGAAGTAGAAATTCCCGTTAACGGCTTTATCAGCATGGCTCCCGATGCCGGTGCTGTTACCGTAGGCAGCTTCGGCGGTACTCATATCGTAAGCTACGATCATGATAATGCAGGCACCGATGTAAGCGATTACAAGGGCGGCAACTTCACTGTTGAAAAAGCAGATAAGGGTTCTATGCTGATTGCGGCAACAAACAGCAAGAACATTAAAACCAATGACCAGGACGCTGTAGAAGCAGCCTTCAAGGCATTGAGCCAGAAGATTTATTACGGCAATGCCGGTGTTGACGAAAACCTGACCGGTAAGACTATGATTACCTCCGGCTTGACCTCCTCCAGTGTTTCCCGTTGGCTCGGTGACATGAAATTTGACAGCGCTAATGGCGGCGTAGGCAGCTTCGTCGGCGGCAGCGGTATCAATATTACCGGCGATTACGAAACCGCACTGATGAAGGGCGCAAGAGCGGCAACCACCAGCGCAATGCTTTCCTGGCGTGATAATGCTGCGAACGTAATTTATCGCGGTGATTTGCTGCGTGCACATATGGAGAGCGACGGCATCTGGGCTAAGACCTACGGTGGCAAGGATACCTACAATGCGAATGCGGTTGATCTGAGCAACAGCTATTGGGGTGCACAGGTTGGCTTTGACCGTATGTATGACCACGGATGGATTGCAGGCGCTGCTATTGATTATCAGAAGGGCAGCTCCACCTATAACTATACCGACGATGACTTCGGTACTGTCGGCGGCAATACCGGTGACAACAAGCTGTACAGCTTTGGCCTGTATGCTTCTAAGGATTTGGGCGATGGCGCACATCTGGATTTTGCAGCTAAGGCCGGCAGCGTACGCAACGAGTTCAGCGTACGCAACGGCATCGGCACAGAGCTGAGCGGTACCTACAGAAACCGTGGCTACAGTGCTACCGCAAGTCTGGCAAAACGTATCGGTACAGATAAGAGCTACCTTGAGCCTCAGGCACAGCTGACCTGGGCACACTTGGGCGGCAGAAACTTTGCGGCCGTAACCGACGGCGGTGAGGTTCTGGACGTTAACCAAGGCAACTACAACAGCTTGGTTGGCCGTCTGGGCTTAGAACTTGGCAAAACCGGCCGTCTTGGCTCTGTTTATGCCCGCTTCGGCCTGGCGCATGAGTTCTCCGGCGATATCACCGGCAGCTACAGCGCAGAGGACGGCGGCAGCAAGACTACCTCTGTAGAAACTAAGGGAACATGGGCTGAAATGAGCCTTGGCACTACCTTGAATATTAAGCCTAACGCAAGCGCATACTTTGATGTATCCCGCAGCTACGGCGCAGATTACGAGCATGACTGGAAGTTCAGCGGCGGCCTGCGCTTTGCACTGGACCGTCTGCCAAAGCAGGAAATCAGCGGTAAGGCTGAGGCTGAACAGTTCATTGCAGGTAATGCGGCAGAGGTTCAGGAAAATGCGGCTGCTAATGTAAAAACCGACGCAATGCCGGGTATTGCTGCACAGGAGCAGACTCTCAATGCCCAGCCTGCAGTGCAGGAGGCAGAAGAAACAACTGCTGTTGCAGAGCATTCCGAGCCGAAATATGTTGAAACAGTAACCACCTACGATGCACCGGAGCCGACCGCAGCAGACTTTAACGAAATGAGCTTTGAGCTGGCACCTATCGTTGTTACCGCTTCCCGTATGGAGGAATCCATCCTGAAGGCTAAAGCAGATATGAGCGTTGTCGGCCGTGAGGAAATCGAGCAGATGCACATGGACAACGTGGAAGAGGTTCTGCGTACAGTTCCGGGCGTACAGTTCCTGGATTACGGCTCCAACGGCTTGAATGCCAACGTAAGCGGTATCCGCATCAACGGCAGCAAGGACGTTGTTATCCTGGTTGACGGCGTGCGTGTTAACGACTTCAAGGGCGCAGGCAGCAGCGGTTATATGTTTGCCGCACTCATGAACAATATGGATAACATCGAGCGCGTCGAGGTAATGCGCGGCAGTGCTGCTACCATGTACGGCAGCGGTGCTAAGGGCGGTGTTATCAACATCATCACCAGAAGACCTGAAGGTGCAAAAACCGTTATTGATATTGCCAAGGGCAGCTTCGGCAAGGAAGCCTATAAATTCAATACTCAGGCTGCCAAAGACAAGGTAAGCTACAATATTTACCATGACAGAACCATTTCCGGCACCAGCAAGGACGGCAGCGGTAAGGAATGGCCGGGTCAGAGCAATACCAAGAGCAGCGGTGCTAAATTTGAGTATAAATTCAACGATGCCAATAAGCTGACCTTGAACTATGAAACCATCGGCTCCAACTTCAGCGGTACCGACCTGGTATACGGCGGTCATTATGTAGGCATGTACGACAGCAATAGCGTAACCCTGAAGCATGATTGGCAGATTAACGATCAGTGGAGCAATTCTCTGATGTATCGTGCAACCAAAGAAAAATCCTCATGGGATAAGCCGGGCGGAGAGGACACCGATATTTCCGAGCCGATTACAAGCAATCTGGAATATAAGCTGTACAGCGATAACTTCAAATATCAGACCGACAGATATACTATGGTCGGCGGTATTGAATACAGCAAGGGCAAGGATAATACTAACCACAAGGAAACCAGCAATACTTCGCTGTTCCTGCAGGGTGATTGGGAGCTTGTGCCACATGTAACCTTATCCGGCGGTATTCGTCACGACAGACCTGACAGCTATGAATGCCATAACTCCATCAGCTATAAGCTGGGTTGGGATATTACCGAGAAGGATACCCTGTATGCAGGCCGCAGCGATTACTACATTCTGCCGAGCCTGACACAGCTGTACGACCATAAATACGGTAATGCAGACCTGCGTGCTTCCGAAGGCCGTACAACATCTATCGGTTACAACCACGAATTTACACCTGATAATTACATGATGCTGAGCTGGTTCGAAACCAAGTCCGGTGTTGGCATGACTATGAACAGCACCACCGACAAGGACGATCCGAACTATGGCCAGTATCAGAACAGCATAGGCGGTATTTCCCGCGGCTGGAATGCACAGTACAATGCTCGTCTGAGCGATGCTGTAACGGTTAAGCTGGGCTGGGCACATCTGTTCTATGATGAAAAGGACAGCTTTACTCAGGGCTATGCACCTAAGGACAAAGCAACCTTCGGTGTATATTATGACAAGGATAAATTCAGTGCTGCCTTCGACGGCTTCTACTTCATCCGTGATAAACGCGGCATGAAGGAAGGCGTTAAGGGCTGGCCTTCCGATAAGTATGGCGTTTACAACCTTGCTCTTAATTACACAGCTGATAAGCAGACTAAGTTCTACGTTAAAGTAGACAACATCTTCAACAAGCTGTGGGCTGAGCACACAGACGTTATCTGGGGCGGCGGTGCCGACAGCTGGTATGCTATGCCTGGCAGAAGCTTTATCGTTGGCATGCAGTACACCTTCTAAGATAAACAGACTCATGTTATATACGGAGCAGTAACTTCTGCTCCGTAGTATATAAAAAACTTTTTTGATGAATATAAAGGAGATTATATCATGGCAAAAGCTGCTAAAGAAGAAACCAAAGTAACCGAAATGGAAAATAAAATCGAGAAGATGACTAAGTTCCTGGCTGACAATAAAATCGAATGCTTCGATATCCAAAAGCTGGAGGACGAGCACCACACCACTATCTTCCGCAGCCGCATGGAAGTTAAGGGTCAGCTGCTGCCGATGGCATTGCTGATGGATGACAGCGTTTATATGCTGCTGCAGGTGCAAATCGCTCCGCAGGTAATCGATGAAGAAAAGCTGAAAGCACTTGCCGGTGCTATCAACAACATGAACAACAATGTTCGTCCGTTCAAATTCACCGTTTCCGAGAGAGGCGACTTCATGCTGAACGCATGCATTACCGCCGAAAACACCACCTTCAACCCGGCTTTGGTAAACGCTATCATGGGTGAAGCAGTTAAATTCATGGAAGCACAATACGGCAACATTATGGAAGCCGTTTGGGCTAAATAAGGAGAGTGACAGAAATGAAAAAGAAACTTATGACCTTACTGATGAGTGCCGTTATGGCTTTGGGTATCAGTGCCAGCGCGTTTGCCGCACCTGTAGGTGTTGTTAATGTTAATGCCGTTCTGAACAGCTATCCGGGAATTACCGAGATTGCCAAATCCGTAGCACAGGAAAAAACTCGCCTGCAGGAAGAGTTCAATAAGCAATCTGCTAACATGAGCGATGCTGAAAAGCAGGCTCTGGCTGAAAAGCTCAGCAAGCAGCTGGCAGACTTTGAACAGAAGAAGATGGCTCCTGTACAAAGAAAAATCAACAAAACTATTCTTGATGTAGCTAAAGCAAACAATATTGACAGTGTTGTAAATATGAATGCTATGGTAGCAGGCGGCAAGGATCTTACCGAGGAGGTTATCAAAGCGCTGAAATGAACGCAGCGTCTTAATGACAAATTGAATTCTTTTGTTGAGAAAACGCAGGCTGCTTTGATGAGCAGCAGCCTGTTTGATTAATGAATGAGCTGTACAAAGCTGTGCTTTGTACAGTGGGGGAGAGCAGAAGCAAATGATGTTTCTGCTTTTTCCTGACAGATTTAGAAGGAGGAGTATATGCTGAAGCTAAGTAGTAAAAAGAAAAATGCTTGCCTGGCACTTGCCGTTGCTGCAACTATTTTAGGCGGCGGTACTGTTTTTGCAGAGGAAACTGCTAATTACACTAATACTATTACTGGTGCGGGTCATATTGATTCTGCCTATGAAGATATAATTGATGAGAACGGAGTATATAAATTTAACCAGGATACTCAAATTACTCATAACAAATATGGCGTTGAGCTAAAGGAAAATGCTAAAATTGATGCAACCGGCAAAACACTGACCTTTAATATTAAGGACGCAACACAGAGCGGCGCGGGTATTAAAATTGATGATGCTAAAACATTGTCCATTAAAGCTAATACCGTAAAAATGGATTTGACCGGTAGTGATATTACCTCTGAAGGTCTGCAGGGTGTAAGAACTCTTAATGCTAATTCTAAGCTGACTATTGACGGCAAGCTGGATATTACCGCAAACGGCGATAATAATACCATTGGTATTTATAACATAGGCAACGTTGTTGTTAGTGGCGATGTAAAGCTGGACATCGAAGGCAATAACGGTGGCTATCAATACTATGGTGCAACCGGTCTGTATGCAACCAGCGCTATGGGTAACAGCAAGGGCGGTACAATTACAGTTAACGGTAATGTTGACTTCCAAGGCAATGCTAACGGTATTTGGGCAAATGCCGGCGGTGCAGTTGTAAACGTTAATGGCGGCAGCATTGTTGTAAAAGAAGGCCAAGACATGGGTTATGCTGCTATTAAAGCAGAAAACGGCATTGTCAATATGAACGTTCTTAAAGATGAGGCTGGCAATGTTACCGGTGCAGCTGACAATGCTGTAACCATTAAAGGTAACTTGAGCCTGGATACCGGTGCGGTAAATTCTGCTGATGTTCACGGTACCAAGAGCGAAATCAATCTGGGCCTGTCAACTGCTGAATCCAGCCTGACCGGTGTCGTACAAAACAGCTTTGCCGAAGGAGGCAAGAAAGCCGGTGACAAGACCTTTACCGGTGATGCAAACTTGTGGCTGCAAAATGGCGCAACTTGGAACAACGAAGTAGTTGATACGATTATCGAGAATCCTTTGGGCGGCGAAAAATGGGCAGGCAGCCGTGTAACCAACTTTACCGGCGGCGAGAGCGAAGCAAAAGCAGGCAACATCTTCCAAAAGGATAATAATAGCCTAACTATCAACAACTACAGCGGCTATACCAACATCTTCTACGCGCATGAAGGAAATGGCGAAGCGGCTGAGAACTACAAAGCAGGCGACACTGTTATCAAGCATGCAGAGAAGGATTCCGTTGTTTCCCTGCTTACCGATAACACCGGTGTTGCAATGGATAACAAGGACAGCGTAGCCAACGTGCTGAACGCATTGGCAGGCAAACTGACCTATAGCAACTACGTAAATGGCGAGAATAACCTGACCGGTTATGTTAAGATTGCCGACGGTCTGACTGCATCCTCCGCAGCATTGAAGACCGGTGACATTACCTTCAGCAAAGAGGACGGCAAAGGCAGCTATCCTACCGAAGCACCTGTTGTTCCGTCTAAAACAGAATTCACCACTACTTTGACCGGTGATACTGAAGCAGATACTGAATATGCAGGCAATATCCAGGACGGCAAGTACGTTTTTGCTGCAGATACTACTGTGAAAGCAGACGCTAATTCTGCAGTTGATGTAAAAGCACCGCTTACTATCGAAGCAGGCAGCAACAAGCTTATTTTGACTGCTAAGAAGGGAAGCTGGACTGATGTTACTGTAGCATTTAATCACGATGTTGCAGGTACAACTAAAATTACCGCCGGTGAGCTGGTAATCGGCGCTGCTGGTGGCTATGGTGCTGGCGCTGACGGATATGACCGTTCCGGCCTCGTTGTAAAAAATGGCAACGTTGATATCACAGCAGCTACTACTACTGTTCATGCTCATTCTGACACAACTAATCCTGCCTATGGTATTTTAGCGCAAAATAATGGTAGCCGTGTGGATATTCACGGTGACCTTAAGCTGGCAAATGACATCTTTGGTCCTACCCATGGTCTTTGGGCCGAGGATGCAAAGGATTGGGGCGGCAAAGCATCTATCATTAATGTAGACGGTAAGGTTGATATCAACCTGAAAAATGGTAATGCACTGACTGCTATCAGAACCGGTTCTACCGTTACTGTCGGTGGCGGTAATATTCAGATTGCTGCTAACAAAGATAAAGAAAACTATGCGCTGAAGGCTGATGGCGGTAATGTTAACGTAAATATGATGTCTAACCAGCTTTCTGCCGGCAAAACTACTACAGTAATCAAAGGCAATGCAATTGCTTATAGCGAAAAGGCTAAATCTAATTATGACGCTCTTGATCGAGACAGTGTTATCAATATAGGCTTGTCTGATAAGGATTCTTCCTGGACCGGTGTTGCGTTTTCTAAAGACCTTGGTACAACTGGTAATCCTTATAAGGGGATCATTAATCTTTATGTTTCCAACGGTGCAACCTGGAACAATGAAGCATGGGGCAAAACCAATGCAGCATTTGACGGCAGCCATGTAACTAAGTTTGCTGGCGGTGCAAGCGAAGCTGCTGCAGGCAACATCCTCCAAAAGGACAGCAATAACCTGACCATTGATAATTACAGCGGCAACACCAACATTTTCTATGCTCATACCGGCAATGGTGAAAACGCAAGCAACTACGCAGCAGGCGACACCATTATCAAGAGTGCGGCAGCAGGCTCCGCAGTTAGCCTGATTACCGACAGCACCGGTATTGCTATGGAAAATGATGCCAGCGTTGCCAACGTCTTGAACGCACTGGCAGGCAAGCTGACCTACAGCAATTTTGCAAGCGGTGAAAACAACCTGAACGGTTCTTAAGATCGCTGCCGGCCTGACCGCAAGCGACAAAATCATGAAGGTTGATACCATTAAATTCAATAAGGATACCGGTAAGGGCTACACCAAAGAAGAAACTGTAAATCCGGGCGGTGGTGAAAAGACTACCTTTACCGATGCTATCACCGGTGAAAAGCAGGGCGTATTCAGCGCAGTACAGCAGGAGGACCTGTCCTATGTATTCACCGAGGATGCAAGCGTAACCGTTAACCAGATGACTCATAAGGAAGCAGATCCAGATTGGGCAGGCTCCTTCATCATCAGCGGTGCGGCTGTACAGAATGCCGCAGGTGTTGAAAATCTGGTAATCAAGGCTGAGGACAAGACTCTGAAGCTAAAAGTAGCTCTGGACGACAAGACTGTTCCACCTGATAAAAACGCAGGTATTCTGAACAACAGAATTCCGCTGCGCGGTATCGATAACAGCATTGCAGGCAGCACAACAAGCGTTACTGCAGGCACTCTGGATATCAATGTTGACAACACATACAGCCGCAAGACCAGCAGCGGCAACCCGATGATTGGCGAAGACAGCGCAATCGGCATTTATGCTAAGAGCGCAGGCGAGAAGGCTGTTGTAGAGGTTACCGGCAATACCGATATTAAGGCTCATGGCTATAACAATGTTTACGGCGTTAACGCTAACGGCAATGCCGAAATTAAGCTGCATGGTGATCTGACCATGGCTAAGGACGGCGAAGACTGGGCTATTGATAACGTTATCAAAGGCCAGAACACCACTACCATGGTTGAATCCTCCTGGAGAATCATTGCCGGCATCAACGCTAACGGCGCAGGTGCAAACGTAACTGTTGACGGCAAGACTACTATCGCAGCTCATGGCTCCGGTGTTGTAGCAGCAGACGGTGCAACTGTTAACTTGGGTGCTGCCGACATCGAAATCAAGAACAACAGTAGCGAGGACGGCTATGGCTTCCATGCCTTGGGCGCTGCACTGGGTACTGTTAACGTAGGCGGCGAGGGCAAGACCGTTACCGTTAAGGGTAATGCAGGTATCTTCGGCGAACAGGGGCAGAAATTTGTGAGCGACAGCAAGGAATCTGTTATCAACCTGAAGCTGACCACCGAGGATTCCGCATGGACCGGCGTTGCATACAAACATTTCGATGCAGAAAAAGATGCAGGCCTGAGCGGTTCCATGAACCTGACCCTGGCAAACGGCGCTTCCTGGAATAACGAGAAGTATGGTTATGTATACGGCGATTCAGAATGGGAAAAATATAAATTCACCGGCAGTGAAATCGCTGACTTCGTTGGCGGTGCAAGCGAAGCTAAAGCAGGCAACATCTTCCAAAAGGATGCTAACAGCCTGACCATCGACAACTACAGTGGCAATACCAACATCTTCTATGCACATACCGGCAACGGCGAAACAGCTGATGACTACGCAGCAGGCGACACCATCATTAAGCATGCAGAGAAGGATTCTGTAGTATCCCTGATTACCGACAACACTGGCATAGCTATGGACAGCGAGGACAGCGTTGCTAACGTACTGAACACCTTGGCAGGCAAGCTGACCTATAGCAACTTCGTAAATGGCGAGAAAAACCTGACCGGTTTAGTGAAGATTGCTGACGGTCTGACTGCTTCTTCCACAGCGCTGAAGACTGGCAATATCGCCTTCAGCACTGAAGACGGTAAAGGCAGCCTGAATAAGGAAGATGTTAAACCTGAACCTCCGACACCTCCGACACCGACCTATCCTGAGGATCAAAAGGCTGATAAATTTGACCAAGGTATTTCCGGCAATGACGAGAAATATAAAGAGGAAGGCGTACTGAAGGAAGACGGATCTTATGTCTTCACCAAGAACCCGACTGCTATCGAAGTTAAAGATGGCGCAGCAGTTGGTGCAACCGATAAAGATATCGTAATCGACACCACCAAGGCTAAGCTGGTGCTGAAGGGCGAAACAGGCATCAAGGCTGACGGTGCAGATGTTAATGTTAAGGGTAGCACTGATATCAGCGGTAAAGTAGGTATCGACGCAGTAAACGGCAACGTAACAATTAACGGCAGCACTGTTATCAACGGTACTGATGCTGCAATCAATGCAGGCGAAGGTGCTAATGTAGATATCAACACCAACAACAGCGCTCTGAACATCAAGGGTGATATCAATGCCAACGGTGGTAACATTACCGTAGATAGCGGTAAAGCAACCGGCACTATTGAAAGTAACGTAACTGCAAGCAACGGTGGCAATGTTGAAATCAGCCTGAACGACAAGAAATCCACTCTGACTGGCGCTTATAATGTTGATGCTGACAGCAGCATCGTAATGAACATTGCTAACGGTTCAACCTGGAACCTGACTGATGACGAGGACGAAGCTTCAGGTATGTCCCTGATGAGAATGGCTAAGGCTCCGGCAGCTACCGCAAAAGGCCTGACACTCAATGGTGGCAAAACAGAGGCTGAAACCGGTTTCATTAATCTGCAAAAGAGAACTAAGGACGTCAAGATTGCTAATTACAGCGGTTGGGAAACCTTCATCTACAGTCATGAGGGTGCAGGCGATAAGGTTAGCGACTACAAGTCTGGCGATACCATTATCGACAAGGCAGCAAAAGGCTCCGGCGTAATCCTGTCCACCGACAACAGCGGCATTAACATGAAGGACAAGAATTCTGTAGAAGCAACCTTGAAGGCATTGGCACAGAAGGTTACCTACAACGATCACGAGGCTAATGGCGACAACCTGACCGGTAAGGTACAAATTGCTGATGGCCTGACAGCTTCCAGCAAATCCCAAAACATCGGTACTCTGCATTGGGATGAAAACGGCAAGGGCCAATATAATCTGGACAGTGTAAACTGGAATCAGATTATTGAAGGCGATTACGAAACCTTTGTCATGAAGGGCGTAAGAAGCGCAGCAACCACCTCCCTGCACACCTGGCGCGACAACATGCAGGATACCTACACCGGTGCAGACATGGCTGATGAAGACGGTATGTTCGCAAAAGCACTGGGCGGCAAGACCAGCTCCGATGTTAAGGGCCTGAAGGACAGCAACACCTACTACGGCGTACAGGTTGGCTACGACAAGGCTGCAGCAAACGGCTGGCACACCGGCGTGGCATTCGACTACCGCAACGGCGATTCCAACTATCTGCTGGGCGGCAAGGGTGACAACCAGATGTACAGCCTGGGCGTATACGGCGTGAAGAACTTCGAAAACGATGCCTTCTTCCGCGTTGCAGCGAAGGTTGGCCGTATTGAGAACGAATATGACGTATACAACGAAATCCGCAGCCTGAAGCTGAACGGCGATTACAAAGCCAATGCTTACGGCCTGACCATGGAATACGGCAAGACCTTCGGTGATGAGGAAGCATACTTCACTCCGAAAGCACAGCTGACCTGGTCTCAGGTAGGTGCTAAGGATTACACTGCTCATACCGAAAACGCAACCATGCAGGTAGCACAGGACAGCTACAGCAGCTTCGTTGGCCGCCTTGGCTTTGAAGCAGGCGTGAAGAGCGCAAAAGGCCGCGTATATGCAGGTCTGTTCGCAGCACATGAATTTAACGGCGACATCAGCGCAAGCTACTTTGCAAACGATGGCGACAGAAAACACACCAGCTTCGACGGTGAAGAAACCTGGATGGAAATGAAGCTCGGCGGAACTTATGACTTCAGCAATAATGCACATCTGTATGCAGATATTGCTAAGGACTTCAACGGCAACTTTGAACGCAAGTGGAAGATGAACGTTGGTCTCCGTTTCGAGTTCTAAGAAATTATTTCAGCTCTCTCATATTTTTCATACTCAGCTGCGGTGCTGCCATGGCAGCGCTGCAGCAACCTCAAAAAACTTATAAAAAACAGCTCCGGCATGCGCAGTGCATTCGGAGCTGTTTTCACCTGTAATTCTCTTGACCATACTATTACTATATAGCTTATAATAACAATAAAAATCAAAGGAGGCTGATTATGTCGGAACATTTATGCACCTTGTCGACAGGAGATAAGGTTTATTTTTACGATAAAAGCATCGTTATTTTTTTTGAAGGAGCGCGCAAAATCTTAAGCACCTCACTTTATAACGGCGGCCTACCATGATGATTACGCTGCCGTATATAATTATGATGCCAAGCAGGGAGCCGGCATGCCCTGCGAAATGCTGGCTGATACCTATGTGGAGCACATGCGCCTTGTATCCAAGCGCCTGGCGCTGGACCCGGACAAGGTGAGCGGCATGGGTACGGCGGCAAGCATGGAAAACGCTGTGGTAGAGACATTGAGCTTTAAGGAGCTTACCGTGACCGCCATCGTAACCGGCGGCATTGAAACAAACGGCGGGCGCGCAGGTGACCCAGCGGATTACTACAAGCCGCAGCCCAAGCCTGTGAAGTATGGTACCATCAACATTATGCTGCTGTTGGACTGCGATATGCCAGAAGGAGTAATGGCGCGCGCTCTAGTAACTTGCACCGAGGCCAAGACCGCTGCTATTCAGGAGCTGCTGGAGGGCAGCAAATACTCCAATGGTATTGCTACAGGCTCCGGCACGGACCAGACGATTATCATCGCCAACAGTGCGAGCGAGCTGTACATGGAGGGAGCAGGCAAGCACTCCAAGCTAGGCGAGCTTATCGGCAAGACCGTGAAGAACGCAGTTAAAAAAGCGCTGGCCAAGCAATCCGGCCTCACTCCCGCAAAGCAGCATGACGTGTTCCGCCGCCTCAAACGCTTTGACATCAAGACGGGCGATATGTGGCAGGCATACAGCGCGCAGGATGCTGCGGTAGTAAAGCCGGAATATCTGCTGGCAGCCGAAAGGCTGGCCAAGGAAGATATAATGCTGGTATATACTTCGCTCTATGCGCACCTGCTGGACCAGCATTTGTGGGAGCTTATCAGCTCTAAAGAAATGCAGCTGGCAGGGCAGAAGCTGCTGCAGGCTATTGCAGAACAATATAATGTTGAAGCTGAGATTATAAATGAAGGCACTTTGCCTGCTATGCTGGCCTCCTGGCAGCAGCAGTTCAACAAAATTATCGCCCAACGCTTGCATCCGACTGCAAAAGAGAGCTAGTTTCAGGTGAGAAAAATATAAATATGTACTTGACCTTATAGCGGCAATATAGTGTATATTATGGTTGTAATCAAAGGAAGCGAGGTGAATAATATGCATCCGAAATTTGAAATTCCGACTGATCCGCACGGCAAGCATCGTTATGAAAGCGCTATGAAGCACGTAGAGGCTGCTAAAAAGGAAGGCAAATCCAGCGACGAAATCCATGCTATCTTCAAAAAGGTAATGGAGTTCAACCCGATGGACATTGAGTCCATTCCGCAGGATGAAGCACATGCTAAGTATCGCACTGCCATGGTGCATATGAAAAAAGCACTGGAAAGCGGTAAGAGCGCAGACGAAGCGCATGAGGTTTTCCGCAAAATCATGAATGGCGAGACCAGCGGTCATTGCCACCACAGCAAATAAGGCTGAAAGCAAAAGCATCGTAGGCTATTGAGGTAGCTTACGATGCTTTTTTGTATACAAAAAAGGCGCCTGCCGAAAGCTCGACAGGCGCCACTGGTCCGTATGACCAGGCATAAGCTCCGCAAAATTGCGGCTACTCATGCAACTAAGATAATTATAGCATAGGCAAAGAATAAAAACAATAGTTCGATGAAAAGAAAATGATATTGCGTAAAATAATTTATAAAAATTTTATAAAAGCAAGTCAAGATAGACAGATATTGTCCAATTTATATGGTAAGATTATATTAAAGCAGAAGTCAAAAAGCTTCGGCAATGCGAGAAGTTCGCAAAATGGCTTTTGTTTTAACCTGATATCTGTAATGCCGGGTATGATGGTATTCAAGATATCCTAATTATTGAAGGGAAGGTGTTTGAAAATGAGAACAACAGGAAAATTTGCGGCAGCAATCCTCAGCGCAATTATGATGGCTAATGGCTTGAGCCTGCCGATGGCTTATGCTGCGCCGTCAAGCCGGTATGTAAGTGTGGATGAAAAGTACGACCCGTTTGCAGAAGAAGAAATGCCTGCTAAAGAGGCAGATCCTTCGAAGCTGACCTTTAAAGAAAGACTTGCGCTGCAGAAAAAAGAGGAGCAGGCCGCTGCTCAAAAGGTGACAATTGCCAATGTTATGCCGGGACATATTTATATCCCTAAAAAAACTATGCTTAACGTTGAGCTTATCGAGCCTGCAAACTCTAAAACTCATAAGAAAAATCAACAGGTGGAGTTCAAGACTACAGAAAACCTGATAATCAACGGTGTTGTAGTTATTCCTAAAGGTACTATCGGCATGGGTTATGTATATGAAGTGCAGAAGGCAGGCGGCTTCGGCAGAAAGGGTGTACTGCGTATTGCAGGCAAGGAAATCAAGACGTTGAACAATGTAAGCGTTCCGTTGAGAAAGGGCCTTGAAGGCAAGGGCAAAACCGATGGCGGTGCTGTGGCTGTTGCTGCTGCGGTTAGCCTGGTGGGCGGTCTTTTTATGAAGGGCAGCAATATCAACTATCCGGCCGGTACTGATTTTCAGGTAGAGGTTAGGGATAATGTGGATTTGGGTGTAACTCCGGAGGAGCTGAAGGATGCTATGAATCCCGATATTCCGCATGGTCAGGAAATCGTTATTGAAGTTAAATAAGGTATCTGAGTGAATTAAGGTTTAACCTTTCGTGCTTTGGCGAATCTGCGCAGGCTGTGTGCTTGCGCAGATTTTTTGTATATAAAAAGCCGTGCGTGGGAGCGCATGACGGGGGAAGTAGGGGGGATAATCAAGCTAATTCAGCCTTAATCTTTTCAACCTGCTCAACAGAAAGCGAAGTACCTTTAGCGACATCTTGCACAGATAAGCCAATGCTTAAAAGACGTTTGGCGGTAGCAAGTTTTTCTTCGGCTTCACCTTTAGCAAAACCAATAGCTTCTCCTTCAGCAAGAGATTCTTCACGAATATCCTTCATACGCATTTCGTAAGTCATAGATGAACGCAATGAATTCGGTCATTGGGAAATAGATACTGTTATAGGAAGTAAAA
>ENA-ORRI01000644-ORRI01000644.1-human-gut-metagenome-genome-assembly--contig:-NODE-644-length-17352-cov-4.60669_pt1 | contig 17352 bp, 14 predicted proteins | sample MGYA00242172_ERZ509128 | MGnify/ENA primary metagenome ERZ509128 (study PRJEB26280, sample SAMEA2338623) | human gut metagenome | biome: human gut; feature: human-associated habitat; material: faeces... | reverse complement strand
CCGCCGCGGCGGTCTGGGCTCGCTGCTGCAGGGAGCGCTCAAGAAAATCAACGAGAGCTTCGGCGGCCCCGAGGACGAGGATATCTGACGCCCGCGTGCGGAGGGTACCGGCGTGGATAAGACGATGTGACCGGAGCGTGTCGGGTGAGCCGCAGAGAGGGTGGTGCCTGAGCGCGGGAGCCGGGAGCGACGAAGCCGGGAAGCATCCGGGGAAGTGCAGTGTAGATAAGGCGGCGGAGCCGGGGTGCGTCCGGAGACCACAGGTAAGGCGGAAGCCGGGGAGTGACGCAGCCGGGGAGCATCCGGGGAAGCGCAGAGTAGATAAGGCGGCGGAACCGGGCCGGAGGCCTGAAGCAAGAGAGAGTTGGACGGCTGTGCCGCGAAGGCGTGCGGCTGTCGAGTTTTTGACCAAAGAGAGAGTTACGAAACGATATGACTGACGATTTGATGTCCGAAATCAAGGCTACGAGGACGGACGGCTCGATAATCATGGTGGTGGGCGTCGGCGGTGCCGGCGGCAATGCCGTGAATCACATGTGGAACCTGGGTATCAAGGGTGTCGACTTCATGGTCTGCAACACGGACCAGCAGGCGCTCGACAAGAGCCCCGTGGAGAAGAAAATCCGCCTCGGCAGCGAGGGCCTCGGCGCCGGCAACGACCCCGAGAACGGCCGCAAGGCTGCCGTCGAGACGCTGCCCGAAATCAAGCAGTACCTCGAGGAGTCGGGCACGCGGATGATTTTCATCACCGCCGGCATGGGCGGCGGCACCGGTACGGGCGCCTCGCCCGTCATCGCCAAGCTGACCAAGGAGATGGGGCTGCTCACGGTGGCCATCGTCACCTCGCCGCTGGCCGTCGAGGGGCGCATCCGCTACGACCAGGCCTACCGCGGCATCGAGGAGCTGCGCCGCAACGTCGACTCGCTGCTGATTATCAACAACGAGAACATCCTCGAAATCTACGGACGCCTCTCGCTCAAGCAGGCCTTCGGCAAGGCCGACGACATCCTGGCCTCGGCCGCCAAGGGCATCGCCGAAATCATCACGGTCGAGAGCGACCTGGTGAACGTCGACTTCGCCGATGTCTCGAAGGTGATGCGCGACAGCGGCCGCGCCCACATGAGCGTCGCCACGGCCGAGGGCGAGAACCGCGCCGAGGCGGTGGCCGAAGCGTCGCTGCGCTCGCCGCTGCTCGACCACAACCTCATCTCGGGTGCGAAGAACATCCTGCTCAACATCTCGGTGGCGAACGCCGAGGAGCTCATGTACGAGGAGGTGGTTCGGATTCTGGAGTACATCCAGATGCACGCCACGGTGGAGGACCAGGACGGCACGGTCCACAACGCCAACATCATCTGGGGAACGAGCGAGAAGCCGCAGCTGGGCAACGCCATCGAGCTGGTGGTGGTCGCCACGGGCTTCGACAACGACGACGAGGAGCACGGCATGTCGCCCGTGCCGCCCCGCCGCACGGCGCAGACGCTGCGCGAGAAGCAGGCGGCCGAATCGGAGCTCATCCCCATCAAGCCGGCCGCGGCGGCTGCCGAGACGCAGCGCGTGCATCCCGAGCAGGTGGTGCTGGGGGCCAAGTCGACCCGTTACAGCAACATCGAGGCGTTGCTGAGCCGCCCCGCCTACCAGACCCGCAACTCGAAGTTCGTCGTCCAGGTCTCAGGCGGCCGCAAGGAGGTGCTGCGCGACGATGCGTCGGAGAACGCACACCGCCAGGAGCCGCACGGCGGGTCGCTCTTCGACTGAGCCACCGATGGGGGAGGCGCCCTCCATGTGCGGAGGCCCCTTCCGATGTCATACTAACACACGCAAACTTTGGAAACCGGTTCCTGGATAGCATTCAACGGAGTGACGACGCATACCGTCGTGCTGTGCATCGTCTCGCTCTGTCTGCTGATGGTCTCTGCGCTCGTGTCGGGTGCCGAGACCTCTTTTTTCTCGCTCTCGCACAACGACGTGCGCCGCATCCGCGAGCGCCGCTCGGCTTCGAGCGAAGGGGTGTTCAAACTGCTGGGCAACGTCGAACTGCTGCTGGCCACGATTCTGGTGGTCAACAACCTGGTCAACATCTGCATCGTCATCCTGACGTCGAACGTCATCGACGCCACCTTCACCTTCCTGCGCTTCGAGTTCCTCTTCAAGAGCGTGCTGGTGACCTTCCTGCTGCTGCTCTTCGGCGAGATTCTCCCCAAGGTCTTCGCTCAGACGGTGCCGGTGCGCTTCGCCTGCTTCGCGGCGCGTCCGCTGCTGGTGCTGCGCTGGATTTTCTACCCGCTCTCCTACATTCTGGTCCGCACGAGCAGCCGCATCAGCGAGAAGGCGGCCCACCGCAGCGAGCTCTCGCTGGGCGAGCTGGCCGATGCCGTCGACATGACGCAGAGCTCCTCGCCCGAGGAGCACGAGATGCTCTCGGGCATCGTCAACTTCGCCAATACCGAGGTGCAGGAAATCATGAAGCCGCGCGTCGACATCACGGCCATCGAGATTACGGAGGGCTACGAGCACGTCAAGCGGGTCATCATCGAGTCGGGCTTCTCGCGCATCCCGGTCTACGAGGACGAGGTGGACAACATCCGCGGCACGCTCTACGTCAAGGACCTGCTCCCCTACATCAACCACGGCGACGACTTTGCCTGGCAGCGCCTCATCCGCAAGGCCTACTTCGTCCCCGAACACAAGAAAATCAACGACCTGCTGGCCGAGTTCCAGAGCAACAAGGTCCACATGGCCATCGTGGTCGACGAGTACGGCTCGACGCTCGGTCTGGTCTCTCTGGAGGATATCATCGAGGAGATTGTGGGCGAAATCTCGGACGAGAGCGATACGGTCGAGAGCTTCTATACGCGGCTCGACGCCAAGAACTACCTCTTCGACGGCAAGACCCACATCGGGGACTTCGAGCGGGTGCTCGAGTTGGAGGAGGACCTCTTCTCCGACGTCAAGGGCGAGGCCGAGACGCTGGCGGGGCTGATGCTGGAGCTCAAGCGTGACTTCCCGCGCAAGGGCGACAGCTTCACGACGCACGACATCCGCTTCACGGTGCAGGAGGTCGAGGGGCACCGCATCGACAAGATTCTCGTGACGCTGCCATGACGACTCCCTCCGGCGCGAGGCCCCATCCGGCCATGACCTCCTCTTCTGACGCTACGCCCGCGCCCGTCAAGACAACCTCCTCCGACGCGGCGATGCCTTCCGATACGACAGCCTCTTCTGCAGCGGCACCCCATTCAGCCGTTGCTCCCGGGAAGCTCTTGCTCTCCGAGCCGCTTGCGGCGGCCGAGACCGACCTCTGGACTACGGAGGAGGAGCGCGCCGAGGCGGCCCGCTTCGGCTCCGCGCGGCGCCGGAGCGAATACCTCACCTGGCGGACGCTGGTGCGCCGCGAGCTGGGACGCGACGCCATGATTGGCTACAACGGGGTGGGGGCTCCGGTGGTCACCTCGCCCGAGGGGTACTTCATCGGGGTGTCGCACTGCCGTGAGCGGGTTGCCGTCTGCATCTCGCGGCAGCGGTGTGCCGTCGACATCGAGTCGGTGTCGCGTAACTTCGGCGCGGCGCTTGCCCGCTGCATGACCCCCCGGGAGCGGACGCTCTCGACGGACGAACGGCTCGGTGCGGCGCTCTGGTGCGCCAAGGAGGCGCTCTACAAGTATGCCGGGCGACGCGAACTGGAGCTGCAGCGCGACGTGCAGGTGCTCGGGGTCGACTTTGAAGCGGGGCGTATCGTAGGGCGCATCTGCGGCGGAGAGCCGCTCGAGCTGCAGCTGCGCTGCATCGACGACTGCGTGGTTGTCTGGCGCTGCTGAGGCGCTCTTCCCGGACATTTTTCGGGGTTCACACCATTTCTATTCCTCTCTTCCCTTTTCTATTCTCCGTACTTTTCCGTACTTTTCCGTACTTTTCCGTACTTTTCCGTTCTTCTCTGTTCTTCTCTGTTCTTCTCTGTTCTTCTCTGTTCTTCTCTGTTCTTCTCTGTTTCGCTCCGCTCTGTCTTCCGCTTTGTCTTCCCTCCCTGTTCCACTCTTTCTCTCCTGTTCTTCCCCCGTCTCCCCCCCAGTAGCTTTACACCTCCCTTGTGTGACGGGCAGTTCCCTTTTTGCGGCTGTTTCCGGGGTCGTTTTTTTGGCTACCCCTCATTTCCGTCCCCTCCCCTCTTATCCTTCTTTGCCGGCTCCATTGTTGTATGTATCTGTAATTTAATCTGTAAATGTTTTTCGAGCCGCGTAGCCTTTCAAGGTTTGTGCCCGATTGCAGTTAGTTTATTCAAAAAATTTAGATATTTAATAAATATTTTGAATAAAATTCTTGCACATTTCCTTTCCGTGCATTACTTTTGCACCCGTCATAAATGATAAAATATTTTAAGAATTAATTAAAATTATTTAGTTAGTTATGAGGGCAAGGATTAATCAGTGGGTACGCACCGCTTTGATTATGTTGGGTGAGAGCATTCGTCTGCGCGAGATGTAATCGCCTGTTTTTTACTGAAAAATTACTGACAAATGAATAGGTCCGGCTCGCAGAGCCGGATTTTTTTGTGCCCGGCGGTGCGGTTGAATCCTGCGCCGGCGGGGTGGTCCGAGGGTTGGGACGGTGTGGGGCCGTTGTGCGGCGGCAGGGGTGTGTCTTGAATGGAGCGGGAGCGTTGCGACGGGGAGTTGGAGCGTTGGGTCCCGGCGGCGAGGCGTGGCCTGGTGTCGGCGGGGTGGTCCGAGGCGTCGGGGCGGTGGGGACCGGCGTGCGGCGGCAGGTGTGTGCCTTGAATGGGGCGGGAGCGTTGCGACGGGGAGTTGGAGCGTTGGGGCCCGGCGGCGAGGCGTGGCCCGGTGTCGGCTGGGGGCCGAGGTGTCGGGACGATGTGGGGTCGGTGTTCGGCGGCAGGGGAGTGTCTTGAATGGCACGGGAGCGTTGCGACGGGGAGTTGGAGCGTTGGGGCCCGGCGGAGAGGCGGGGCAGTGCCCGGCGGCGAGGCGTGGCCCGGTGTCGGCGGGGTGTTCCGAGGCGTCGGAACGGTGGAACCGTTGTGCGGCGGCAGGGGAGTGTCTTGAATGGAGCGGGCGAGTTGCGACGGGGAGTTGGAGCGTAGGGGCCCGGCGGCGAGGTGAGGCAGTGCCCGGCGTCGGTGGGGTGGTCCGAGGCGTCGGGACGGTGGGGAATATGTATGCCGAGGTGTTGCGGTGGTTGTGCCTGCTCTGCGGAAGGGTAAGTGACTGTACGTGGCGGCCGGGGTTGTGCTGCTGCGGCATGCTGTCGTGCGGATAAAACAGGAGAGCCCTGCCGGTTATCCGGCAGGGCTCCCTTGCGGTTGTTGCGCACGGTGGCGGGTCAGAGTCCGAGCTTCTTGCGAATATCCTTCGGCAGCGCCTGCTTGTTGACCATAATCGAGGTGGTCTTGTAGGCTACGAAGGGGCGCGAGAAGTACCAGAAGCCGTCGTAGGGCGGCACCGTGTTCCACGAATTCTGCACCTTGTAGTAGCTGTTGCCCGCCTGGTCCTTGGCCGTGCCGACAATCACCATGCCGTGGTCGTCGGTCGTCTCGAAGTTGTCGAAGGCCGTCTGGCGCAGCTCCTGCGTGATGGTGAGCTCCTTGCCCGGCTTGTCGAACTTGTAGAGCGCAGCCTCCTTCTCGCGGTCGGTCAGCTTGCCCCACTTCTCGGCCTCGGTGCCGCTCATGCTCTCGAGGTCGGCCTCGGGAACGATGCCGATGCCCTTGGTGCGGCTGAAGCCCTTCTCGCTCACGTCGGTGCCCCACGATACGGTGTAGCCCTCGTCGAGCGCATGGTCGATGACCTGCATCATCTCGTCGAGCGGGAGGTTGTAGGCCTGGCCCCACATCCAGTTGTCGGGCACCTCGATGATGAAGGGCTCGTAGAAGGGGTGGTGCGTGAAGGAGGTGATGTCGATGTAGTTGTCAAACTCGATGGGGAGCGACGCGGCGAACGTCTCGGGCGTGTACTCCTTGCCCTCGTAGGTGAAGCGCTCGGGCATCGGGCCGAAGTAGGCGTCAAGCAGGGCGTTGAAGCCGCGCTTCCAGGCCGTCGAGAGGGCCTTGTTGCTCTGTTCGTTGGCCTTCAGCACGGCGTCGAGGTAGCTCTTCAGCACGAGCGAGAGTTCGTGGAAGTCGGCCTTGGGCGTGCCGTAGTTGAAGCCCGGGTAGACCTCGAAGGGGACGATGCCGTGGGCCTTGATGCCCTCCGTCACGTCGCGCGAGGCGCCTCCCTCGGCGAAGTTGATGGTGCCGTGCATGCGGATGTACTTCTCGGCCTTGTCCATGAACGAGTGGCGGACAATCCACATCTCCGAGAGGTGCATCTCGGGGCCGCCGGCCTTGAGGATTTCACTCTCGAGGAAGGTCATCGTCGAGTAGCACCAACAGGTGCCGCTGCGGCTCTGGTCCTTGACGGGGGTCGTGCGCAGCACCTTGAGGTCGGTGAAGCGGTAGCCCGAGGCGGTGTCGGCCGCTGTGGGCGTCTGCGCTCCGGCCGTGAGGGCCCCGCAGAGCGCGATGAGGGTCAGAAGTTTCTTCATGATACGGTTTTTGGGTTTGTGAATATTCGTTTTCCTGTTTCGGCGCTACGGCCGGCTGCTACTTCTTCGAGTGGGCGATGATGTCGCGGCACTCCTCGAGCGTCAGCTCCTCGGGGTTGCGCCCCTTGGGGATGCGGTAGTTCTTCCCCTTGTAGGCGATGTAGGGTCCGTAGCGGCCGTTCTTGACCAGCAGCTCTGGCTCCTCGTCGAAGCTCTTGAGCGGGGTGTGGGCCGCAGCGGCGGCAGCCTGCTGGGCGCGAATTAGCTCGACGGCCCGCTCGTAGGAGATGGTGTAGGGGTCGTCGCCGCGCTGCAGCGAGGCGAAGCTCTTGCCGTAGCGCACGTAGGGACCGTACTTGCCGATGCCCACCATGAGCGTCTCGCCGTCGAGTACGCCCACGTTGCGGGGCAGCGAGAAGAGTTCGAGCGCCTCCTCGAGCGTAATCGACTCGATGAGCTGACCCTTCTTCAGGGAGGCGTAGCGGCTCTTTTCACCCGCGGCACCCTCAATCTCGACCATCGGGCCGTAGCGGCCGATGCGCGCCTTGACCACGTGGCCCGTCGTGGGGTCGGTGCCCAGGATGCGCGTCATGTTCGACTTGTCGCTCTGCGTCCCCATCGCCTTGTCGACCATCTGGTGGAAGGGACCGTAGAAGTTCTCTATCATCTTCTCCCACGTGATGTCGCCCTCGGCGATGCGGTCGAACTCCTTCTCGACGTTGGCCGTGAAGTTGTAATCCATGATGGGGCTGAACTGCGCCTCGAGGTAGTCGTTGACCACCATGCCGATGTCGGTGGGCTGGAGGCGGTTCTTCTCCTTGCCGAAGTTCTCCGTGAGGCTCTTCTCCGAGATGCGCCCGTCGGCGAGCGTGAGCTGCGTGTAGGTGCGCTTCTGCCCCTCCTTGCTCTGCTTGACCACGTAGCCGCGGTTGATAATCGTGGTGATGGTCGGCGCGTAGGTCGACGGACGGCCGATGCCCAGCTCCTCGAGCCGCTTGACCAGCGAGGCCTCGTTGTAGCGGGCCGGGGCCTGCGTGAAGCGCTCCGTGGCGGTAATCTGTTGGGCAAGCAGCCGGTCGCCCTTCGCCATCTTCGGCAGAAGGCCCTCGCCGCTCTGCTCGCTCTGCTCGTCGTCCGTCGACTCGGAGTAGAGGCGCAGGAAGCCGTCGAAGCGAATCACCTCGCCCGTGGCGACGAACTGCTGCTGCGAGCCCGACATGTCGATGACAATCGTCGTGCGGTCGAGCTCGGCGCAGACCATCTGCGAGGCGACCGTGCGCTTCCAAATCAGGTCGTAGAGCCGCTTCTCGGCCGGTGTGCCCTCAATCGTCTGGCGGTCGATGTACGATGGACGGATGGCCTCGTGGGCCTCCTGGGCCCCCTTGGTCTTGGTCTTGTAGTTGTACCAGCGCGAGTACTTCTCGCCGTAGAGCTTGATGACCTCCTCCTTGCACTGGGCCAGCGCCTGCTGCGAGAGGTTGACCGAGTCGGTACGCATGTAGGTGATGAGACCCTGCTCGTAGAGGTGCTGCGCCACGGACATCGTCTGCGAGACGCTCATGCCCAGCTTGCGGCCCGCCTCCTGCTGGAGCGTCGAGGTGGTGAACGGCGGCGCCGGGAAGCGCTGTGCGGGCTTCTCCTCGGCGCGGGCCACCGTGAAGGTGGCGTCGATGCAGCTGCGCAGGAACGCCTCGGCCTCCTCGCGCGTCTCGAAGCGCGACGAGAGCTCGGCCTTGAAGAGCGTCTTGTCAGGGTCGTCGGCGGCGTGGAACTGCGCCACGACGCGGTAGTAGGGGGTCGAATGGAAGGCGATGATTTCGCGCTCGCGCTCCACGAGCAGCCGTACGGCAACGCTCTGCACGCGGCCCGCCGAGAGCGCCGGCCGCACCTTCTTCCACAGCACGGGCGAGAGCTCGAAGCCCACCAGACGGTCCAGAATGCGGCGCGCCTGCTGGGCGTTGACCAGATTCATGTTGACCGTGCGCGGGTGCTCGATGGCGTCGAGAATCGCCCGCTTGGTGATTTCATGGAATACGATGCGCTTGGTCTGGTCCACGGGGAGACCCAACACTTCGGTCAGGTGCCATGCGATGGCCTCTCCTTCGCGGTCTTCATCGGATGCGAGCCAGACGGTCTTGGTCTTCTGCGAGAGCTTCCGCAGCTCGTCGACCACCTTCTTCTTGTCGCTCGGTATTTCGTAGACGGGCTTGAACCCCTCCGAGATGTTGATGCCGAGGTCCTTCTTGGCCAGGTCGCGGATGTGTCCGAAACTCGATTTGACGACGTAGTCCTTGCCGAGGAACTTCTCGATGGTTTTGGCCTTGGCCGGGGACTCGACGATTACTAAATTTTCCTGCATGTTCTGTATCTCTCTGTCCTAAAACGCGAAAACCTAAGTATCGCACTTAGGTTGTCCGCGGTCGGTATTTTCTTTTTCCTGCTTGGTTGCTTGTTCTGCACCTTCGTTTACTTGAGCATCGTGTAGGTCAAATCGAGCCGGATGGGGGCCGTGTTCTGACCGTCGTTCTCGCCCTGGATGACCGCGTGGGTCGGCGTGAAGAGCGAGTAGGCTTCGGGACCTATGTAGAACGAGCGCTTCTCGATGTTGTCCCAGTCGATGCGGCTCCAGTTCTCCTCCGAGGTGAGCTCGTCGTAGGAGAGGCGCTCGAATCCCAGGCGCTTCTTCTCCTTCATGTAGCTGTTCCACAGCTCCTGCAGATGGGCCGAGATGTCGAGCACGTAGCAGCCGCGGCTGCGGTTGATGTAGCCGCCGTAGGAGAGCGTCGAGCTGTACTGCTGCTCGTAGGCGTAGGCGTAGTCCGAGATGCCCGAGAGCTTCTTGAAGTTGGTATAGGAGCCCAGACGCTCCATCGAGCGGTCCATCTCGTCGATGAGCGAGCTGAGGTTGGGGATGCTCTGCCAGTCGTAGTCGCTGTCGGTGAAGTAGATGGACATCTTCGCCTGGCTGACGCCCATGTTGGTGTACCAGAGCGCCGGGTCCTTGCGCTGCGCAAGCTCGTTCTCCCGCTGGCGCACGGCCTCCAGCTCCTTGAAGAACTCCTCGGTGAAGGTCAGCTCCGAGAGGACGCCGCCCATGCCGTCGACAAAGATGCGGCGGTTCTCGGGACGCGCCTCGTTCGTCTCGACCGCGTCGTCGAGGTTGATGCGCAAATCGCCGCTGACGGTCGCCTTGCTGTAGTCGCGACGGATGGTGTTGACCGAGAGGTTGCCCGCCTTGGATTGCTCGTCGTAGAAGTAGAAGACCAGTCCGATGGTATCCTTGATGAGCGTCGGGTCGCTCTCCAGACGGTTACGTCCGTAGATTGAGAGTCCGGTCGATTCGAGCTTCGTCGTATAGACGGCGCCGCCCGAGGTGGCATCCTCCTTGGGGATGATGTAGAGCCCCTTGAACTCCTCGATGAACTGCTCGATGCTGTCGAGGCTGTAGACCGAGTAGTCGTCCTTGTACTTGCCCTCCTGCAGCATCAGACGCCGCACGAAGGCGCGCCCCTCGTCGGTGGCCGTCATCGTCACGGCGATGGTCGCCGGGCCGGTCTTCTTCCCGTCGGGGAAGGTGAACTCGAAGAGCGGCTTCGAGTCGGCCGAGATGATGCCCTCCTTTACGGGGTCGAAGTTGAGGTAGTAGTTCGAGTCGCGCTCGCTCTTCCCCTCGCCCAGAGGCTTTTCGGTGATGTACTTGTTGCTCAGCACCTCGTAGACGTAGTAGGTCTGGGGCTGGAGCGTGTCGCCCGTGTAGCTGCTGATGCCGAGCATGATTTGCGCCGAGTCGAAAATCGGCCGGTAGCCGAAGTATCCCGAGTCGACGGCGTAGTAGCTCACGTACTGCGAGAGGAAGCCCGCCGTACGCAGTCCGAACGTGTCGCTGAGCATCGTACCCATGTAGCCCGAGCCGAGATTCGACGAGATAATCGAATCGGTCTGGTAGAGGCGCGTTTCGAAGTATTTGTTGGGGTTGAATTCTCCGTTGGCAAGACGCCCGCCGAGGGTCGTGAAGCCCGCCTTCAACTCCTGGTTTTCGGGAATGAGGTTCGAGCCCAGCGTGTCATCCACCTTCGTGCAACCTGCAAAAGTCATCGCTCCGGCGGCGGCCACGACGGCCAGGCTCCGGAGCACACGGCTGAGGTTATTGGAGTGCTTCATAGAATCGGTTGTAATTGTCGAAAAAGTCTGCCTCGTCGGGCGACTGGTACTCGAGCAGGGGTTTCCCGCTGCGGCGGGCCAGTTCGACGACCGCGGCATCCGCTCCTGCGGAGCCGACGACCACACCGTCGGCATACTTCATAACGAAGCGGCAGAGATTTTCGTATGACGGGGCCTCGAGAATCGACAGATTTTTGTCCTTGACCCCTTCGTGGGCGATTTTCGTACGGAACTCACGCTCCAGTTCACCGGGGAAGCTGTCGTCGTAGAGCGAGACGACAATCTTCACATCTCTGAAGATGGGGTCGTCGGCGAAGATTCGCTTCAGATAGACCGGCACCACGCTCGCGAGCCAGCCGTGGCAGTGGACCACCGTGGGGGTCCAGCGCAGCTTCTTGACCGTCTCGAGCACGCCGCGGGCGAAGAAGATGGCCCGTTCGTCGTTGTCGGCGAAGTAGTTGCCGTCGGCATCCTTGAGCACCGCCTTGCGGGCGAAGTAGTCGTCGTTGTCGATGAAGTAGATTTGCACGCGTGCCGAGGGTATCGAGGCGACCTTGATGATGAGCTGGTGGTCGTTGTCGTCGATGATGAGGTTCATGCCCGAGAGGCGGATTACCTCGTGCAGCTGGTGCCGCCGTTCGTTGATGCACCCGTAGCGAGGCATGAACGTGCGGATTTCATTCCCGCGTTCCTGCATTGCCTGCGAAAGCATGCGGCACAGCTTCGCCTCCTCCGTTTCGGGCAGATAGGGGGCGATTTCCTGACACACGTACAGAATCTTTGATGCCATGACAGACTGTTTTCGGTGAATGGCACCCTGCCTCGGGTGAGCGTCGGCCCGGCGATGCAGGGATGCGTCCGTGCAAAGATACGAAAAATTTCTTAAAGAATCAGCATCGCGTCGCCGTAGGTGCCGAAGCGATAGCCCTCCTGCTTGGCCACCTTGTAGGCGTTCATGACGGTGTCGTAGCCGCCGAAGGCCGCCACCATCATCAGCTGCGTGGAGTAGGGCAGGTGGAAGTTCGAGACCATGGCGTCGGCCACCGTGAAGTCGTAGGGGTAGAAGATGAACTTGTTGGTCCACCCCTCCATGGGCTTGATCATGCCGTTGGTCGAGACGGCCGTCTCGAGCGTGCGCATCACCGTCGTGCCGATGGAGACCACCTTGTGGCCGCTGCGCTTGGCGTTGTTGACCGCCTCGGCCGCCTCCTCCGTGACGAAGAACTGCTCGGAATCCATCTTGTGCTTCGAGAGGTCCTCGACGTCGACCGTGCGGAAGTTGCCCAGACCCACGTGGAGCGTGATGAAGGCGCTGTCGACCCCCTTGATTTCCATGCGCTTCATCAGGTGCTTCGAGAAGTGCATGCCGGCCGTCGGGGCAGCCACGGCCCCTTCGTGGCGGGCGAAGATGGTCTGGTAGCGCTCGGCATCCTCGGGCTCGACCTTTTCGCGCACCCAGCGCGGCAGGGGCGTCTCGCCCAGCTTGAAGAGCGCCGCCTTGAACTCGTCGTAGGAGCCGTCGAAGAGGAAGCGCAGCGTGCGGCCGCGCGAGGTGGTGTTGTCGATGACCTCGGCCACCAGCAGGTCGTCGTCGCCGAAGTAGAGCTTGTTGCCGATGCGGATTTTGCGCGCCGGGTCGACCAGCACGTCCCACAGCCGCAGCTCGCGGTTGAGCTCGCGCAGCAGGAAGATTTCGATTTCGGCCCCCGTCTTCTCCTTGTTGCCGTAGAGGCGGGCCGGGAAGACCTTCGTGTCGTTGAAGACGAAGAGGTCCTTCTCCTCGAAGTAGTCGAGAATATCCTTGAAGATGCGGTGCTCGATGGTACCCTTCGAGCGGTTGATGACCATCAGCCGCGCCTCGTCACGGTTCTCCGCCGGATATTTGGCCAGCATGTCGGGGCTGAAGTCGTAGCCGTATTGAGAAAGTTTCATGATATGTTGAGAAATTTGACTTTTCGACGCTTGAAACAACAAACAATCAGTATTTTTCTATACGTGGAAAAGTCTTTTTTGTTTCAATTTCCGAGAGTTTTTTCATAAAATCGTCGAGCTGCCACGCCTCGTCGGCCGTAAAACCGCCGCTGCGCGTGCGGCGCAGCGAGGTCAGATGGGCGCCGCTGTGGAGCTCCTCGCCGATTTCGCGGGCCAGCGAGCGGATGTAGGTCCCCTTGCTGCAGCGCACGCGGATGCGGATGCGGGGCAGGTCGTACTCCTCGAGCCGCAGCTCGTAGATGGTGATGAGCGCCTGGCGCAGCGCCACTTCCTCGCCGGCGCGGGCCAGTTCGTAGGCGCGCGTCCCCTCGATTTTCTTGGCCGAGTAGAGGGGCGGCGTCTGGAGCCGTTCGCCCGTGAGGGCGGCGAGCGCCTGCTCGACCCCCTCGCGCGTGATGTGGTCGATGGGGTAGGTCTGGTCGACGGGGTGCTCGAGGTCGTAGCTCGGGGTGGTGGCCCCCAGCATCACGTCGGCCACATACTCCTTCTCCTCGGCCTGCAGGGCGTCGACCTGCTTGGTGGCGCGGCCGATGCAGACCAGCAGGACGCCCGTGGCCAGCGGGTCGAGCGTTCCGGCATGGCCCACCTTGATTTTGCGGTAGCCGGCGCGGCGCAGGGCGAACTTCACCTTGCGCACCACGTCGGTCGAGGTCCAGCGCAGCGGCTTGTCGATGACGGCGATGTACCCCTCCTCGAAGTTTACATCGCGCAGGTCGTGTTGCGGCGTCATGCGTGGAGCGTGTAGCTGAGGATGGAGACGATGCCGGCGGCGGCGCAGTAGAGTGCGAACCAGATGAGCTTGCCGCGCTTGACGATTCCAATCATGAAGCGGCAGGCGAGCCATCCCGAGATGAAGGCGGCCAGGAAGCCGCAGAGCATCGGCACGGTGCCGATGCCGGCCGACAGCTCCCCCTTTGCGGCCTCGAGCAGCGCCTCGCCCATGATGGGGGCCAGCACCATGAGGAACGAGAACTGGGCCACGGCGGCCTTGCGGTTGCCCAGCAGCAGGCCGGTGGCAATCGTCGAGCCCGAGCGCGAGAGTCCGGGCATGGCGGCGCAGGCCTGCGCCACGCCGATGAGCAGGGCGTCGCGGTAGGAAATCTGCTCCTTGGGGCGCGGCTTGGCGTAGTAGGCGAAGGCGAGCAGGGCGGCCGTCAGCAACAGCATGGCCCCCACGATGGCCAGGATGGCGGGCGAGCCGAGCAGCGCGTTGAGCTGCTCCTTGAAGAGGAAGCCCACGATGCCGATGGGGAGCATCGAGAGGAGGAGCTTGAGCACGTAGGCCTGCTCCTCGTTGAAGCGGCGCGAGAAGAGCCCCCGCATGAGGCGGACAATTTCGTGCCAGAAGACGACGATGGTGCTCAGCACCGTAGCGGCGTGGAGCGTGACGTCGAACGAGAGGTTCTCCTCCAGCTCGACGCCCAGCAGCTCCTTGGCAATCTGAAGGTGGCCGCTGCTCGAGACGGGGAGGAATTCGGTGATGCCCTGCACGATTCCGAGCAGGATGGCTTGCAGTGTATCCATTGTTTCTATAGGCTTTTTGTCGTTGTGCGGAGGCGCCGCGCCGGGACGGGTCACTGGGGCCGGGGCGCAGCGACGCGAGCGACCGTCGGGCGGGTTTATTCGTTGCGGAAGCGCTTCATGATGGCGAAGATTTCGATGACGAATCCTCCGACAACCAGAATCGGGGCCAGCGTGATGCGCCGCCACGAGAACATGGCGTAGTTGAATTCGTCGGGCGAGTCGCTGCCGCCGCCTGCCATGAGGATGAACCCCAGAAGGATGACGGCGAAGCCGACGGCCAGCAGGATGTAGTTGCGCCGTGTGAGGGGCATGCGGGGGTCGCTCTGCTCCGAAGGCGTTTTGTGCTCTTTTTTCATCGGTGAATCGGTATCAGTAAAGATATATCTTGTTGGACTTCATGTTGACGAACTTGTTGAGGGACACCAGCGTGAAGAGGAGCGAGATGACCACGCCCCCCAGCAGCATCGCGCCGACGATGATGCCGATTTTGGTCGCCTCGGCGATGGTCAGCAGCTCGGGCACCGCCTCGTTCAGCCCGTAGACCGTGGCGGCGAAGAGCAGCGAGGCGACCACTCCGGCAACGAGCCCCTGGGTGACGCTGCTGGCCAGGAAGGGCTTCATGATGAACCACTTGGTGGCGCCGACGAGCTTCATCGTGTTGATGAGGTAGCGTTTCGAGAAGATGGCCAGCCGGATGGTGTTGTTGAGCAGGATGAGCGAGATGACGAGCAGCGCGCCGCCGAAGAGCAGCAGCACCAGCCGTATCTTGCCCACCGTGGCGTGCATCTGTCGGGCCACCTGCGCCGGGTAGGAGACGCACTCCACCCCTTCGAGCGCCTCCGTGCGGGCGATGAAGGCGTCGAGCTGCTCCTCGTCCGACGAGCCGGCCGTGAGGGTCAGCTCGAAGGAGTCGCGCAGGGGGTTCTCGCCCAGCAGCTCCTCGAACTCGCTGGCGAACATCTTGCGGAACTCGGCATCCTCAGTCTTCTCCTCCTTCGACGAGAAGGCGATGGTGCCCACCAGCTCTTCGGCCGTCAGCGTGCGGTTGATGGCCTCGCGCTCCTCCTCCGAGAGTCCGTTGCGCAGTTCGACCGTCACGGCGATGCTCCGCTGCAGCGTGTCGGCCATCTTCATGGCGGCGACCATCAGGTATCCCACCGACCCCAGCAAAAAGAGGACCAGCGCCACGCTGACGGTCGATACGATGTATGAATTGCGGACTTTCCGCTTGAGTCTCTTGTCGTCTTTCATCTCTTGTCTCCGATTTGCCGGCCGACCCTGCGGCCCCGACCGGCGTTTTTCCAGCATTTTTCCAGGTTGCCTCCTGCACTGCAACTTCCCGAAGCCTCTCGGTGGCTTTCCGTGGCACCCGACCACTCTTCGCAGTCACCTTTGGTCTCCTGTGGCTTTCCGCGGCTCCCCGGCGGCAGTCCGGTTATTTCCTCCGCCCGCCGCATCCCGGCATATTTCCCCCGGCCGCCCTGCCTGGTCGTTCCCCGGTTGTCCTGTCCGGGCGGACTATTCGCCCTTCTGCCCCTTTTGAGATTTGGGCCCGTCGGGCTGCTCCGTGTCGGTGCCGGCAACCTTCCGGCGGCGCAGCGAGAGGAGGAGCGCCGCGACGGCTCCCAGAAGGATAAGCGCCGAGCAGATGCCCGTCACCGTCTCGGCCGCACCCCAGCCCGGGGCGCGGAAACGCCACTCGACGGTGTGGTCGCCCTCCGGGAGCAGCATGGCCCGCAGCAGGTAGTCGGCCCGGAAGTAGGGGGCCTCCTGCCCGTCGACGAAGGCACGCCAGCCCTTGTCGTAGTAGATTTCCGAGAAGAGAGCCATCGCCTCCCGGGGGGCGCTGTATTCATAGACGAGGCGGTTGGGCCGGTACTCCGTCAGGGTGATGCGCGCCGTGGCGAGGGAGTCCTCCTTCGCGGGCCGGAATCCCTGCATCGCCTCCCGTGCCGATTCCGCCACGACGGCCGTCGTGCGGAGGTTGACCTGCCCCAGCAGCTCAATCTCCTCGCGGGGCGTGGAGGCCTCGAGAAGGCTGTCGACGAACCATGCGGCGCCGAAGGCCGTCGTGCGGCGTACGGCCTGCGGGGTGCCGTCGTCGCCCGGGACGATTAGATAGCGCGTGTTGAGCATGTCGAGCACCTGCTCGTCGCCGTTGGAGAGGTAGCGGTCGATGAGGTCCTGGTAGCGGGAGAGCTTGGCGCCGTGGTAGCCGCCCACCGAGCGGTGGAAGTAGGAGGTCGTGGCGTCGTTGAAGGGGCTTACCGTGAGGTTGAAGACCCGGTATCCGGGCTCACCCTTGTCGGCCAGTATCTCCTTGTCGGCCGCCGTGGGTACAATCTGCTGGCGGCGGGCCGGCACGAAATTCTCGTCGGAGAGGAAGCGGCGGTCGACCGGCAGCAGGTCGGCGACCACCACCACGCCCAGCAGCGCCACCAGCGCCCCGCGCCGGATGCGCCCGAAGGCATAGAGCGCCACGCATCCGGCCGCCAGCACCACGAAGAGCAGCGAACGCCATGCGTCGGCGCTCATCATCCGGGCCCGTTCGGCCGCCATGGCGGCACCCGCCGCCTCGCCCCACTCGACGTCGGCACCGCGGTCGATGTACTCCTGCATGCCGTTGGCCTGGAAGATGTGGTGGAACTGGTCGGTCATGAAGGTCGTGCTCTCCGCGCGGCCGAAGTCGAAGAGCGACCCGCCGCCCAGCGCCAGTACCAGGCAGAGGCCGCCCGTGATGCCGGCCGACCAGCCCAGCGCCCGCAACAGCCTGCGGCGCGACGCCCCGCCACAGCGGCATGAGCGCCAGCGCGCCCAGCAGCGGCACGGCCCACTGCACGATAACCAGAATCATCGTCACGGTGCGGAACTTGTCGTATCCGGGCAGGTATTTGAACGCCAGTTGGGTGAGTCCCATGAAGTTGTGGCCCCAGGCGAGCAGCAGCGCCGCCACGCTGGCCGCCACGAGCCACCACTTGTTGCGGCCGCTGGCCAGGGCGATGCCCAGCGCGGCGAGCATCAGCGCCGCGGCGCCGAGGTAGGTGGGGCCTCCCGTGTAGGGCTGCTCGCCCCAGTAGGCGGGCAGCTGTTCGGCGGCGCCGCGCAGTCCGTAGTCGTTCAATACGGCCGCCCCTT
>ENA-ORRI01000639-ORRI01000639.1-human-gut-metagenome-genome-assembly--contig:-NODE-639-length-17427-cov-3.79191_pt1 | contig 17427 bp, 14 predicted proteins | sample MGYA00242172_ERZ509128 | MGnify/ENA primary metagenome ERZ509128 (study PRJEB26280, sample SAMEA2338623) | human gut metagenome | biome: human gut; feature: human-associated habitat; material: faeces... | reverse complement strand
AGGCTCCTGCAGTAGATAATCCTACTCCTGAACCTGCTGAAGTAGAACTAGGTGCTCAGGATACAGATGAAGAAAAAGCTAGACGAGGCAAGAAAGGTCTACGTATAGATCGAAATACTTCTGTCGGTACCACTAGATCCATTAGATCTGGTGCAAACCTTGTCTAATATAATAATTAACATAGTATGTAATATTATCCGATACAAATGAAAAACAATATCAGAGAATTTAAGAATGAAGATGAGTTGATGTCTTGTATTGACATTGTTATCAATTCAATCATTAAGAATGCAAAGAACATTAATGTAATTAAGAACATTAATCCTAATCATTGCAAGACATTGTGCAAGATGATCTTTAATAAACAAATTGAAGATTATTATATTTATTGTTTTGCTGACAAAGAAACTGATGAGCCTGTAGGCGCATGTCTTCTTTCTTGTGGGTCTCCTTGGTATGACCCTGACTTGCTTATTCTTAATGAAGAGTTCATTGTTTCATTTAAGAAAGGAGCTGGTGTAGCTAGAGATCTTGCAGAGTTCCTAAAAGGTGAACTAAAGAAAGGCAATGTAGACTTCATTCAAACAGGGAGTGTTAATGATTGGTGTAGTAAGATGTTGTGCAATACTTACACTAAAGCAGGGTTTCATTTGTACAATAATTATTACATGAGTAAAGAAGATTTAATAGAATAAATAATTAATTATGGGTTCTGTAAAGAAAGCTATTAAGAAGATCGCAAAGATTTCTACAGGTGGTCTTATAGGTGGTGGAGACAATAAGGGTCAGGGTGCACAAGAACAGGTTACTCCGGCTCCTGAGATTGGTACTAACACTGAGACTACTGAGGTTGATACGTCCGATCAGGAAACCTCTGGTACTGCTACAAAGAAGAGACGCAGACGAGGAAAGAGTTCTCTAAGAATTGATACGGGTGTTAACTCTTCTGGCGGTCGTGGACTGAATATTACGTAAGAGGGTTCTTGTATGGCTACACAAAACTATGTTCCCACAGAGGGAGCTAAGGTAGTCTATGACAGACTCTCACAGGATAGAGACAACTACACACAAAGAGCTGAGAAGTGTGCTACTTATACAATACCTCAGCTGTTCCCAAAGGAATCTGATGATGGCGGGACGAGCTATGAGACACCTTACAATTCTGTAGGTGCTAGAGGCTTGAATAATCTGGCATCAAAACTTCTGTTGTCGTTGCTACCCCCAGGGCAGCCCTTCTTCAGACTAGGGCTGGATCAGGAGTCCACTCAGAAACTAAATGAATCTGGTGATGACCAACTGAAAGATACCGTTGAGTATGGCTTGTCTATGATGGAGCAGAGCATCATGAAGTACATGGAGGCTCAGTCTCTTAGACCTACTCTCTTTGAGTGCATCAAGCAGTTGATTATTGCAGGTAATGCTTTGTTGTTCCTTCCTCCTAAAGAAGGTGGTGTTAAGTGTTATACCCTCAGGGATTATGTTGTAGAGAGGGATGGGACTGGTAATGTCCTTCAGCTTGTTGCACGTGATGTCCTAGCTAGAGGTTCCCTGCCGGAAGAGCTTAAGTCTCTTATACCTGACACAGGTGATCAATCGATCAATCAGAAGGTTGAAGTATATACCCATGTCTATAGAGAGTCCCCTAATTCTTGGGGTTCCTATCAGGAGATTGAGGGTCAGGTAGTAAATGGATCTGAGCAGCACTACCCCCTAGATAAGTCTCCTTGGATTCCTGTGAGATTCTGTAAGAAGGACAATGAGAACTACGGTAGATCTTTTGTTGAAGATTACCTAGGTGACCTTATCTCCCTAGAGAACCTTAGTAAGTCCATTGTGGACATGTCCATGATTAGTGCTAAGGTTATGTTCCTAGTGTCTCCTTCTTGCCAGACAAACATACGTGCTCTCTCTAAGGCAGAGAATGGAGCCTTTGTCAGAGGCAGACAGGAGGATATTGTTCCCATGCAGTTGAACAAGGCAGGGGACATGCAGACTGTCTTTACTACAGCTCAGCAGATAGAATCTCGACTCTCCTACGCGTTCCTGTTGAATAGTGCCGTACAAAGACAAAATGACAGAGTTACGGCAGAAGAGATTCGATACGTTGCAGGTGAACTTGAAGATACCCTAGGTGGTGTCTACTCTCTCTTATCGCAGGAGCTGCAGCTACCCTTGGTATCCTGTGTGATGAACCAGATGGCATCCCTGAACTTGCTCCCTGTTATTGATGAGAGCATAGCTACCATTGAGCCTACTATTGTTACTGGCATGGATGCTTTGGGTAGAGGCCATGACTTGTCTAACCTTACTCAGGCTATTGGTCTTATTGCACAGCTTGGTGAGCAGGCATTCAGTACCATCAACATGAACAATCTTATCTTGAGAATCTTTACTAGTTCTCAGATTGATGCTACTGGTCTTGTTAAGACACCTGAGCAGATGCAGGAAGAACAACAGGCTATGATGGAGCAGTATGCACAGCAGGCTGGTGTTGATGCACAGGCACAGATGGCTGTAGACAACAACAATCAGCAGCAACAGTAACAATAACAACAATTAACTATAGAGGAAACAATAAGTGGAGTTGGATAATCCTACTTCTGCTCAGGAAACTGAAGTCATGATTTCGGACAACATGCAGATTCAGTTGGACGGTGGTGATGACAGTAATTCTATCCTGAATACAGAGACAACTAATGATAACCCCGAAGAAAATAATGGCACATCTAGCACTACTGGGGTTAATCAAAGTAATACTGAAAATAATACTGGCAATACTGATGGTATTTCAAACATTCAGACAGAAGTAGACAAGAATGAAAAGGTTCTTGCAGCTGTCAAGAATGATCTTAAGGCTAAGGGTGTTGATCTTAATAAGGCCATTAAGGAATACAACAGTACCGGCACTTTGTCTTCTCAGACCATTGCTGACCTCATGAATGCAGGGTATCCTTCTGAGGTCATTGAGGGGTTCATTGCTTCACGACAGGCACTGGAAGAGAAGTTCACTAATGAGGTCTATAAGCTTGCCGGTGGTGAGAAGGAATACCAGAAGCTCACACAGTGGGCATCTGCTAATCTACCTAAGAAGGTTGTAGATACCTTTAATAAAGCTATTGATAACAATAACCTTGAAGCACTATCGCTGATGCTTGAAGGTATTAAATCTAAATATACAGCGACCTATGGCACTCGTAATCCTAGCATCATTGGTAATGCTTCGAGTGCAGCTCCTAAAGCTAATGGCTTCACTAGTAAAGAAGAAGTCATTAAGGCTTTCTCTGATCCTAGATATGGTCGAGACCCGCAGTATATGCGAGAGATGGAGCTTAAGATGTTTAATACAGCACTTTAATTATAAACTAATAATAACATACATACACTAAAATAAATAAATATTATGGCAGCACTTGCAACTAATTCTATTTCTAACCCCGGCCAAAACCTATCGACTGGTGATCGTGATGCTCTATTCATGAAGATGTTCTCGGGTGAAGTCCTGACGGCCTTTGCTCGTACTTCGGTCATGATGGGCCGACATGTTGTTCGTACTATCCCGCACGGGAAAAGCGCTTCGTTCCCCGTGATGGGCCGTACGCACGCTAAGTATCTAGCCCCCGGCAATAACCTTGATGACCAGCGTAAGAAGATGGAGAATACCGAAAAGGTTATCGCCATTGATGGTCTTCTTACGGCTGACTGCCTTATCACGGATATTGATGATGCGATGAATCATTATGATGTCCGCACGGAATACTCGAGACAGCTTGGTGAAGCTCTTGCTCAGGCTGCTGACTGTGCCATCATTAATGAACTTATGAATATGTGCCTTAAGGATCAGTCGAAGGGCATGCCTGAAAATATTCCGACAAATACCGATCTTGGAAACCCCGGCACTGGTAAGGCTTTTGAGTTTGTTACGGGTCTTGACATCAGCACCTCGGCTGACTTCGGCAATAAGCTCCTTGAAGGTCTTATTGAAGCCCGTGCTAAGTTCACTGACAACTGGGTTCCGCAGGGTGACCGTTACTGCCTTGTGACGCCTGAAGGTTACTCGGCTATCATTCGTGCTCTCATGCCGGATGCCGCTAACTACATGGCTATGTTTGATCCTACCTCGGGTGCCCTGAAGAATGTCTGTGGCTTTGAGATTGTGGAAACCCCGAACTTCACTAATGATGGTGTCGATGGCAAGCATGCACTTAACAGTGTCATCAAGACTGCTGTCCCTGAAGCTGTGGTGTTCCATCGCTCGGCTGTGGGTACGGTGAAGCTTCGTGACCTTGCTATGGAGCGTGCCCGCAGAGCTGAATATCAGGCTGACCAGATCATCGCCAAGTACGCTATGGGTCACGGTGGTCTTCGTCCTGAAGCTGTTGGTATCTTTGTTAAGACAGCGCAGGCTCCTGCGTAATAGCTTATGGATTACCGTATTCTTCACGGTAATTCTTATTTCCTAGAACTCAGGAAGTGGGGCAAAGACCTCACTCCTGAGGAAGCTAAGAAGCTAGGGTTGATTAAAGAATTAAAGGATTCTACACCTTCTTCTCCTGCCGACCAAAAGGTTACAAAGGTAACCCGAAGAAAGAAGGTAACTACTAATAACAACAAGTAAACTCTGGGAGAAAATATGATTGTAACACCATCTAATGAATTGGATGCGGTTAATGAAGTCCTCTCCTCAGTGGGTGCAAGTCCTATCTCTACTCTTGAAGATGATCTTGATGTAGACTCTTTGAATGCTCAGAGAATTCTTCATGGAGTATCCAAGGAGATTCAGAGTAGAGGATATGACTTTAATACAGTTAATGATATAACACTCATGCCCGACGCTGATAGTGGCCTAGTACCGTGTCCTAATAGTTATCTTAGATTCTTTAGTGACGGTATGAAGCTTATCAGAAGGTCGGGCTATTTTTTCGACATAGAGAGTCAGACCAACGAGTTTCCTGAAGGCTTGTCTGTAGGTGAGCTAGTTAAGGAACTTGATTTTGATGCTCTGCCGGATGTCTTTAGAAAATACATTACTGTTAGAGCTTGCAGAATATTTCAGATGAGATACCTCACTTCTCAGGAAATAGATCAGCACCTTATGACTGAGGAGTCTAGTGCATATGCAGATATTATAGATTATGACCTTATGCAGGGCAACTATAATATCTACAATGATGACCAGACAATATCTCAGAATATTCAGAGGAGCTAAACATGCCACTGGTTTCACAAAGCATATCTTCATTCAAAGGTGGTGTGTCTCAGCAGCCTGATATTGTTAGATTTGCAGATCAGGTACAAGAACAAATAAATGGGTTCTCTAGTGAAGTTGAAGGTCTACAGAAGAGACCCCCTACGATTCATGTAGCTAGACTGGGCGACCAAGTTAATCCTAAGACTCTTAAGTATCATGTTATTAATAGAGATGATACAGAGCAATACATTATGGAGATGGGCAATGGCTCTATAAGAGTGTGGGATCTACAGGGTAACCCTAAGACAGTGCAAATTAAGGAGGATGCTAGTTACATTACATCGAGTAATCCTCAGAAAGACTTTAGAGCTGTTACTGTAGCTGATTATACATTTATTCTTAATAGAACAGTCTCTACTAAGATGACTAGTGATAAGTCATCTAAGTCTGGTACAGATAAAGCACTTATCTACATTAAGAATGCCAACTATGCTAAGTCTTATGCCATATTTATTAATGGTACTTTCTACTGCGGGATGATTACACCTGACGGTGGTGAAGCTAAGCAGGCAGTTCAGGTTACTACGTCCTTCATTGCCAATAGATTAGCTGAGCTGTTTGAGGGTAACTATACAAACACAGGTGAGCCTTCATGGACTACTTATAATGAACTGCTACAGAACCTAGGTGGTAGAGCTACTGCGGGTTACTCTCGTAATCCTAATGCAAGCTTTAGTTCTTATAGTGCCTCTGTGTCTGGTGACTCAACAATTGTCATTACATCATCTAGAAACTATAACATGCCGGACGTAGACTTTAGAGATGGTATGGGTAACACTAATGCCTATGCCATTAAGGGTGCTGTGAACTCTACATCTAAACTGCCTCCTACGGCTCCTGATGGTTATCCTGTGAAAGTTCAGGGTGAAACTAATGAAGATGAGGATGACTATTGGGTTAGATACAACTCATCTACTAATACATGGCAGGAATCCGTAGCTCCTGATATTGAGTACAAGATTAATGCATCTACAATGCCTCATGCTCTTATTAGACAAGCAGATGGCACATTTACTTTTGAGAAACTAACATGGGCTGATAGAGAAGTAGGTGATGACGATACTAATCCTGTGCCCTCTTTTATTGACAGAACAATTAATGATATATTCTTTTATAGAAACAGGTTGGGTGTAATCAGCGATGAGAACATTATTTTGTCAGGGTCATCCGACTTCTTTAACTACTGGTATAAATCGGCCGCAAGCATTGCTGATACTGACCCTATTGATGTTGCTGTAAGCTCCAATAAGGTTGCAATCCTTACAAATGCTATTCCTTATGCTAAGGAGCTTATGCTGTTCTCTAGAGAAGGGCAGTTTGTCCTATCTGCAGATGGTGTCTTGACTCCTAAGAGTGTTAAGGTTGACCAGATTACAGCATTTAATTACACAGACAGAGCACAACCATTGAGTGTAGGTCAGTCTATCTTCTTCATTAATGACAGAGTAGACTATTGCTCACTGATGAGATACTACACCGTACAGGACGTAGCTGACCTAAAGGATGCTGAGGACGTCACTGCACACATACCTACATATATTCCTGTAGGTATCACAAGACTATCTGGTAATACAACAGAGAACTTGATTACTCTTACCTCAGAGACCTCTCCTAGTACTGTATGGGTCTATAAGTATCTCATACAGGATGGAGCATCACTGCAGCAGTCTTGGTCTAAATGGGAGTTCGGGTATCCTGAGAATACTCAGGTCTGTTTGGCAGAATTTGTCAATGCTTATATTTATTTCCTAGTAAATACTGAAGGTGGTCTATTCCTAGAGTACACTCAGCTCACAGGTAATGCAATTGACATGGAGGATGAGCCTTACAGATTGTTCATTGACAGAAAGATAAAGTATACTGTTCCGGCAGGAGCTAAGTACAGTGACTTCAATGATGAGACTACTATAAGCATCAAAGATGTATATGGTACGATTCCTCATAAAGACCTGTATTATTTTATAGACACTGATGGTTATGTTACTGAGATTTCCGATTGGGATGATACTACAGGCAACTTTACTATCAGAGGTGATGTCAGAAGCAAAGAATACTTTGTAGGAAGACAGTATAAGTTTGAGGTTACACTATCTCAGCAGAGTATTAAAGCATCTAGCTCTGATGGAGCTACAGTATCTGAAGATGAAGGTAGACTGCAACTAAGGTACTTCTGGGTAAACTATAGTGATTCTGGTGTCTTTGATGCTACTGTGTGCAATGACATGAAGAACAAGTGCTATACCTATAGAAACACAGGTAAGACTTTGGGTATCCGAAAGACAAAGCTAGGTGTCAATGAGTTGTACACAGGTAGATTTAAGTTCCCAATACAAGATAAAAATGATGAGGTAGTAATATCATTGTCAAGTGATAATCCTACACCAATCAATATTATATCAGGTGGATGGGAAGGATTCTATGTCAGAAGAAATACAAAAGTATAATAGTGATAACGTTATTCATAGTCTTTCTATTGAAGAACAGAATACTCTCAAACAGATTGTCATAGAAGCTGTCAAGAGAACAGATCAGATAGATATACCTGTAGATCAATATATACATGCCGGTGTCTATGTCAGAACAGTAAAGATACCGGCAGGTCTCATAGCTTGTGGAGCTTTCCTTAAGGTTCCCACTAGTATCATCATTAGTGGGAACTGTACTATGAGCATGGGTGACAAGATGGTGAATGTAGATGGCTATAAGGTTCTAAAGGGAGAAGCAGGAAGGAGACAAGTCTTTAGGGCCATAGAGGACACCTACATCACCATGTTCTTTAGGACAGACGCTAAGACTACGGAAGAAGCTGAGATGGAGAGTACAGATGAGTATCGTCTATTAACTAATCACAGAAAGGAATTATTGAACAGTGAGTAGTCTTATAGTTATTGGGGCTGTAGTAGGTGGAGCTTCTGGGTTTGGTGGTTCCCTATATAGCATCTCAAAACAGAATAGAAATATGATTAAGGCGTTCAAGAAGAACATGGAATATGCTCAATTGAACTATAATCATAATCAAAATGAACTAACAAAACAACAGACACAGCTATATCATCAGGCTGTCTCTGAGTTGTTCTCTCTGTCTCTCAATGCCTATCAGAACAATGCACAAGTAGAGGCCGCTATGGCTGAGACTGGTTATGAGGGCCGTAATGCCAAGAAGATAGGACAGACCCTAGATGCAGCTGTAGGTAGACAGAAGACAGCCATTAAGGATGAGTACGAAAACCAGTACAATCAGATTAGGTCTCAGAAGGACACCCTATACATACAGATGGTTAATTCTGTTGAACAAGCTAGAGACAACCTTAAGTCTCAGCTTATAGGTGGCACTCAGGCTTTCATGCAGACCCTTAATGCTACAGTTCAGGGTGCAGCTATGGGTGCCGCTACAGGTGGTGCTTTGGGTGCTCTTGGTGGAGCTGCGGGGGGTGCTGCAGGTGGAGCTTCAGGTGCTGCCGCTGCAGGTGGTGTTGATGCTATCTCAGGTGCCGCTGCAGGAGCTGGAGCAGGCACAGCTACCTCTGGTCTGACCATTACTCCTGTAGCCTCCTCTAGTGCAACCACAGTTGCTAGTGCAGGAAGTGGGGCCACAAGTATCTGGGGTTCTATGGGTTCAGCCTTTGGTAAAGGCATGCAGATTTATAATGCTTGGAGTCCTCTATTGAATGCTTCTAATTCGATGACTAGAGGATATAGATATGGAGGTTATTTCTACTAATGCCTAATGAAGATAATACAGGTGGGTTTAGCAGACAGTTCGGGGAGTGGAGATACTTTAACTCTGCCCTAGAGAAACTTGGTGGCTATAGACCCTCAATGCTCAGCCTGAATGTACCAAGTAAATTCAGAGATGATAAAGAACTTAACTGGATGACAGTGCTGGGTGAGAGCTTTAAGTTGACTCTTGGTGGACTTGAAGCTAGACAGAAGTATGTTAATAAACAGGTTGACTCTTGGTTGCGGTCTCATTCACTAGAGGAATATAAGCAGGCTGTCGTAAATAATAACCTGCCATTCCAAGATGACCCCTTGGCAATGAACAGACTCAAATATGACCATGGTAAGATTGCATTTCAGTTGGCTGAGAGAGACTTTCAGAACAGAGTAGACCGCAATGAGTTTGTCGGCATGGCTCCTGAGCAGGTGGATGCTGAGCACTTTAAGCATGTCCGTAATGCACTGAAAGAACTGAACGGTACATTCCCTTGGGCTACTGAAAGTGACTACTGGTTCAAGAAGGGTTTCTATGAGGACTCTGAAGGTGGTCGCATAAAGGTACTTGTCAGTCAGCAGAAGGTAACTAATGATTGGAATGTTCAGGAAGGTATCATGCAGGACTCAGCTCTTATCAATGCTGTGTCTAGTGACCTTAAGTCTGACCCTCTGGCTATCGTAGCTACAGTCAAGGATGTCTTTGCTAATCCTAAGGTTGCTCACTATAGTCCTGAACAAAAGCAGGCTTTGATTAAGAATGTCCTCCCCAATATCACTAAGAGACCTGATGGAGGTAAGATCCTAGATGATCTTGCAGACCTGAAGGTATTCGATGGTAGTGACCTGACACTAAAGGATGTTGTAGGTGACGTTGAGTGGTATAAGGCACACGTAGAGTCAGACAAGAATGCTTGGATAATGGACGCTGATACCTATGCTCAGGACGTTCTCAGCATTGATGATCATATAGCTCAAGGTGATGTCGCTTGGGTAATGGGAGAGCTTGAAGCAGAAGAAGCTACTAGTAGTAATAGGCGTACTGCTAGATATGAGTATCTTCTTCGTGCTGTTGGATCAGCTAAGAGACAAGCAGAGATTCTTAAGAGACGGTCCGAGGCTGATGCTAAGTCTGAGATGGGTAAGTTTGTCAAGGACAGAGATGCTGGATTCTATCTTGACTCCTTAGCTAGTGGTACTGAAACTAAACCTAACAATATTCTTGACCTAGATCAAACTTCTATTGACAAGAAGTTCTGGGAGAGAGTAGAGAGTGGTCAGTATAGTTTATCTGATATTGTTAATATAGCTAAGAATCCTACAGGTAAATACAACCCTGCTAGAGGTTACTTCAGAGCTAGAGCACAGTCCTGTCTAGCTATCATAGAGGGTCAGGCACAGGCTCTCCTTAATAACAAAGCTGCTGTCTTGTCTAAGCCTAAGTATCTTGATGATATAGCTTCAGCATTCGCTATGGATTCTACAGCTGTTGATGAGATGATGGGGGATGTACCGGATTGGCAGAAGGAAACTTTAGTTACTCTCATCAATGCTCAGAGCACAGGTCTTACCTATCAGGACATTATTAGATCGAATGCTAATTACATTACTCTAAACTCTAGCTCAGAAGGTCGTAAGAAGTTGCAGAGAATCAATGAGCGCTATGATGCTGAGTTGGATGAGATGGAGGGTAAAGGTGAGATCAAAGGTGATTCCTACAGCAGAAGCTACATTAAGACGAAGGCTCTTGCGTATACCTATAATGGACTTACTAATAGTGATGCTCTAGAGAAAGCTAGATCAGAGTTTAACAACAATCACTATAACGTTAGGGGTGCCGCAGTTCCTATTAGTTTCTTTAGGGTTACCAACAACACTAACCTAGAGGATGCTCAGGAATTCTTTGAGCATGCTGTAGACAACTTTGCTAAAGAGAACAAGGATAGATCCTTTGTTTATGGCTACAATCCTTATCTGAAGAGTTACGATATTACTGATGCGGATACTGCTGTTCTTGTAAAGAGAATAACCAATAAAGATTTAGCAACATCCTATATGAAGTTTGTTGAGAATAAGGCTAGTGAGACACCCACTACTATTATTCATGACATCCTGAACATGTTTAAGTAAGAGATAATATATGGAAGAAAATCTAGTACAGAATCCTTTCTCTCTGAGGGGTGGTCTTTCTGTTGACCCTGACAGTGCAGTAATAGTCCCTGAAGCTAGACCACCCCTTCATACAGAGGAGGAGCTTCGGAAAGAAGCTAATGAGGCTGTAGGCTTTATAGGTGGTCTAAAGAATGAATGGGGGACAGTTAAAGCTAGAATGCTATTAGCTTCCCCTTCTCCTTTTGACTTTACTACACAGTATGAACCTACATCAGAAGAACGTAAGAAGATTCTAGAGACTGTTGACTATAACCTAGACAGATATAAATCCATTGTCAGAGGGGCTAACTCTAAGGAAGACATGGAGTCCCGTATAGGTATCGTCAAAGAAGTACAGGAGTATCGAAGACAGCAGTCAATGGCTTCTATAGCTGACAACCTAGCATCTGGTGTAGGTGGTATGTTTGGTGACCCAACAAGTTACATACCGTTTGCTGGTGGTGCTAGTATGGCAGGTCGTCTAAGTCTAGCTGCTGGTTCTGCTGTATTTAGTGGGTTTGCCAATGAGTATGTCTCAGGTGACGAGAATGACCCCGTAGACAACCTAGCGAATGCTGTGATGCTTGGGGGTACTGTTGAAGGATTCTCTAGAGTCAGAGGAAAGATGTCTGGTGCTGGTCGCATTGTGGGTGATGCTGGCAGACGGGCCATGAAGACAGCTAAGGATATAGCCAATGACACTGTGCAGGACTTTAAGTATCTTAAGGGTATCCGTGGTACAGTAGGTGCTATTAATGGTCTCAGAGAGAACCTAGAGAAACACTTGCCTTCAGCCACTATTGCTGGTGTCTTTCAGAAAGCTAAAAGCATTGAGATTAAAGACATAGCCAATAAGTTCTTTAAGACTGAAGAAGGTATCAGAGATCCTAATACAGGTATCTTCAAGCAATTCAACAATGAGAAGGGTACCTTTACAGCTGAAGAGTATAAGGACTTCTATTTCAATGATGGCTACAGATTCTTTAATGAAGTAGCTGATGGCATTAATAAGCTGTCTAAAGAAATCAATATGTCTGTGGAGGAAATAAACCATAGACTTAGAAGAAAGCAGGAAGGGTTTTCTACTGACCTAGACAACAATGCAGCCTTTAACAATATCTCCAAGATGTTTGAAGGGTTCTATGGTTCTCGTGGAGATAAGCTTAAGGGTGCAGGCATGATTGATGGTAAGGTTACTCCTGAGCTATTCCAATATGAGTCTAGATCATATAGCAGAACTAGAGTAGCTGACTGGCTAAACAGAATGAAGGGAAAAACCAGAGAAGCACAGAAGAAAGCTCTAAAGACAAAGATTTCTAAGCTTCTCATGAGAACCCTTAATGACCCTAAGTACAGAGCTTTGTGGGAAGCTAAGTACAAAGAGAACCTAAAGTCTCTTGCAACTAAAGCTAACTCAAAGAATGCACCGATTCCTACTGAGATCAATGAAAAAGACTTCTTGGACTTTGTTCAGAAGGAAGCCGACAGTGATGCTCTAGGTATTGTTGACCAGAGTGTAGGTATACAGAAGGGACTCTATGATGACCCTGAGAACTTTCAATTTAACTATAGAAAGACTCGTAATCCTTGGAAGATAACTGAAGAGGATGTTGATGGGTTCTCTATTGATAGACTCCTTAGAGATATCTCAGAGAACATGGATTCATACAATAGAAGAACTTCAGCTGACCTTGGTGTTTATGATTCCTTTGGTGTCAACAACTATAAAGACCTAGAGAAACGTATAGATGATGCTATAGAAGCTGAGGTCAAACTAGCTGGTGACACAGCAGGCGCACTGAAGACAAAGAAACAGCAGAGAGATGCTTTCAGAGCCCTCATGAATGCCTACTATGGAAGAAGTGGTATGGACAATGAGGATGCAGCTTCTTTTGGCAATGCTCTGTCTGAAGCCTTGAGAAACTTTACGTTCTTCACTAAGAATGTCTTTATGGGTTTCTTAAATCACTTTGAGACAGCAGAGGCTATTAAGGCATATGGTGCTTCCTTCATGATTAAGTCTATACCTAAGCTTGAAGAGAGACTTAATGATTGGTCTCATGGGGGAATGACTCGTGCTGAGAGAAGAGATGTCATCAACAACCAATTCGGCATGGAGTCTAAGATGAGAGGGATTTGGCGAGAGATAGACAACAGGAACCTAGAGAGATTCAATGGGAACAAGTGGCTAGCTCGTTTGGTCTCTGGTACTGAATGGCTGTCTACTAACTCTCCATTCACTAAGTATCTCAATGCATCCAATGAGTCTATTACAGATTGTGCTAGAGGTATCTTTATGGGTGATCTGGTTCGCTTTGCTCATAGTAGGGTAGGAGACAGAAAGTTCTTCACAGAGGATGTCCTAAAGAGACTTAACATTGACGAAGAGGGATTCAATGATCTTCTTGAAGGTATACGAAAAGGGACTAGAGTAACTAAAGACAGACTAGAGTTTACTGATAAGTTCGCTAAGGAAGTTGAAGAGAACATGGATAGATTCATGCTCCTCAGGAGACTTGGTGACTATGTGGCCTCTGAGACTATCCTAAGACCTTCTCTAGGTGACACCTTTATTTGGAGAGGAGCTAACAAGTCTTACTTCCTTAATGCAGCCATGCAATTCAAGTCTTTTGCTCTTAGGTCTTACAGAAAGAGACTTATTAAGATGGTCAATAGGCTTGAGGAAGGAGATGCTATAGGGCAAGCTCTTACCATGTCTATTTCAGGTGCTCTTGGTCTTATGTCTTATGTTGGACAGACTGCTATGGTTGTCTCCGGTATGAACGAAGAACAACGAAGGTTATACTTTAAGAACACTATAGGTGTTGAAGACCTTAATGATGTTGATGGGGCTACACTAGCCAATGTAGCTATCAATGGTTCTATGCGTTCCTCAATACTAGCCTATCCGTCCCTATTGGTTAACATAGCTGGTCTTAAGGTTGGCATTAAGTCTACCTCAGATCAGGGCATAGAAGATAGAGATGAGGCAGGTCAGCTTAACGGTGAAGCTATCCTTAGAAGCATGTTCCCGTCCTATAACACTGTTAAGGGCCTCTATGGTATTCAAGCGGATACAAGAAACCTTATAGATGCAGGTATACTTAACCCTGATGAATACTTTGATAGAGACAGAGAACGTTATGCCAAATCCTTTGGTAGAAACCTAAAGGCTATAACTCCTAACATACCCTTGGTACAACAGGGTCTAATTAACATGATTACAGATAACGAAGATTAACATATGGCATCAACCATTATAATTTATGAGGGTGATGGTACTACAGTAGATTTTACAGTACCATTTGATTACCTCAAGAAAACATTTGTTAAGGTCATACTAGACAATGCCGATCTAAAAGGGGGTGACTACGGCGATACTAGTGTTGACTATTACTTCCTAGATGATACTACAGTCAGACTTAAGACAGCTCCTTCTAGTGGATCTGAGTTGACTATAAGACGCTATACGTCAGCTACTGATCGTGTCGTTACCTTTAAGGATGCTTCGATCCTGAAAGCTACTGATCTTGATACATCTCAGCTGCAGGCATTTCATATTGCTGAAGAAGCTAGAGACATCATCAATGATGCTCTGGTTAAAGATAGAGATGGCAATTGGGATGCTAAGGGTAATCGTATTGTCAATGTGGGTGATCCCGTTGATGAGAATGATGCGATGACCTATGGTTTCTATCTGACAGACAAAGAGAATGTTAAAGATCTGGTAGAAGAAGCTGAAGGTTATAGAGATCAGGCTCTACAGTATCGGAATGAAGCTGAGACAATCAAAGGTGATACTCAGACAATTAAGGATGAGACTAACCAGATAAAGACTGAGACTCAGCAGATCAAGACTGAGACTGAAGGTATCAGGGATGCTACTCAGCAGATAAAGGAAGAGACTCAGCAGATCAAGGAGGATGCAGCTGAGGAGACTTCTGATCTTGTAGCTCTAGCTAAAGACTGGGCCATCAAGATGGATGCTAAGGTCAATGGTGAAGACTATTCTTCCAAATACTGGGCTAATGAAGCTAAGAAGATAGAACCCAAGCTGGACATTGTAGCTGACAATATTGATGATGTTGTTAATGTCTCCAATAACATGGATGATGTCAACATAGTTGCCGGTGACCTAGATGGACAGATTTCAGCATCCATAGGTACAGATATGGGCAGAGTGGGTACTGGGTCTTCTGGTGGTGTAGAGATCACTGGTGGCAACATTAAGACAGTTGCAGACAACATATCTGACGTACAAGCTGTAGGGAATCTTATTGAGAGTGGTCAGGTAGATACTGTCATTAATGCTATAGTTACTACCAATGAGAATGTCACTAAAGCTAAGCAGTCTGAAGCTAATGCTAAGGTATCTGCGACTAACGCTAAGACCTCAGAAACCAATGCCAAAGCTTCAGAGAACCTAGCTAAGGACTGGGCTATTAAGACTGATGGGCTTGTCAATAATGAGGACTACTCCTCCAAGTATTGGGCACAACAGGCTAAGGCTAGCGCTGACGGTGCCTCTGGTTCTGCTGAGGAAATATCACAGGCAGTAGAACAAGGTAAACAGGACATCTCTTCTGCTGTGACCAGCGGTATCTCTCAGGTTAATGCAGCAGGTACAACGCAGGTAGGTCTTGTAGAGGACGAAGGTGAAGCTCAGGTACAGCTTGTAACTGCTGAAGGTACAAAGCAGAAGGGTGAACTGGAGACTGCTACACAGGAACACATTGGTCAGCTGGGTGAAGAAGGTAAAACACAAGTTAAAGCTGTGACAGCTGCCGGTACAGCTCAGGTGTCTGCTGTGAATACTGCGGGTACCACACAGACAGGATTGGTTACTAGTGAAGGTACTAAACAGGTAGGTCTTGTTACTGAAGCTGGTACAGCACAGGTAGCTGCAGTTGGATCGGCAGGGACTAAGGCTACTGAAGCAGTTAATACAGCTAAGGACAACGCTGTGACAGCTGTGAGTGCTGAGGGTACCAATCAGGTGACTCTAGTTCAGCAGGCAGGGTCTACAGCTATGACCACAATCAATAGTTCTGTAGGTCTGGCTAAGGCATGGGCTAGTAAGGTGGATGGCCCTGTTGAAGGTGAAGAATACTCAGCTAAGTATTGGGCCAATCAGGCATCTTTTGGTCAAGTGCAGGCAGATTGGAATCAGACTGTAGATACAGAAGTAGACTACATTAAGAATAAACCTGATCTTTCTGTATATGCTCTTAAGACAGAACTAGGTAATAAGCTTGATACGTCTACAGCTAACTCTACGTTTGCTACTAAGACAGAAGTTACTCAGGGTTTGGCTGCTAAGCTTGACTCTGCTACAGCTGCCAGTGCCTATGCTACTAAGACAGAACTAAGTAATAAGCTTGATACGTCTACAGCTAACTCTACGTTTGCTACTAAGACTGAGTTGACCGAAGGTCTTTCTGGCAAGATGGATACAGCTACAGCCAATAGCACCTTTGCTACTAAGAGTGCATTGACTAGTGGTCTAGCAGGTAAGTCTGACAGTAATCATACACATACTACAGCCGGTATTACTGACTTCACGTCACAGGTTAATACATTGATTAATAATTCTAGAACAATAGATTATGGGAGAGTGGGGAATTAATTATGACAATAACTCTAACAGATAAAGACATAAGCACAAGATATGCTCTACAGGAAGACTTTGATGGTGGGTTTCTAGGTAGAGATAGACAAATAGTCATAAAGACTGATGATCCTAAAGGTTATCGTCCTATCATTATGGACGGTGTTACTAGTGGGGGTAAGAATAAGGTAGCTCTTGTAGAGGATCTTACAGATTACCTTACGAAGACTGAAGGTAGTTCTAAGTATGCCACTAAGACTGAGTTGACTAGTGGTCTTGGAGCTAAACTAGATACGTCTACAGCTAACTCTACGTTTGCTACTAAGACAGAACTAAGCAGGGGTCTTGGAGCTAAACTAAATACGTCTACAGCTAACTCTACGTTTGCTACTAAGACAGAACTAAGCAGTGGTCTTGGAGCTAAACTAAATACGTCTACAGCTAACTCTACGTTTGCTACTAAGACTGAAGTTACTCAGGGTTTGGCCGCTAAGCTTGACTCTACTACAGCTGCTAGCACCTATGCTACTAAAGCTCAGGTTCCCACAATTACTAAAGGTACTACAGATCTTACTGCTGGTTCTTCTTCTCTTGCTACGGGTACCTACTACTTTGTCTATGAGTAATTACCCCTATTTTTTAGATATTTCCCATACAATAGGAGAGGAGAAAATTTATTATGGCTAAAGGGGCATATGTAGGTGTA
>ENA-ORRI01000637-ORRI01000637.1-human-gut-metagenome-genome-assembly--contig:-NODE-637-length-17446-cov-2.58887_pt1 | contig 17446 bp, 18 predicted proteins | sample MGYA00242172_ERZ509128 | MGnify/ENA primary metagenome ERZ509128 (study PRJEB26280, sample SAMEA2338623) | human gut metagenome | biome: human gut; feature: human-associated habitat; material: faeces... | reverse complement strand
AAAAGAAGCCCCCCCATCAGGCCCGAAACCCGCCGCACAAAGCTTTCCACAAGGGTAATGAAGACCGCAAACAAGAGTGCGATCGAAAGCGCCATGCCGAAACCGAAATAAACCGTGCCCGGGCCGAAAAGGTCGCAACCCACCGCCGCCGTGTGCACGAGCGCCGCGGCAAAGGAGAGCCACCACATGGGTTTGAGAGCCCCTGCTTCCGGCACGCCCCGGCTGCATACACGCACGATTTTGAGGCCCGCCGCAAAGTAGCCGAGCGCTGCAACGATTGCCAGAATCCAACCCGCTGTTATCTGCGTCATACGAAATCTTTCCCGATAGCTGTTAGAGCATCCCGGCAAAGCACTGCCCGCTCGAGCCGATGCCGTACAATAAGACGTTCGGCGCACGGCACACAAAAAGTGCCCCGGAATGCTGCGCAAAAAAGGCGATTTCCCGTCTTTGCGCGGTCCGCGTTTTGCCGACGCAGACCATTCGTTACGCCGATTTTAGTTCGAAACCGTTGACAGCACACTTAATTAGCCGGTTCTTTGCAAAAAGAAAACGGCGGCCATAACCATGCTTGACACTCTGAGCTCCCGCTTATCCCGCATTCTGAAGACTATGCGCGGTCAGGCCCGTCTGACCGAAGAAAACACCCGCGACATGGTGCGCGAGATCCGTCTTGCGCTTTTAGAGGCCGACGTGGCGCTCCCGGTGGTGCGTGACCTTATTGCCCGCATCAAGGCCAAAGCCATGGGCGAAGAGGTGATCGGGAACTTAAACCCGGGACAGGCTCTAGTAGGCGTCGTGGAGCGCGAACTCACAAGCGTCATCGGCGGAGACCGCTTAAACGTGCAGCCTCCGGCCGTTATTTTGCTCGCCGGCCTTCAGGGTGCCGGTAAAACGACCACGGCCGGTAAGCTCGCAAAGTGGCTTAAGGAAACCCAGAACAAAAAAGTCCTCACGTTTTCAGCTGACGTCTACCGCCCCGCGGCCATTGATCAGTTAAAGACGGTAACGGAACAGGCCGGCTGTGACTTCTTTCCCTCCACGCCCGAGCAAAAGCCCCTCGATATCGCCCGGGATGCCATGGACTGGGCCCGCCGCCACTTTTACGACGTGGTGATTGCCGATACGGCCGGGCGCCTTGCAATTGACGAACAGATGATGCAGGAGGTAAGCGACTTAAGCGCTTACCTCAAACCCGCGGAAACCCTCTTTGTGATTGACGCGATGCTGGGCCAGGACGCCGTCAACACCGCCAAGGCCTTTAACGAGCGGCTGACCCTCACGGGCATCATCCTCACCAAGGTCGACGGCGACAGCCGCGGGGGTGCAGCGCTTTCAGTGCGCATGGTCACCGGCAAACCCATCAAATTTGTGGGCGTCGGCGAAAAGCTCACAGGTTTTGAACCGTTTAATCCCGAGCAGATGGCCGGACGCATCCTCGGCATGGGCGACATCGTGGCCCTTGTCAAGGACGTGCAGAAGTCCGTGGATATCGAGCAGGCTCAGAAACTTGCGCAAAAGATCAAGACGGGCGAGCGCTTTGACCTCAATGACTTTAAGGCCCAGATTTCTCAGATGAAGTCGATCGGCGTCTCAGGCCTCATCGACAAACTCCCCGCGCAGTTTCAGGAAGCCGCGGCCAAGGTTAAGGACAAGGACGTCAACAAGACGATCGGCCGCACCGAAGGCATCATCAATTCGATGACGCCGAAGGAGCGGCGCAATCCGGACCTCATCAAGGCAAGCCGCAAGCGCCGTATCGCCGCGGGCGCCGGGGTCTCGGTGCAGGAAGTCAACAAGCTTCTCAAGCAGTTTGAGCAGACCCGTGAAATGATGAAGCGCATGCAAAAGGGCGGCCTTGCCAAGATGATGCGTGCGCTCGGCAATTTCGGCGGCTTCGGCGGGGGTTTCCCCGGCTTTAAGCGCTAAAGGCAAGAGCTGATGACGCGCGGCAAAACACTTGCCTGGCTGCAGTTTCTGGGAACGGCGCACGGCGTAACGGTGCTTAACTGGGAACGCGCCGCGTATGCGCGCTCGGTGAAAACCGTCACCGGGTCGCGGGCCGTACAGATCGGCAGGCCCGAACTCGATGCTTTGTCCGGCAGCAGCATCGGCCACCGGATTCTGGTGACGCCAGAGGTATGCCGTCTCTCTGATGATGACTGGCGCGAGCCCGTTGCGGCGCTCCCCGAAGCTCTGCCCCTTGCGGCAGAATGCGCCGACCTCGTTGTATGGCCTCACGGACCGGACGATACCGCAAGCGAAGCAAAAGCGGTTTTAGCTGAAATCACGCGCGTTCTCGCCCCCAATGGCGTTCTCGTTCTCACATTTTTTAATGCTTCGGGCTTTTGGGCCCTGCGGCAGAAGCTCTTTTGTACTTCACCCCGTTTACCCACGGATACGCGCGCCAGCACGGTCGCAGGCGTCAAAGCGCTTCTTGCCGCCGCAGGTCTTACGGTCGAAGGCGGTTTTTACGGTGTCTACGGAACCGCGTCGCAAAAAGAGCGTACCGAAACCACGGAAAAAGCCTCAAACCTTCTGCCCACGGGGCTTGACCTCGCGGGCAACCGCTGGTGGCCCACCTTAAGTAACGTCGTGATTCTCACGGCCCGCAAAAAAGTCTCCGGCATGACGCTTGTGGGGCGGGCGGCCTTCAGTAAAAGCGCAGTGGCCGCGTCGGTTAACCCCGCCGTGCAGCAAAATGCCTCCCGAAAAGATGCCTTATGAGTGAAACCGTTCTTGAAATCTGGACCGACGGCGCCTGTAAGTTCAACCCGGGCCCGGGCGGCTGGGGTGTGCTGATGGTCTACGGCGGCCACCGCCGCGAGCTTTGCGGCGGCGCGCGTGAAACCACGAATAACCGCATGGAACTCAGGGCCGTGATTGAGGCCTTAAGGGCCGTCAAACGCGACTGTCCCATGAAAATTCACTTGGACAGCAGCTACGTCAAGGACGGCATCACCAAGTGGATTCACGGCTGGAAGAAAAAGGGCTGGAAAAAAGAGGGGAAGACCCCGATTAAAAACATCGAGCTCTGGCAGTGCCTCGACAGAGAGCGCAACCGCTTTACGCAGATTGAATGGTGCTGGGTGAAGGGCCACGCCGGCAACCCCGGCAACGAAAAGGCCGATGAGCTCGCCAACAAGGGCGTGGTCGGTGTTTTGGCAGGCACCATCCCCGAGGACATCCCCATTGGTTCCGCCGCCGCGGAAGGAAGTTTGTTATGAGCACGCGTCAGATCTGTCTGGATACGGAAACCACCGGTATTAATGCCGAGAGCGGCGACCGCATTGTGGAAATCGGCTGCTTTGAGATTGTGGGCCGCACGCTCTCTGATGATCCGAGCCACGTTTACTGGGCTTACATCAATCCTGAGCGTGATGTGCCGGACGAAGCCGTCGCCATTCACGGCCTCACCAACGAGTTTCTCGCGGACAAACCCGTCTTTGCCGACGTGGCCGATGACTTTCTCAAATTCATCAAAGGCGCCGAACTCATCATTCACAACGCCAAGTTCGACGTGGGCTTTTTAAACGCGGAACTAAAGCGCATCGGCAAAGGCCGCGTGGAAGACTACTGCAGTAATGTAATCGACACCCTGGCGATGGCCCGTGAGATCTTTCCGGGGCTAAGAAATACCCTGGACGTTCTCTGCGGCCGCTACGGTGTGGACCGGTCGGCTCGTACGCTGCACGGAGCTTCGCTTGACGCCCGGCTTTTGGGCGAGGTGTACCTCGCGATGACGCGCCGCCAGGAAAGCCTCATCGGAGACACGGTGGAGGAAATGCTCAAGGAGGGCGGCACGATTGCGATGCCCGACAACAAGCTCTTGCTCGCGGCATCCTGTCCGGATGAAGAAATGGCCGTGCACAAAGCCTTCATTGAAAACATGAACAAAAAGTCCAAAAAGGGCCCGTGCCTCTGGACCACAAAGCTGGGAAGTCCCGAAAGCACCGTGCCGCAGCCTGCGGGCTCTGCTGATGCGCCCGCAGCAGCCGCAGCCCCGGCTCAGAAGTAATACCGCAAAGAACCGCCGGATTTTTCGGGAAATACCGGCCTTTTCTCCCTCACGGGCCCGATAACCCGATAGACTCGCGGACACATTACATTGGGACGGGTGGGCGCACACGGTGCGCCTCCCTTCCCTACCAAAGAAAAAGACTCACTTATGATCGAGCTGCAACACATTACTCAGCGCTACCGCACGCCGGAAGGCCGCGACTTTTTTGCGCTCAACGATGTCTCCTTAAGCATCAAATCGGGAGAAATCTTCGGCATCATCGGCCGCTCGGGCGCCGGCAAATCCACGCTTGTGCGCTGCATCAATTTCTTAAACCGCCCCACCGAAGGGACGGTGACCGTGGACGGCAAGTGCCTCAACACGATGACGAACGCTGAACTGCGCGCCGCACGCCGTCAGATCGCGATGATCTTTCAGCACTTCAACATTCTCTCCTCGCGCACGGTCTACGACAATGCCGCGTTTCCGCTGGAACTTGCGGGCTGGGACAAGACCGAGATCCGCAAAAAGGTGGAGCCGCTTCTTGACCTCGTGGGCCTGGCGGATCACCGCAACAAGTACCCCTCGCAGCTCTCGGGCGGCCAAAAGCAGCGCGTGGGCATTGCCCGAGCGCTTGCCTCTGACCCCAAGGTCCTTTTAAGCGATGAGGCAACCAGTGCGCTCGACCCGGAAACCACGGTTGCGACGCTGCAGCTTCTTAAACAGATTAACCGCGACCTCGGGCTCACCATCGTGATGATCACCCACCAGATGGACGTCGTGAAGGAAATCTGCGACCGCGTGGCTGTCATGAATAAGGGCGTTGTGGTTGAAGAAGGTCCCGTCATTGACGTCTTTCGCCGTCCGCAGAGCGAAACGGCGCGCGCCATGGTCGGTAACATCATGGGCCAGGAAATTGCGCCCGCGATGGTCGAGAGAATCCGAGCGCAGGTCAAAGCCGTCACCGACGGCATCCCCAACCACATTCTGAGGCTTACCTTTGTCGGAAGCGAAGTCACGCGTCCCATCATTTCCGAAGCCTCGCGGCTTTTTAACGTCGACTTCAACATTCTTCTCGGGCAGATTGCGGAAGTGCAGGGGAAGAGTTTCGGCACGCTCACGGTTCTCACCAAAGCTGATGCCGACACGCTCAGCAAGACCGTTGCCTATTTCCGCGAACACAACGTCACCGTAGAGGAGAAAACAAACAATGTCCTCTGAACTGCTGTTAATGCTTTGGAATTCTCTGCTTGAAACCATCACGATGGTGGGAATTTCAGGGCTTTTGGGGGCCGCAATCGGCATCCCCGTGGGTATTCTTCTTTATACGACAACGCCCACAGGCATTCATCCGATGCCTGTTGCCAACCGCCTGATCGGCTGGGTTGTAAACGCCATCCGCTCCACCCCCTTCATCATTTTGCTGGTGGCAATCATCCCCTTTACCCGTATTGTGGCCGGCACCTCGATCGGCACGACCGCAGCGATTGTGCCGCTCACAATCGCCGCGGCCCCCTTTATCGCACGTCTGGTGGAAACCAGTTTGCGTGAAGTGGATAAGGGCCTTATTGAAGCGGCGCAGTCCATGGGCGCCACGAATCTCCAGATCGTGACGAAGGTTCTGATTCCGGAAGCGCTTCCCGGCATCATCGCGGGGCTCACAATCGCTCTGGTCGCTTTGGTCGGGTCCTCTGCCATGGCAGGCGCCATCGGCGGGGGCGGTCTGGGCGACATGGGTATCCGCTACGGCTATCAGCGCTTTATGCCTGACGTGATGCTCGCCGTTGTCGTGATTCTGATTGTCTTTGTGCAGTCGCTGCAGAGTTTCGGTGACTGGCTTGTGAAACGCATGAGTCACAGATAACCGGCCCGTCATTTGAAGACGGCTCCGCCGGGATTTTTCCTGCGGGGCCGTTTTTTTGCGGGTCGGCGTTGGAAAAAGCCCGCCGATTGCGGCATAATCTCGTGCGCTTCGGTGGTTGCCGGAGCGAAAAACTCAAAGTGTGCGGGCGTAGTTCAATGGCAGAACGAAAGCTTCCCAAGCTTTATACGAGGGTTCGATTCCCTTCGCCCGCTCCACAGAATTCCTGATAACGGATCGTTTAACGAATGAAACGATCCGTTTTTCATATGCACCGCCCGGGGACACCGCCATGGCCACTGACCTCACGCCCGAACAGATTGAAGAGCTCAAGCACCGTCATATCCGCAGCTTTGTGCTGCGCCGCGGACACATCTCGGCCGCGCAGGAACGGGCCCTCGATGAGCTTTTTCCGCGTTACGCCGTTACCTACGAAACAAAGCTTTTTGACGCGGAGGCAGTTTTCGGGCGCAAAGCTCCCCTGGTGCTTGAAATCGGCTGCGGCATGGGGGAAACGACGGCAACGATTGCCGAAGCTCACCCCGAAATCAATTTCCTCGGATGCGAAGTCTTTGCGGCGGGCGTCGGAGCGCTGAGCAAACTTTTAAACGAAAAGGGGCTCACTAACGTCCGTATCTGCCGGCATGATGCGATGGAAGTTGTGCGCGACATGATTGCGGATAACTCGCTTGCCGGTATCCACGTCTACTTTCCGGATCCCTGGCGCAAGGCGCGCCACCATAAGCGCCGTCTCATCCGTCCGGACTTTGTGAAGGTGCTTGCCGCCAAACTTGTGCCCAGGGGCTACATTCACTGCGCCACCGACTGGGAAAATTACGCCGAACAGATGCTTGAGGTGCTCTCCGCGGAGCCGCTTCTTACAAACGCCCACGGCTCGGGATTTTCACCGGTGATGGCCAACCCCTTGTGCGAGCGCCCCTGCACGAAATTTCAGGCCAGGGGCGAGCGGCTCGGGCACGGCGTGTGGGATCTGGTGTACCTCAGAAAAGCCTGATGCATCAGGCATGAGGCTTGGCGTACATCGATTCGGGAGCTTTAAGAACCGTTTCGGCCTCACGCCAGGCGCCGTCAGTTAATTCACGGTAAAAGCAGCTCGCGTGCCCGGTGTGGCACGCCACGCCCCCCACCTGCTCAATTTCATAGATAACGGCGTCGCCGTCACAGTCAAGCAGGATTTTCTTCACAATCTGGACGTTGCCGGACTCTTCACCCTTGCGCCAGAGCTTGCCCCGGGAGCGGGAAAAATACACGCCCCGTCCGGTGCGCGCGGTTTCTTCCAGGGCCTCACGGTTTGCCCACGCCAGCATCATGACTTTACCGTCAGAAGTACGCTGTGCAATAACCGGCACCAGACCCTTCTCATCAAACTTTACGTCGTCAAGCCACATGGCGCCCCCCCTCTGTCAGAGTCTCACGGTGATTCCCTGAGACGCCATAAAGTCCTTGGCTTCCCGGATCGTGTACATCCCGTAGTGAAAGATGGATGCGGCCAGCACCGCGTCGGCGCCCCCTTTGGTGACGCCGTCAGCAAGATGCTGAAGGTTTCCGACGCCCCCGGACGCAATCACCGGCACCGAAACGGCGTCGGCCACAGCGCGGGTGAGTTCCAGGTCAAACCCTGCCTTGGTGCCGTCTGCGTCCATCGATGTGAGAAGAATTTCGCCGGTACCGAGTTCAGCCACGCGCTTAGCCCATTGAACGGCATCCAGGCCCGTTGCCTTTCTTCCGCCGTGCGTATAAACCTCCCAGCCCTTTGAAGGATCGTTTTTGTCGCGGCGTCTTGCATCCACCGCCGTCACAATGCACTGCGAGCCGTAAAGCACGGCCGCTTCCCCGATGAGGTCGGGGTTATTGACGCCTGCGGTATTAATGGAAATCTTGTCCGCGCCCGCGTTTAAGAGACGGCGGATATCGGCGACTGCCCGCACACCCCCGCCCACGGTAAGCGGAATAAAGACCTGGCCGGCAACGGCTTCGATGACGTCCAAAATAATGTCGCGGTCATCGCTTGACGCGGTGATGTCAAGAAACGTGAGTTCATCGGCGCCCTGCTCGTTGTAGCGCCGGGCGACTTCGACCGGATCCCCGGCGTCCCTCAACTCCACAAAGTTAACGCCCTTCACCACGCGGCCCGCGGTGACGTCAAGACACGGAATAATGCGTTTGGCAAGCATCACTGATGTCCTTTACTTTTGAGCCGCTTCCACGACCTTGAGTGCCTCGGCAAAATCAATCGTGCCTTCGTAGAGGCTGCGGCCCAAAACAGCGCCCGTGACGCCGTCTTTTTCAACCGCGAGGAGCGCCCGCACGTCGTCCAAGGTATGCATGCCGCCCGAAGCAATCACCGGAACCGAAACGGCACGGGCAAGTTCCGCGGTCGCCGCGGCATTAACGCCCGTCAACATCCCGTCACGGCTGATGTCGGTGTAAAGAAACGCCTCCACGCCGAAATCTTCAAAGCGCCGGGCAAGGTCTTTCACCTCGTGCCCCGTGCTCTTGACCCAGCCGTCGGTGGCGACAATACCGTCTTTGGCGTCAAGCGCCGCGATGATGTGGCCGGGAAAGGCCGCGCAGGCTTCACTTAAAAACCCCGGCTGCTTGACGGCGGCGGTGCCGATCACCACGTAGCGCACACCCTCATCGATGTACTTTTCCACCTGGTTTAGCGTGCGGATGCCGCCTCCGAGCTCGATATCGATCCCTTCGCCGATTTCCTGAATCATTTCGCCGATCAGTTTCGCGTTCACGGGTTTTCCGGTCTTGGCGCCGTCAAGATCCACGATATGGATGCGCTCGGCGCCGAGATCAGCCCAGCGCCCTGCCTGATCCACGGGATCTTCGTTATAAACCGTCACGTTGTTTTTCAGGTCACCCTGACGTAGGCGGACGCACTGTCCGTTCTGAATATCAATGGCCGGAATCAGAAGCATGATGAATTGTCGGTGAGTGGTTGTCGGTTAAACGCCGGTCCTTACGGATTCCAGCGCAGGAAATTGGCAAAAAGCCGGAGGCCGTCGGCAGCACTTTTTTCCGGGTGAAACTGCGTGGCAAAAATGTTGTCCTGCGCCACGGCGCACACGAAAGGAAGCCCGTAACTCGACGTCCCCGCCGCGATCATGTCGTCTTCGGGACAGACAAAGTAGCTGTGGACAAAATAAAACCAGGCGCCGTTTTTAATCCCCTGCCAGACGGGGTGATCCATGCGCTGCGTCACGGTGTTCCATCCCATCTGAGGGACTTTGAGGCGCGTGCCCTGCGCGGTCACAAGGGCCGCTTCCGGAAAGCGGATCACCTTTCCCTTAAAAAGCCCGAGCGCGGCAGAGCCGCCCCCCTCATCGCTTGCTTCAAAAAGCATCTGCATGCCGATACAGACGGCAAGCACGGGTTTATTTGCAAGCGCACGCAAAACTGCTTCCTTAAGGCCCGAGGCATTCAGGTGCACCATACAGTCGCCGATCGCGCCCTGACCGGGGAAAATCACGCGGTCTGCGGCGTCAATGGCCGCAGCCTCGTGCGTCACGATCACGGTATCGGCCGGCGCTGCCGCGCTTTTGACGGCCTGGCTCACACTGCGTAAATTGCCGCACCCGTAGTCAACGACAGCAATCGTAGTCACAGTGCCCCCTTGGTGCTCGGTATTGCATCAGGGCAGCGGGGATCGGGGCTCACCGCCATACGAAGCGCCCGGCCGAAAGCCTTAAAGATCGTCTCGGCCTGATGGTGGGCGTTGTCACCCCGGAGATTGTCGATATGCAGCGTCACGGCGGCGTGGTTCACAAAGCCCTGGAAAAATTCCCGCACGAGCTGCGTGTCAAGCTCCCCGATCATCGGTGCCGTAAAGTCCGCGGCAAACACAAGACCCGGGCGCCCCGAGAGATCAATCACCACACGCGAAAGCGCTTCATCCAGGGGCACGTAGGCAAAGCCGTAACGGATAACGCCCTTTTTGTCTCCGAGAGCCTTTTTAAAGGCTTCACCCAGGGCAATCCCCACGTCTTCCACGGTGTGGTGACCGTCCACGAAAAGATCGCCCTCAGCCTTAACCGTGAGGTCCACGAGGCCGTGGCGCGCAATCTGATGCAGCATGTGGTCGAAAAAACCGATGCCGGTAGCGATGTCAGCCTCACCGGTGCCGTCAAGGTTTACCTCAACGGCAATTGCCGTTTCGGCGGTCTTTCGTTCAATACGGGCACTGCGCATGGGTGTGTCTCCCGAAAAATGTCCAAAACGATGGGCGGCGCTTACTTACTTCTTCAGACGGTAACGTGCGCTCTGAGCGTGCGCGGTGAGGTGTTCGCCTTCGGCGAGAATCCCCGCAACGACCCCAAGGTGCTGCACACCGGCATCAGAAATATGAATCATGCTCGTGCGCTTCTGGAAGTCGTAGACACCCAGGGGCGAGGAGAAACGCGCCGTGCGGCTCGTGGGAAGCACGTGGTTGGGGCCGGCACAGTAGTCACCGAGTGCTTCAGAGGAGAAGCGCCCGAGGAAGATGGCACCGGCGTGGTGGATTTTTTCCGCCCACTTTTCCGGCTCATCGGTGCTCATTTCAAGGTGTTCCGGCGCGATCTGATCGGCGACGGCACAGGCTTCGGCCAGATCCTTCGTAACGATGATCGCGCCGCGGTTGGCAAGCGACTTCTCGATGATCGCTTTTCGCGGCATGCCGGGCAGCTGCTTATCGATGGAAGCGGCAACGGCATCGGCAAAAGCGGCGTCGGGCGTGAGAAGAATGGCCTGGGCAAGTTCATCGTGTTCGGCCTGGCTGAAAAGATCCATCGCAATCCAGTCCGCCGGGGTCTTGCCGTCACAGATGATGAGAATTTCCGAGGGGCCGGCAATCATGTCGATGCCCACGCGCCCGAAAACCTTACGTTTGGCAGCGGCCACATAAGCGTTGCCCGGCCCCACGATCTTATCGACCGAAGGAATCGTTTCCGTACCGTAGGCAAGAGCCGCCACGGCCTGGGCGCCCCCGATCGTGAAGGCGCGCGAAACACCGGCAAGGCTTGCCGCAGCAAGCACCAGCTGATTTTTCTCGCCGCCCGGGGTGGGCACCACCATTTCAATGCGGCGCACACCGGCCACACGCGCGGGCATCGCGTTCATCAGAACCGAGCTCGGATACGCGGCCTTGCCGCCCGGGACGTAAAGGCCCACCGAATCAATGGGCGTGACGCGCTGACCGAGGCGGCTGCCCATGGCGTCAGTCATCGTGAAGCTTTCAGCGAGTTCCTTTTCGTGAAACACGCGGATGCGTTCCGCGGCTTCTTCAAGGGCCTTACGCTGCTCGGAGGGAAGCGTCTCAAGGGCGTGCTTCATCTCGTCGGCCGTCACCATCAGGTCCGAGAGTTTTTCTGCGGGCAGATGGTCAAACTTTGCCGTGTACTCAAGCACGGCGGCGTCGCCGCGTTCGCGCACGTCTTCGACAATGGCTTCCGCGCGCTGGGTGATCACCGGATCGACACTCGCGTCACGCGCCACGAGATGATTGAACTTTTCCTGAAAGTCTGCGTCCTTAGTGGATAAACGCCGAATCGTCATACTGTGTACTCCCGTTAATTTTGTATTTGTTCTCAGGATTTAAGCGCGGCTTTCTGCCGCCGCTCCTCTGCCTTTTTAAGTGCTGTTTCGCGCATTGCGGTGATAATCGGCATCAGGTCCGTGCGCTTTAACTTCATGGCGCCCTGATTGACGATGAGCCGCGAGGAAATCGGCGCCACGGTTTCGATTTCCACCATGTTGTTGGCTTTAAGCGTCGCCCCGGTGCTCACAAGGTCGACAATGGCGTCCGCGAGCCCCGCAATGGGCGCAAGTTCCATCGAACCGTAAAGTTTGATGAGATCAACGTGCACGCCGGCACGCGCAAACCAGTCCCGCGACCACTTCAGATATTTCGTCGCGATTCTGAGGCGCGCTCCGCTTCGGACGTTAGCCGCCCAGTCAAAGGTTTTGGGCGCGGCCACACACATGCGGCAGCGGGCAATCTGCAGATCCACGGGCACATACAGGCCGTTGCCGCCGTGCTCATAGAGTGTGTCCCATCCCGTTACACCCATGTCGGCCGCCCCGTACTGCACGTAGGTCGGAACGTCCGTTGCTCTTAAAACGACGATCCGCAGGTCACTGCGGTTCGTGTCGATCATGAGCTTTCGGGACTCTTCCGGATTTTCAAGCGGCCTGATGCCGGCTGCGGCCAGAAAAGGCAGCAGCTCCTCAAAAATGCGGCCCTTGGAAAGTGCCAGTGTGATCACAGGTTTCTCCCCTTATCCCAAACAGCTTTACTTAATCCTAACAATGTCGGCGCCAAGCGCCGAGAGCTTTGTCTCCAGATGCTCGTAGCCCCGATCAAGATGATAAATACGGTCAATCACAGTTTCCCCGTGTGCGGCAAGTCCGGCAATCACAAGGCAGGCCGAAGCGCGAAGGTCGGTGGCCATCACGTTGGTGCCTGCGAGGGCCTCAACGCCTCTCACGACCGCCGTATGGCCGTCCACCGCGATGTCAGCGCCCATGCGCTGCAGTTCCGGCACGTGCATGAAGCGGTTTTCAAAAATTGTTTCCACAATGCGGCCCGTACCGTCAGCGACCGCATCAAGCGCCATAAACTGCGCCTGCATGTCGGTGGGAAATCCCGGATGCGGCACCGTGCGGATATCCACGGCCTTGGGTCGCTCACTGATCCTTGCGCGGATCCAGTCGCTGCCGGTTTCTACCGTAGCGCCCGCTTCTCTCAATTTGCCGATCACGGCTTCAAGCGTTGCAGGCGCCGCGTGCGTCACGAGAACGTCGCCGCGCGTCGCGAGCGCCGCACAAAGAAACGTCCCCGTTTCGATGCGGTCGGCCACCACGCGGTGCTCGGTGCCGTGCAGTTTCGCAACCCCCTCGACCTCGATCACGGGGCTGCCGGCGCCGCGGATTTTGGCGCCCATGGCGTTAAGCATCGCCGCCAGGTCCACGATTTCGGGTTCACGCGCCGCGTTTTCAATGACGGTGGTGCCTTCGGCCAAAACAGCGGCCATCAGAATATTTTCCGTACCGGTCACGGTCACCATGTCGGTGACGACCCGCGCACCCTTAAGCCTCGCGGCCTTTGCCGTCACATACCCGTGATCAATCGCGATATCTGCGCCAAGCGTCTTTAATGCCTTGATGTGCTGATCCACGGGCCGCGCGCCGATTGCGCAGCCCCCGGGCAACGACACCTTGGCCGACCCAAAGCGCGCCGTCAGGGGGCCGAGCACGAGAATGGAGGCGCGCATCGTTTTCACCAGTTCATAGGGTGCTTCGGTGCTCGTAACGCCTGCGGCGCAGATTCGCACCGTGTCGCCGTTGATGCGCTCAAAAGCCGCCCCCATGCCCGTGAGCAGTTTTCCCATGGTTGCGACGTCAGCCAGATCCGGGACATTGTGAAGGATCACCTCGTCCGCGGTTAAAAGCGCCGCCGCCATGATGGGAAGCGCCGCATTTTTTGCGCCCGAGGCGCTTACTTCACCCACAAGGCGCCGGCCGCCGACAATTTTGAGTTTCTGCATGGATTCTGACTTCTTTCGGGGAAAACAACACGGGGAAAAATACCGGTCACGCAGGCTTTTTCCGCACGGGCGGACATTGTAACGGACGGGCCAAAGCCCGCCCTATTCAAAACAGCTCAGGACTCTCGCGGCAAAGACGGTGTTTCTGTCTGCCAGAGACGTACAAAATGATGTACGGGGCCGTGGCCGCTGCCGACACTGAGGCTGTCGGCGGCAGCAATCGCCTCCGCGATATAGGCTTTTGCCAAGCGTACGGCTTCGGCCGCATCGTCCGTGCGCGCAAGAAACGCCGCCAGGGCTGAAGAGAGCGTACAGCCCGTGCCGTGCGTATTTTTTGTGGCCGTGCGCGGCGCTTCAATCCAAAACGTTTCCCCGCGCGAATAAAAGAGGTCGCTTGCAGCGCTTGAGGCCTCGAGGTGCCCGCCCTTTAAAAGAACGGCGCCGCCGGCCTTCATCATCGCTGAAAGCGCTTCTGCTGCCTCAGCCATTGCGTCTTTCGTTTCAACCGTGCGCCCCAAAAGGTCGCCGGCTTCGGGCAGATTCGGCGTCACGATGTCGGCTAAAGGCAAAAGCTCGGTTTTAAGCGCCTCAAGCGCGTCTTCGCGCAAAAGGCGGTCCCCGCTTTTTGCAACCATCACCGGATCGAGCACCACCCAGCGGGGTTTATAGCGGCGAAGCGCCCCGGCGACAACCCCGATCACCGCCGCGTCGTTCAGCATCCCGATCTTGACGGCCGCAGGCGGCACATCGGTAAAAACGGCCTCAAGCTCTTTACCCACAAAGTCCGCGGGCACGGGCATCACGCCCGTCACGCCCCGCGTATTCTGAGCAGTGAGCGCCGTCACCACGCCCATGGCGTAAACGCCGCAGGCGCTCATTGCCTTAATGTCGGCCAAAACCCCGGCGCCGCCCGAGGGATCAACGCCGGCAATGGAAAGGCAGTTCTTGACGGCGCCCTTTTTTACGCACTCTTTTTCCACAGCTCCTCCGCCTTATCAGCCATCTTGCCCACGGCACCTGTGTAGGTCTTGGCAAAGGTGAGCGCCCTTTGCGAAGCCAGACTGCGCAGTGCGGCATTGTCCACAAGTTCCAGGGCCCGGGTGATGCCCTCTCGGGCATCCTTTACGGCAAAAGCCGCGCCCATACGCAGCGCATCCGCGGCAATCTGCGCGAAGTTATAGGTTGAGGGGCCAAGAATCACAGGGGAACCGGCCGCAGCCGGTTCAATAAGGTTCTGACAGCCCGTGTTGCCGAAACTGCCGCCCATGAGGCACACGTCCGCGGCCGCGCAGTAAAAACTCATCTCCCCCATGCTGTCGCCCAGAATCACATCGTGCCGGGCGTCAAGCGCCTCAAGCGACGGGCAAGCGCTGCGGCGGACAACGTCAAGCCCTGCGGCCTCCAAAAGCTGCGCCACTTCGTTAAAGCGCTGCGGATGGCGCGGCACCAAAAGCACCGTGGCCTTGCCGGCAAAACACCTTAAAAGCGGCGCAAACATCGCTTCTTCGCCTTCGCGGGTGCTCGCTATCAGAACAACGGGCCGGCCGGCTTTTGCCTTAAAGTCCCGCGCAAGACGCGTCTGTCCAGGATCCTCACGCACCTCAAACTTAAGCGAACCGCAGACCGTGATGTTTTTGGCGCCGAGCGCCTCAAAGCGCGCCGCATCGGCTTTACTTTGCGCAAGCACTGCATCAAACGAGGCAAAGGCGGGACGCATGACGGCCTCAAACTGAAGCGCCTTTTTCAGGCTTTTTTCCGACTCACGGGCGTTCGCCAGCACCACAGGAATCCCGCGGCGGTGAATTTCGGCGAGCATATTGGGCCAGACCTCGGTTTCCATGAAAACCGCAAGCCGCGGACGCGTCTCATCCAAAAACCGCCGGGCATACGCAGGCACGTCGTACGGGAGATAACACTGCGTGACGCGCCCGGCAAAGCGTTTGGCAAGTTTCAGGCCGGCATCCCGCCCCGTCGGCGTCATGCAGGTAAGAAGCACTTCAATATCCCCGAAGCGCTTGACGAGTTCTTCAATCAGGGGCGCCGCCGCATTGGTTTCACCGACACTGACCGCATGCACCCAAAGGCGGGGCTTTACGGGGGAGGGAAAAGGCTTTCGGGCAAAACGCTCATCCCAGTTAAGCAGATAGTCGGGCTGCTTTTTGGCACGTTTTTTCAGGTAGAGCTTTGCCAGCGGCACGCAAAGCGACGTGAGCAAGCCGTAGATGCGCGGCGTCACGAGCGTCATACCGCGACCTTTCGGCCGGTAACGGCGGCAAAGGCGTCAAGCACTTCGCTCACGCCCGGAACAACCCCCTTATCCCCCACCGTCACGGCTTTACCTTCGCTCACAAGCGAGAAAAGTTGCGCCGAGGTGCCGACAATGATGCCCACGGCCGGCACGGCAAGCGCGGCTGCGAGGTGCGAAAGCCCCGTATCCACGCCGATCACACCCACTGAGTCCTTCATGACGGAGGCAATTTCGGGAATCCGCATATGAGGCGCCACAACGGCTCCGCGCACCTGCGCGGCAATGTCTTCCACGCGGCTTTTTTCTTTCTGGTTACCAGACAAAAAGAGGTGTGATGCCGCTTTTAACGAGCGCATCGGCAGCCTCCGCCCACCGCTCGCGCGCCCAGAGCTTTTCCTCACGGCTTGTGTTGACCGCAAGAACCGCAAAGGGTTCCGCGCAGGGGGCTTCTGTCAGGGGCTTGGCCTTAAGGCCGAACTGAGGGTGTTCCTCATCAATCGTGTAACCGAGGCACCGGGCCGCCATCACGCGGTAGCGCCGAACGGGCGTGAGGCTTTCCGGCACCTCTTCGGTTTCGGAATAAAAGTAGCTTGCCAGAGGCTCACGGATCGTGTTTTTGGAGTACCCCACGGACTTCACGCCGCACCAGCGGGCAATAAGCGCCGTTCGGATCAGTCCCTGCAGGTCAATCACGATGTCGTAGTGATTTTCTCTGAGAAGGTGTCTGAGATCCGACACCTCCCTGCGGGTGACCGCAGAAAGCGGATGCTTTCTCCAGCGCCTGAAGGCCGTGACAATCGTGTTGTCGATAAAGGGACTTAAGTCGGTGACGTCCCGGAAACTTTCCTCAATCACCCAGTCAAGCTGCGCCTCGGGCAGCGCCTGTTTGATGTCAAAGGCTGCCGGGAGCGCGTGAATCACGTCGCCCATGGAGCTTGAGCGGATCACTAGAATCTTTTTTACTGTCATCAGAGAATGTCGGCTTCAGCCGAGCGGCTCAGTTTCTTACCGAGCTCCACCCCCGGCTGATCAAAGGGATTGATGCCGAAGAGTGTACCGAGCATTGTGGTCTTGTGTTCGTAAAGCGCCATCAGAGCGCCCAGGCGCCCGGCGTTTAATTCGTCCACGGCGAGGGTGCTCACGGCATTAAAGTACGGTTCTGCCGGATCGCGCGTCACAAGCGCTTCGGCCTGGGCCTTGGCGTTTGCGATCAGCACGCGGTGCAGATCCGCATGACGGTGCCCGGGCTTCTCGCACCAGCACATATCAATCGAAGAGCACGACGTCCCCTCGCGCAGCCACTGATAGAAGGAGTGCTGCGACTCGTTGCCGTGACCGCCCCAGATACCCTGCCCCGTGCGGCCTTTAATGCGGCTGCCGTCAGGCGCCCGGTTCTTGCCGAGGCTTTCCATCTCAAGCTGCTGAATCCAGGAAACAAGCACCCGCAGCCTTTCGTCGTAGGGAAGGAAGCAGTGCGTGGGAATAGCCTGCGTGACGGCGTTGTAGTAGGTCATCAGGGCCATTAAAAGCGCCATATTGTCTTCGGCCGGGGTGTCCGCGACGTGTTCGTCCATGGCGTGAGCGCCCGCGAGAAGCTGCCGGAAAACCTCCGGCCCCAGGGCAATCGCGCAGGGCAGTCCCACGGCACTCCAGACGGAAAAGCGCCCGCCCACCCAGTCCCAGATCGGGAAGAAGTTTTCTTCGGGCAGGTTCATCGACTGCGGGGCCTTGGAATTGGCGGACACGACAACCATATGGCGCGTTCTGTCCTTGCCGGAAAT
>ENA-ORRI01000634-ORRI01000634.1-human-gut-metagenome-genome-assembly--contig:-NODE-634-length-17583-cov-1.84105_pt1 | contig 17583 bp, 10 predicted proteins | sample MGYA00242172_ERZ509128 | MGnify/ENA primary metagenome ERZ509128 (study PRJEB26280, sample SAMEA2338623) | human gut metagenome | biome: human gut; feature: human-associated habitat; material: faeces... | reverse complement strand
ACATCTGCGCGTCCTACTACATGTCTGAATATCCGGAAGAGAATTATCAATTCTTCAACCGAGGCACCAATGGCAACCAGCTTCCTGACCTCCAGGCCCGTTGGCAAAAAGATGTTCTGGACATCAATCCCGATATTCTGTCGATCTTGATCGGCATCAACGATCTGAACGTCGTGTACGACAATGGCACGAAAGTGTTGGACACCGCCAAATTTGAACGGCAGTACCGGGACATTATCGAACGCTCACTGAAACAGAATCCCAATTTGACCATTGTTTTGGGTGAACCGTTTCTCTTTCCGGTAGGTATCTGGAACACCGACTATCCCCATTGGCGTGACCAGTGCGAGCAGATGGCCTCTATTGTTCGCAAATTGTCCAAGGAGTACAACACCATTTTCCTGCCTTATCAAGAGCTGTTTGACAGTTTGGCCAAGGATCCGAAAACCCCATCGTTGAAATATTGGATGTGGGACGGCATACACCCCACGGCAGCCGGTCATGAGAAAATGGCCGAAATGTGGATCAAAGCTGTCGGCGAAAAATTGTAATTAAATGCTTGGAGGGAAGGGCTGAGCGACCGACCATGGTCCGCTCTTGCATAGAAATATCCCGTTAAAAAAAACGGTCAAGATGTTTCAACAGCTCCGTTCAACAAACGAGGAGCAGATTTATGGGTCCATGCAGGTTTGGCTGGTTGGCGATAAAAGAGCCACACCTTCCCCGTTGCAAACAAAACAGACTATAAATTTAGATCAACGACAATGAACAATCTACTCATCAAAAAAGTATTCATTTGCGCCGCCGCGTTATTGCTTTGTGCTCCTGCCATCACAGCCGGCGGCAAAAAGATTCTGTATATCGGCGACTCCCTTACGGACGGTAACTGGGGATTCAACGGTGGCCCCACCCGAAGTCTTACAGACATGAACCACATCTATGGTCACGGTTACATGTATCTCTGCACGGCCTACTACATGTCACACTATCCGGAAGAGGAGTACCAATTCTACAACCGGGGAATTGGCGGCCACAAGCTGCCCGATCTGCAGGCCCGTTGGCAAAAGGATGTATTGGACATCAATCCCGATATTCTCTCCATCCTGGTTGGGGTAAACGATCTGAACTATGTTTACAACCACGGAGAGGGCAAAAAAGAGGTTGACACTACCAAATTCGAACAGCAGTATCGTGACATTATCGAACGTTCGCTGAACCAGAACCCCAAGCTGACCATCGTGTTGGGTGAACCGTTCATCTACCCGGTAGGTATCTGGGCCAAAGATTACGCTCACTGGCGGGAACAGTGCGAGTTGTTGGGTGGCATTGTCCGCAAGCTGGCCAAAGAGTACCACGCCATTTTCTTGCCTTACCAAGAGTTGTTCGACAATTTGGCCAAAGATCCGAAAACCCCATCGCTGAAATATTGGATGTGGGATGGCATCCATCCGACCGCTGCCGGACACAAAAAGATGGCCGAAATGTGGATCAAAACCGTTGGCGACAAATTATAGTTCCAACGACGAAGCTCGACTAAACTGAGAGGAGAGCTGTCGTAACAGCTCTCCTCATCGCTTTTAACCACCTATTCTGAACATAAACGACCATGACTGCACCACTTCGTTTCAACCTGCTATGTGCAGGATTCCTGCTGGGATCGATGACACTATCCCTCGCCCAGGAGCGTGTAGAGACTCGTTCTCCCAACGGGAAATTAGCCATTACCGTCACCATGGAGCAGGGAACTCCGAACTACTCCATTGCTTATCAGGATCGTCCTGTCATTCTGGAGTCGGCACTCGGCATCAACGGCAACGGGGACTGGACCCAGCAGATGCAAATTGCCGAGGTTGCCCGGTCCAGTTGCGACACCACCTGGAAGCCGCTTTACGGAGAACGGAGCGAGATTCCCGATCGATACAACCAAAGTTTTATTCGTTTCACGCAGCAGGGACATCCCTCGGAGCTACAGTTGGAGATTCGGGCCTACGACGAGGGGATAGCTTTCCGCTATCTCTTTCCTGAAGGGGGCGGTTATCTGCACATTACCGACGAAGCGACCGAATTTACACTTCCGGAGGGGACCATGGCCTATTTTACCTCCTTTGCCCAATCCGAACACCAAAAATTACCGCTGCGCAACTGGCCAGGAGAATCTGATCGCCCGTTGACGATCGAACTGCCTAACGGACTCTACGGGGCATTGTGCGAAGCCCAAGTGGTCGATTATGTACGCACCAAATTCAAACTCAGTGACCAAAAGGCCAACACCGTGGCTTGTGCCATGTATGGAGCTGTGGATGAGATTGCCCCGTTTGCGACTCCGTGGCGCGTGGTGATGGTGGCCGAAAAGCCCGGTGAACTGATCGAACACAACTATCTGTTGTTGAACCTCAACGATCCTTGTGCAATCGACAATACCTGGTGGATCAAACCGGGCAAAGCGATCCGAGAGGTAAAGCTCTCTACACAGAGGGGCAAAGATTTGGTCGATTTTGCAGTAAAGCGCAACCTGCAATACATCGAGTTCGATGCGGGCTGGTACGGATACGAATACGAAAAGGCTTCGGATGCTACAAAAGTCAATGTTGATCCACGCCGCAATCCGATTAACGACCTCGATCTGGAAGAGGTGATTCGTTACGCAAACGAACGGGGCATCGGGGTATGGGTCTATGTCAACCATCGCGCACTGGCCGCACAGCTCGATACCCTTTTGCCGCTTTATCACAAATGGGGAATCAAAGGGGTAAAATTCGGCTTTGTGCAGGTTGGTTCTCAGATGTGGACCAAATGGATGCACGACGCGGTTAAGAAGTGCGCCGAGTATCAATTGATGGTCGATATCCATGACGAATACCGCCCTACCGGCTTTTCACGTACCTATCCGAATCTGCTTACCCAGGAGGGTGTGCGAGGCAACGAGGAGATGCCCGATGCGACCAACAATCTGATTTTGCCTTTCACTCGGTTTGTTGCGGGCCCAGCCGACTACACGATTTGCTACTACCGTCGTGATTTCGACAAATACAATCCCGCAAAAATGGACACAATTGCTCCGACCTCCCGGTTCATTCATGCCACATCAGGACAGCAGCTGGCCATGGCAGTCGTCTATTACAGTCCTGTACAATTCATGTATTGGTACGATACGCCGGAAGAGAGCCAGGATGAGCCTGAGCTGGAATTTTTCGACCGGGTTCCAACCGTATGGGATGACACGAAGGTGCTGCAGGGCGAGATAGGCGAATATATCACCGTTGCTCGCCGCAAAGGCAACGAATGGTATGTTGGCTGCATGAACGGTATCAAACCGCGCACACTCGATATCCCGTTTGATTTTCTGCCGACCGATCAGAAATATGTGGCTCACATCTATCGGGACGGAACCATGAAAACGCCGACCCGCACCAAAGTGGAGATCGAGACCCGCACGGTCGATGCCAAGACGGTGCTCCCGGCCAAACTTTACGGTTCCGGAGGATTGGCCATCTGGCTGGAGCCAGCAGAGACAACCCAACAATAATTCTTAACCCGGTGTGGAGACCGTTGCATTCCGCACCGGGTTCATTATATTTGCAAAAATCTGTGGAAACAGAGGCCGCCAAATGCACTCCAGCTCCTTGTGCTAACCTGTTTCCCAAAGGCTTAACATCAAGCACCCACTTCCACGATCGATCAACATGTCACATCCCATCATACAACTTCAAGAGGCCATTGCCCGGGATCCTGCACGACGGTTGCAGGCACCGGTCAATTTTACACTCGAACAGGGTGAACAGCTTGCCCTGATTGGGCTCAACGGCAGCAGCAAAAGCACCTTAATCGAAATGATCACCGGCACCGTGGCGCTGCAAGAGGGAACCAAACCCTACCACTTTATTGACGAACCCGCTGACAAGCCATCGACAACTTCTTCGCAGGATGCGGCTTCATCCGTCGTCCCGCGCAGCAACTTGGCCTCGGACAACATTCGATACATTGCTTTTCGCGATGCTTATGGAACAGCTGACGGCAACTACTACTACCAGCAACGCTGGAATGCCTCGGACCGGGAGGGGGTAGCCTTGACCCGCGATCTGCTCACGTCGATCCACTGCGACCCGACCCATCGCGACCGTATTTTCCGCCTGCTGCAAATCGAGCCGCTGCTCGACAAGCAGATTATTCTGCTCTCGAGCGGAGAGTTACGCCGGTTCCAAATTGCCAAAATGCTGTTGACCGCTCCACGCGTTCTGATTCTCGAAAGCCCTTTTATTGGGTTGGATGCCGATACACGAGAGACACTGTCTGCCCTGCTGACCCAATTGGCTGCCGAAAATACCGTACAGATTATTTTGTCGGTCTGCTCCCCGGAGGATATTCCGTCGTTCATCACACACGTCTATACCTTACAAGGGAAAACCTGCGGGCCGAAACAGACCCGCAACGACTTTATGCATAGTGAACCGTTTACCGCTCTGCGGGATCAAATGGTAGCACAAACCCGAACGAATTCCCCTCTTCTGCCCAATCCGATTCATGCTCCTCTGCAATGTGACGAAGTGGTTCATCTGCATCATGTCACTATCCGGTATGGGGAGCGAACCATCCTTAATGATATCAACTGGACCATTCGAAGTGGCGAAAAATGGGCTCTATCCGGAACCAATGGATCGGGAAAATCAACCCTGCTGAGTCTGATTTGTGCAGACAATCCACAGGCCTACTCGCAACAGATCGATCTTTTCGGTCGCCGACGCGGAACCGGAGAGAGCATCTGGGAGATCAAACGCCATATCGGGTATGTCTCTCCCGAAATGCACCGCGCCTACTTAAAAAATCTGCCTGCGATTGACATTGCCGCATCGGGGCTCTTCGATTCGATCGGACTCTACCGCACAACGACCGACCAACAACGGCAGCAGTGTATGGGTTGGCTCGAAGCATTCGGTATCGGCAATCTTAGTAATCGTCCCTTTATTCGGCTCTCATCCGGCGAACAGCGGTTGGTACTGTTGGCCCGTGCCTTTGTCAAAGATCCGGATCTGTTAATTCTGGATGAACCGTTGCATGGGTTGGATCTCTGCAACAAGGTTCGGGCCCGTGCCGTCATCGAAGCCTTCTGTCAACGGGAGGGTAAAACCATGATCTACGTCACCCACTATCCGCAAGAGTTGCCCTCCTGCGTGACCTTACACAAAGAGCTGACCCGATATCAATAATCAAGTCAGCTCCTTTATTTTACTGCCAGCAGGGAAATAGCTTAATCTGCTTACGACCGGAAGCACTGTGGAACAACCCCTACGCCTGCCATCGGACGATTTAAAGTTGCTCTTATCTTTCCCCTTCATTACCTCATCCAGGCATTCAGGCTCCCTGTGCATCGATCGAATCCTAATTTGTAGTTCGGTCGCAACCGATCAGTCCTGGTGAAAAACCTCCTCCATTGAGGCCCACCACTCGCCTTCGGCACGCGTTTCGAGCGGTTCTTGACAAGGTTCGCATACAGCCCACCAGCGTTGTGTCTCCGGGTCAGCCGCCATCTTGGCCATATCCGCCTCGTAATCATCTCCGACATACTCGTAATAGCTGAACAGATAGCCATCCTTATAGTAAATACTATAATTGCGCAACCCACATTCAGCAATCATTTTGCTGACACCAGGCCACACCTCAGCATGCAACCGCTTATACTCTTCGAGCTTTTCGGGACGTACCCGAATCACACTGTCGTAACGTTTCATTAATTTTACGGTTTTAAGTTAAACATACAATCAATCGAAGTAATATCCTTGATGGATATTACCTGCACTCAGCACTCCACAGCAACACCAACACTATATCAACCCGCTCCGTCAATTACTGTGCCACCGCATCGAGGCGATAACTGCCACCCTGATGCACCGGGAATGTGGTCAAATAGTAGCCTCCTGCAACGGGTTGACTCGTCGCCAAAACCTCTTTTTTAGCTGAACGGTCCTTATAAGACGTGCCAGCCACCCGGACCTGGACAGGCACATCGGTACGCACTGTGCAAGAACCATCACGTGTTGCACGCACGACCGCAGTGGTTAGATGACGGTTTTCCCAGGTCATATCCACTTCATAACCTCCACGACCACGGGCCCCTTTGACCTCGCCGGTCGCCCAAACGGTCGGCAATGCCGGCAACAGATGCAACTCTCCGAGCTGACTCTGCAACAGCATCTCGATAACGCCGGCCGTTGCACCGAAATTTCCATCGATCTGGAACGGCGGATGGGCATCAAACAGGTTCGTATAGATTCCGCTGCCACTTCCCTTGTAGGTTTGGTAGCTGGTACCGATATTATCGGTCAACTCCATGGCATTTCGCAAAATCAGATGGGCATGATCCCCATCGAACATGCGTGCCCAAAAGGCAATTTTCCAGGCACGGCTCCAGCCGGTACCGTAATCTCCGCGGTCGATCAAAGTACGATGCGCAGCCGCTGCATACACCGTATCGAGAGCCGGTGAGATGGAATGGCCGGGATAGAGTCCGATCAGGTGCGAAACGTGACGATGTTGTTCGGTAGAGTCGTCCTCCTGGTGCTTCCACTCACGCAGTTGGCCCCACGAACCGATTGTCAACCCTTGATCGAGACGCGAAAGTTTTCCTTTCAACTCTTCCACAAATTGTGGATCATTTCCGAGAATCTGTCCCGCCTCCAACGTCGTACTGAACAGATCCCAAATCAACTGCTGGGCATAGGGAATACCGGCCTCCCACGGACCATGTTCCGGTGACCACTCGTTGGGAGCCACCAATTTACCGTCATCATCGACAATCAACCGGTCAAACCAGAATTGACAAGCGGATTTCATCACCGGATAGGCCACATTGGCCAGGTAGAGACTATCGGGATTGAATCGGTACTTATCCCAGACATGCATACAGTACCAAGCGTTTGCCGGTCGGTTCCACTTCCAATCGGAATACCCGAAGATGTTATTCTGGGTCTTCAGCGTCCACCCGGAACAATCCAACTCTGCCGCCATCTTTTTCCATGAGTCATGCAGTTGCGACTCGTTATAGATGTAATTAACAAAGGGTTCATGGCATTCGGCCAGGTTGGTCGGTTCGACAGGCCAGTAGTTCATCTGCACATTAATATTGGAGTGGATATCACTTTCCCAAGGCGGGGTGTTGCTATCGTTCCAAAGCCCTTGCAAATTCGAAGGCAGATCGAGTCCGGGACGCGAAGAGGCAATCGACAGGTAGCGACCATACTGGAAATAGAGCACATCAGCAGCCGGATTGTACTCGCCATTGTTATAGCGGACAAACAGTTCATCGGTCGGGATGGTTGGTGTAACATCCCCCAGGTTCAACGACAGACGACCATACAACGCCCGATAATCAGCCAAATGGTCCGCACGAATCGCGGCATAGCCTTTCTTGACAGCCTGGTCCATACAAAAATCGCTGGCAGCTATCCAATCCGAATGGGTCAGATAATCGGGACTTTTCGGATCGTAATCGGTGACTGCACAAAGCAACAGTGTCGCCGCATCGGCACCGGTCAAGGTTAGTGTCGAATCTCCTGACTCCAATTGTCCACCCTCATGCAAGACCACCAGTTTTGCATAGTAGGAGAGCAGGGTCAGTTTGCCCGAGATCGTAATCGCATTTTCGGAGACTTTGCACACTCCCGGGTGGGCATCGTCCATACGCACGGAGAATGAGATCTTCCCCTTTTTGTCGGCTGTAAAAAGCATCGCGATCACATTATCGGGATAGCTGGCCAGATATTCGCGGTGATAAACAACGCCATTCTGTTTATAAGTCACTTTTGCCAAGGCATCGTCAAGATCAAGCTCGTGACGATATTCGCTATAAGGCTGTTCTCCCTGCGCCCCGAAATCAATAAAAATATTTCCGAAATTTTGGTAAGCACCACGCACTGTCGTACTACCTGTCCAGAGGGTTTTGTCGTTAAATTGCACCCGTTCGACAGGCAGGCCACCGAAAATCATAGCCCCGATCCGACCATTACCGATTGGCAAAGCCTCCTTCATCCAGTTCGAAGCAGGGCGGGTGTACCACAACACCTGCCGAGTCGGCTGTTTTTTAGGGGCTGCACATAGTTCACCGAAGGACAGCAAGGCCACACCCATCAAAACACAAAACGAGATCAACGTTTGCACCTTCAATCTCATGTTTCTCATAACTAAAATTTACCTGAAAAAACAAAATTTACACTTTTCTTTACACCACAAATTCTCAATTCGATCAAATTGTAGCAGAGAGGAATGAGGTTCTAATTTACAAAAATTTCCCGAAAACACCTAACGCATCTCTATAAGGGTGAACTCCATACAACGGAGAATAGATAGTCCGAACATATTGCCACGGCATTAGCTTTTGACAAGGCCACGAGCAAAAAGTTTATTGACACCTACTGCCGTTATTGTAAAGAGATTTGGGAAGCCCGTGCTACGAAGATTTCCCACAAAGGCTCCACACGCTCGGATGAAGAGGTCGAACAGGCCATTAAAGCTCAGTTTGAACGGAGTCGCAAGATTTTAGACATTCGCGAAAAATTTTACAACGAATATCGCAAATTCTTAACACCCAAACAGATCCAAAGCGTTTACAATCAAGAGCGAAAGATCATGCTTCACCTCCAAAACCGATGGAAGTGAGCGCACGCCTACCATCCGACAAACAGGCCCAATCTTTCAATCCAACCCGATTATCTGAAATACAAACCGTTATTCGATCAAATCAATAACCACGATTCCAATTAAACTACGCCCCATACCTGTGAATAAAAAAAGAGGCAGCCTTGAGTGGCTACCTCTTTTATTATCATCTGACCTTGTATAAGGCCTGGCGTTCGGCTCATGTCCTCTCTGAAACGCTGCAGTGCGTACGGACAGAGAAGTCAATCGGATAGTTCCGAAATCACTGCGACACGCATGAAAGAGGGGCGAAATTGCATAGGCTTAAAAATCCGGCGACACTATGCGGGGACTTGACAAACGAATTGAATCCAGAAACTTTGCAATGCAAATCTGCAAGTCTGCACGTTTCAACAAAGATTTCGCTTCAACCGAAACAGGCATAATCCCTATTCACGCCTCTCTCTTCTGGTAACAATCCGCATGACACTTGTTCCGAATAGAGCTCTCTTATCGAAGATCAAAGCTGATTACTTACCCTTCTTCGCCCCGTTGCGCCGACATGAAACCACTCCAACGAGTTCGCACGTGCTCTCGCCGTTACATTAAAACTCCAGCGTAACCACGTAGTCAATGTCGGTCGGAACCTCACCGAGGTGCAACAGAACGCCATCTTTATCCTGCGAGAATTTCACCGGCTGGTTGTCCACAAACCGAACCGCTTTTTTCACCTTCTTGTCGGTGATGGGCAGGAACAGAGCATCGTCCTGAAGGTCGAGGATATGCACATAGAGTTTGTTGTCTTTCTGAGTGGTCACACCCCATGCACGCTGCGGCACAATGCCTCCACGCGTACCATAGATTGTTTCACCATAAACCTTCATCCATTTCCCCATCTCCTTGAGACGATCGATGGCCAAAGCCGGAAGTTCACCGTTGGGCTGCGGACCGATATTCAACAACAGGTTGGCGTCATTGCCGGCTGCCTGCACCAGATACTGAATCAACTCTTTGGGCGATTTGTAGTTCTGGTCGTCGATCTGATAGCCCCACATGCCATTCATAGTCTGGCAAGTCTCCAGCGGCAGTGTACCAATCTCCGAATCGGGCGAGAAACCGGAGGTATTCTGTCCCGGCAGATCACGCTCGAACATCTGGAAATCCTCACCGTCAAACGGTTTCTGATGGTGGTTATTACCGATCATACAACCCGGCTGCAAACTGTGAATCAACTTGTACTGTTTGTCGAGCTGCCAGCACTCATCGAAAGGTTTGTCCCACCAACCATCGAACCAGATTGCTCCGATCGGACCGTAGTTGGTCAACAGTTCGGTCAGCTGGTTGTTCATGAAATTCCAGTAATCTTTCCATTCGCCATGTTCGGTACGACCGGTATTGTGGCCATGTTTACCCAGCGGATAATAGTCCGGACGGGTCCAGTCCATGTGCGAATAATAAAAGTGGAGACCGATGCCCTGTTTTTGGCACTCCTCGGAGAGCTCTTTAATAATATCACGTCCGAATGGGGTTGCATCGACGATGTTGTAATCCGAATATTTCGTCTTGAACATCGAGAAGCCGTCGTGATGACGCGAAGTAATGGTAATATACTTGGCCCCAGACTCTTTGATAGCTGCGACCCACTCCGCCGCATTGAACTTCGAGGGATAGAATCCGGAAGCCAGTTTGGCATACTCTTTTGCATCCAGTTTGTTCAGTTCGAGCGCCCACTCGCCGGCACCCAACATGCTGTAAATGCCCCAGTGGATAAAAATGCCGAACTTGTCATCCTGAAATTTTTCACGGTTGCGCAGATTCTCTTCGGTGGGCACATATTTGTCCTGTGCCGAGAGTTGCAGCGAAAAGGCCGCCAAGAGCAGCAACGATACAAAAATTTTTTTCATAATGATTTGGTCAGTATTCAGTAAAAGATTTGTTCCAAAGGTAACAAAAAAACGGGCAATTCCTAATTTCCTACGCCTTTACACGCCGAAATTGTCACCTTTCGCACCACTCGTAGGCGGCTACACCACTCTCAAACATCGGATATCGGCCCCCTTTTCTGCGAATTCCAGTGGCTGGAGCGCATAAATCCAGGTGAAATCGCTATCTTTGAGGACCTTTGTTAAAACCATAATCAATTTCATACCGAAGAGAGATATGAAGAAAACATTCGGCCTTTCACTGCTTTTGATGGCGGGAGCCATGACCCTCTCCGCCCAGCAGCCCAGTGCAGTGGATCGGGTCAACCCGATCATCGGCACCAACAAAATGGGACACGTATTTCCGGGGGCTTGTGTACCGCACGGCATCGTTGCGTTGAGTCCCGACACGGATACCATTCCGCACAACGTCAATGGAGTTTACCAGCCACGTGCTTACGAATACTGTGCAGGTTACCAGCATAAGGATTCGACCATCGTCGGCTTCAGCCACACCCATTTCAGTGGCACGGGCCACTCCGATCTGGGTGATATTCTGATCATGCCGACCACCGGTCCCCTGAAACTCAATCCGGGCACTGCTACCGATCCCGATTCCGGTTACCGTTCACGCTTTTCACACGACACGGAGATCGCCACTCCGGGTTACTACGAGGTGATGCTCTCTGACTATGGTGTGAAAGCGCAGCTGACCGCCACCGAGCGTACCGGCATACACCGTTACACCTATCCGGCCGATGCCGACACCACACGTATCATCCTGGACATGAACCACGCCATCTACAACTACGACGGCAAAGTTTTGTGGGCCAGCGTGCAGGTTCTGAACGACTCGACGCTGGTGGGTTACCGCATCACCAACGGGTGGGCACGTGCCAACTACACCTATTTTGCCATGAAGTTCTCGAAACCGTTCAACAACTACGGTTACGTGGACCACAAAAAGCCCCAATACATGGGACATCTGGCCAAATTCAAGCCCAATCACAATTTCCCCGACATTCAGGGCCGTCAGATCGTATGCTATTTCGACTTTGATTTGGCAAACGATCCCACCCTGGAGATCAAAGTTGGTCTTTCGGCGGTCAGCACCGAAGGTGCCATGAAAAACCTCGAGGCTGAGGCCGGCAACAAGAGTTTCGAACAGATCGCTGCCGAAGCACGCAACGCCTGGGCAAAAGAGCTGCACATCATCGAGGCCGAAGGGACGGACGATCAGTTGGCCATGCTCTACACCTCACTTTATCACACACTGATCAATCCGTCGGTTTATATGGATGTGGATGGTCAGTACCGTGGTCTGGATCAAAACATCCACCAAGCTGACGGGTTCACCAACTATACGATCTTCTCGTTGTGGGACACCTATCGTGCGCTGATGCCTTTGTACAACATCATCAACCGCGAACGAAACACCGACATGATCGAATCTATGTTGATGCACTACAAACAGAGCATCCATCATGCACTCCCGGTATGGTCTCACATGGGTAATGAGAACTTCTGCATGATCGGCTACCATGCGGTTCCGGTATTGGCAGATGCCATTGCGAAAAGCCGTTGGCCCTCGAGGCGATGGTCAGCAGCTCAACGATTCCTTACTACGGCAACCTGAAGGAGTACATGGAGTTGGGTTATGTTCCGTTCGACAAAAATTCGACCGGAGCATCAAATACGCTGGAATATGCCTTCGATGACTGGACCATTTACAAAACGGCCAAAGACATGGGCGAAGACGAGATTGCTGCAACCTACAAAAAACGTGCTTTGAACTACCGCAACGTCTTTGATCGTAATTTAGGGTTGGCTCGTGCCCGTTACAGCGATGGCACCTGGAAAAAGGATTTCCATCCGCTGGGCACCCACGGTGAAGGTTTCCTGGAGGGTAACTCCTGGAACTATTCGTTCTACGCTCCGCAAGATGTCGAAGGGTTGAAGGCCTACATGGGTGGTGACAAACGTTTCATCGAGAAGTTGGATTCCATCTTCACGATGTACCTGCCTGACGAGTTCTTTGCCGAGACCGAAGATGTGACTCGCGATGGTATTCTGGGCAACTATGTACACGGCAACGAGGTGAGCCAGCACATTCCTTACCTCTACGCTTGGACTTCACAACCGTGGAAAACCCAATATTGGGTACGCGAGATCATGAACAAGATGTACAAAAACAACATCGACGGTCTGTGCGGCAATGATGACTGCGGTCAGATGTCGGCTTGGTACATCTTCACAGCTATGGGCTTCTATCCGGTAGCTCCGGGCACCGATCAGTATGTAATTGGAGCGCCCTACCTGCCCTATATGAAGGTTAACTTTGAAAACGGCAAGAGTCTGGTGATCCGTGCCGACAAAGTGAGCGACAAAAACCGTTATGTACAGAGCGTAACGTTGAACGGTGAGCCGGTCAAAACGGCCTACCTGACGCACGATCAGATTATGAATGGCGGAGAGTTGAATTTCGTTATGGGTCCGAAACCCAACAAAAAACGGCTCTTCACTCCTGAGCAGCGTCCCTATTCGCTGACGCAAGGTGAATAAAGCATCCAAGATAAGGTTCGATTGACGGTAACCGCATTTTACAGCAAAACGATTACAAGCTATCAATCGACTGAAAGCACTAAAGCTGCCGGCATTTTTTGCCGGCAGCTTTTTTTATTCACATGACTCGCCACGATCGTGACTCAAGACACGCGGCCAAACCACCGTACGATCTCGATATACAACGATCCATGTCTCAGGGAAAACCGTTATGAATCAAACAAAAGCCACATGACACATCCCGACAAGAGCATCCGTTTCACATCAAACGGCACATGACACACCAATCAAAGTCCCGTCACGAACCGAATTCCATAACCCTCGACAAGACTTAATCCATCTGAATAAATATTTTCTTATCTTTACACAGCTAACCTACAATAAACCTGACAACTGATGAGACGATCACTACTGTTTCTGTTCACAGCACTGACACTCACCGCATCATTGCTGCTCCACGGCTGTAGCACCAACAATCAACAAAGCCACCTGATCGAATTCCCGGAGCCAGCCCGTCCTGCAGGCCAACAAGATGTACTGCAGTTGCGGTGTGATCCGATTGACACGGTGCGCATGGCCTTTATCGGCTTGGGGGCGCGCGGCAGCAGCGCAGTCCAACGCTATACGCAGATCGACGGAGTCAAAATCGTCGCTCTGTGCGATCTGGTTCCCGCCTACATCGATCGTGCGCAACAGATTCTGGCCGATGCCGGACTTCCCCAGGCGGCTGCCTACTGCGGGGAGGAGGAGTTGTGGAAACAGGTTTGTGAACGTGAGGATATCGATCTGGTCTATGTCTGCACCGACTGGGAGTTGCACACGCCGATCGCCGTCTATGCCATGGAACATGGCAAGCATGTAGCCACAGAGGTTCCTGCTGCACTGACGATCGACGAATGCTGGCAGTTAGTCAATACGGCTGAAAAGACCCGTCGCCACTGCATGATGCTCGAAAATTGTTGCTACGACTTTTTCGAGATGGCGACCCTCAACATGGCTCAACAGGGGCTGTTCGGAGAGGTAATCCACACCGAAGGGGCATACAACCACGATCTTCGGGGCTACTGTATGGATGACTCGACCGGTTATCATGACATGTGGCGTCTGAAATACAACGCAGCCCATACCGGCAACCCCTATCCAACGCACGGATTGGGGCCAATTGCCCAGATCCTGAATATCCACCGGGGCGATCGGATGGAGTATCTGGTTTCGGTCTCTACCGATCAATTTGGCCTGACCGATGCCGCCATCCTGCACCACGGACCGGAGAGTAATTTTGCCAAACGGGAGTACAAACTCGGGGATGTCAATACAACGATTATCCGCACCGCCAAAGGCAAAACGATCATGATCCAGCACGATGTGACCACGCCACGGCCATACAGTCGGATTCATCAGGTTGTCGGCCCCCGTGGCTTTGCCCAAAAGTATCCGATCCCGCAGATCGCTCTCGATTCGGTAGCACCAGAGGGGTTGGATTCCGAAGCGCTGGCCGACCTGCTCGAACGTTACGAACACCCCATCACGAAGGCGTACGGAGAGAAGGCCCGGGAGGTGGGTGGCCACGGAGGCATGGACTTCATCATGGATTCACGACTGATCTACTGCCTGCGCAACGGATTGCCACTCGATCAGGATGTATACGATGCGGCCGAATGGAGCTCGCTGGTTGAACTAACCGAGAGATCGGTCGAAGCGGGCGGTATGCCGGTCAAGATTCCGGACTTCACGCGCGGAGCCTGGGATAAGCTGCAAGGGCTTACCTTTGCCTATGCACCGCAAGATACAACTGCTGACAAGTGATAACCGAACAGGGAAAGGTTCGGTTATCGCGTTTAATGGCAACACAAGATTATCCATTAAACCGATAATCCGACAAACCACTCCTTGCTGAAACAACAAAATGATAACTCATTGACAAAACCAGTCCAAATCTGCGTTTTAGCTTTTTGGAAAATTGGCATTGACACAAACCAACAACTCCATTGCCAGTAGCATGGACCCAAAAAAGAAAGGCTCATTCACAACAGACTGGACATCCTAAATAAGATTAAGAAGAGACGATGGAACAGAAATTGAAAATTGTCGAACAGTTCGACATTGTTGGCACCCCGACAGGAATTTCCCCGATCGGGAACGGCCTGATTAACGATACCTACCGAGTGCCGACCGCTTCACCCGAAACGCCGGACTATATTCTGCAGCGCATCAACCACCACATTTTCAAAGATGTGGATCTACTGCAACACAATATCCAGCTGGTAACCGACCACATCCGGGAGAAGCTCGTTGCGGCCGGAGCGGATGATATCGAACGCAAGGTGTTGCGTCTGATTCCGGCCAGGGATGGCACGCTCTACTACCACAACACGGATGACGACAGTTATTGGCGTGTGACGGTACTCATTCCACGTTCGGTCACACACGAGACCATGACACCGCGATTGGCCGAATTGACCGGTGTAGCTTTCGGCAATTTCCAGTCTCAGCTTTCGGATATCCCTGAAGGTACCTTGGGGGAGACTATTCCTGATTTCCACAATATCGAATTCCGCATCGAAGGATTGAAAGAGTCGATTCAAAAAGATAGCGCGGGACGTTTGAATGAGGTGCAAGGATTGGTAGAAGAGTTGCTTTCCCGTGCCGACTCCATGTGCAAGGCCCAGCAGCTCTACCGAAAAGGCGAACTTCCCAAACGGGTAACCCACTGCGACACGAAGGTCAACAACCTGCTTTTTGACGAGGAGGATCGACCGTTGTGTGTCATCGATTTGGACACGACGATGCCCGGATTTGTGTTAAGTGATTTTGGAGACTTTATCCGCACCGGAGCCAACACCGGAGCCGAAGATGATCCCGATTTGGATAAGGTATCGGTCAATATGGATATTTTCCGTGCCTTTACGAAGGGGTATATCCAAAGTGCCGGCGGATTTTTGACGCCGATCGAACGCGAGTTGTTGCCGTATGGGGCTAAAATGTTGACCTATATGCAGACTGTCCGTTTCCTGACCGATTATCTTGACGGTGACACCTATTACAAGATCAAGTTCCCGAAGCATAATCTGCAACGCTCTTATGCACAGTTCAAACTGCTGCAAAGCATCGAAGAGCACGAACAGGAGATGTCCGACTATATCGCGTCGCTTTAAGTAACATTTTACAGGCAGAGAGAGACGACCGAGCTACATGCAACTTGTCCATAACAAGGCTTTGCAGAAAAAGGAAACAGTCACACCCATAAGTAGATTATTGGGCAATATGACTTGAGAACCGCTCAAACAACCGGTGTAGCTCAAGCCGATTCTTTTATCCTTTCCACAGGGACTCTGCATGTAAGCCGACTAAAAGACAGTTCACTCTATGGGATGAAATGGTCAGTTGAGCAGCAATAAAGGTGTACTCATTTATTCTCCAATGGGAAAGCATCCACGCAAAAAGAGAAGAGAAAATGCCACCCCTACGATTTGCAACCAACTCAACGAGATCAACTCAACGAGATCAACTCAATGAGATAGAAAACGGCTCCTTTCCTGGAACCGTTTTTTTTACTACTTTTACCTGAGTAACCCGCTTCCTGAACGGAGCGGCTTATTTTAATTCTTGACGCATGAACGCACTCGCCACAGACATATCGGAAAACAGTTTATCCATCCGTATTTCACTGATTATTGCCACCTATAACCGGGCCGATTGTCTGCTCCGCACGCTGAATAGTGCTGCTGAACAGAGTCTCAACCCGGCGCTTTACGAGATCATCGTAGTGAACAACAACTCTACAGATCACACGGCTGAAACCTGCCAAAAGTTTGCAGAAAGCCACGCCAATCTGCATTTCCATATGGTCACAGAGATGCGTCAGGGACTCTCACACGCCCGGAATTGCGGCCTTACGCATGCCACCGGTGAGTTTTTTGCAATCATCGATGACGATGAGTTGATCAACCACGATTTTCTGAAAAGTTACTACGACTTTTTCCTGACACACCCTACGGTTGCAGCTTGTGGAGGCATTGTGACTCCTCTCTATGAGTTTACCGTTCCGAAATGGTTGAACCGCTATACCGAGCGGCCCATTGCCGGCACCCTCTATTTCGGCGAAAAGATTATCCCCTTCCCCAAGGGTAAATATCCGGGTGGCGGTAATATGGCGATTCGCCGCTCCGCGATTGAAAAGTATGGCGCCTTCGATCCCAATCTCGGACGTACCGGCACCTCACCGATGGGTGGCGAAGAGAAGGATATGTTTGCCCGACTGCGAGCTGCCGGAGAGCAGATTTATTACGTTCCCGGAGCCATCATCTACCACATTATTCCCCAAGAGAAGCTCACTCCGAACTATTTCGATCGATTAACCAAGATGGGCGGGAAAAGCGAACGGGTGCGCACCCTTCACATGGGACTCGGCGCCTATGTCAAGCGGTTGATCAGTGAAGGAATCAAGTGGGGCGGAACCTGTGTACTGGCT
>ENA-ORRI01000616-ORRI01000616.1-human-gut-metagenome-genome-assembly--contig:-NODE-616-length-17957-cov-10.0029_pt1 | contig 17957 bp, 10 predicted proteins | sample MGYA00242172_ERZ509128 | MGnify/ENA primary metagenome ERZ509128 (study PRJEB26280, sample SAMEA2338623) | human gut metagenome | biome: human gut; feature: human-associated habitat; material: faeces... | reverse complement strand
CTTAATATAAGTTATTGATTTACAGACGATTAAATATTAATTTAACGCAGTATTGATAAAATAGGAAAGGACATAAAATCCTTGTTTGAAACCTATCTGGATGACTTGGATACGTTCTTTATGTATTTAAGCAGTTTCACCAATACACCTCTATATCCAAGAAAGTCGGTTATAATCTTTGATGAGGTGCAATTGTATCCCCGGGCTCGTACAGCTATCAAGTATCTGGTTGAAGATGGTCGTTACGATTATATCGAGACTGGTTCGCTCGTTTCTATCAAAAAGAACGTAGAGAATATCATGATTCCTTCTGAGGAGGAAGAAATATTGATGTATCCTATGGATTTCGAGGAATTCTTGTGGGCACTGAACAATGAAACCCTGATGCCGCTTATACGAATGAACTTTCAGAAAAGGCATGAGATGGGACAAATGATGCATCGCATGGCAATGGACTATTTCAGACAGTATCTCATTGTTGGAGGAATGCCGCAAGCTGTAGCTAAATTTGTAGAAACCAGAGATTTCAATAAGGTGGATCGTGTGAAACGCCAAATTCTTACTTTATATCGTAACGATATACAGAAGTATGCGTCAACTTATGTATTTAAAGTTACTCAGATTTTTGATACAATTCCTTCTCAGCTTCAAAAACATGAGAAGAAATTTATGTTGAAGGCACTCACAGAAGGGGCGAGAATGCGAGATTATGAAACGGCATTCTTTTGGCTGTCAGATGCAATGATAGTCAATATGGCCTATAATACGACAGAGCCAAGCATCGGTCTTGGAATGAATACCGATGATACGACATTGAAATGCTATATGGCTGATACGGGTTTGCTCATCAGTCATGCTTTCAATGAAAATACGATAGTATCTGAAAACTTATATAACAAGCTTCTGGTAGATAAGCTGGAGTTCAATGGCGGAATGATAGTTGAGAATATAGTTGCTCAGATGTTACGTTCGGCAGGGCATAAACTGTATTTCTTTTCCAAATATAGTAAGGATAATGCCCAGGAAAGGATGGAACTGGATTTTCTGATAGCCAAAGATACCATAACGTCAAAGCATAATATTTCACCGATAGAAGTGAAGTCAACTAACAGATACACGCTCACTTCTCTCAAAAAGTGCATCGCTAAATATGGTAGCTATCTGGCAGAACCGTATGTTTTGCATACAGCTGATTTGAAAGTAGAGGAGGGAATTACTTATTTGCCATTGTATATGACAGGGTTATTATAAGTGGTTTTAGTTGAATGGAAACGGCTCGCAAGAAATCGAAACTTCTTGCGAGCCGTTTTATTATTGTGATGCAAGTGAATTCTTCACTCTTCACTCTTCTTTCTTCACTCCCAATTATACGAGTGTTGCAACGATTTCCTCACGGGTTCCTGGCAACATATCGATAACTGGAATCTCTGGCATGGTGTAGCAACCTGGCTGCAGACGGAATGAAGCACGAGCCACGTTAACCAATACCTGAGCGGTGAGGGCTGGGTTGTTGATGCTCATGTTGAACTCGAAACGCTGGTTCTGGGTCTTGCCAGATACACCCTTGCGAACGAGGTTCACACCATGACCCATATCCTTTACATCATCTACTGATGCTACGGCAAATACGTGGGTCTCATCGTGAGCGAAGTATGGATCAGCCTTGATTTCGGCTGTTACATCCTCAAGCTTGGCACCTTCTTCCAACTCTACATAAACCATACGGCGGTGGATACCCTCACCCAATGGGATGGTTACAGAGAGTGCTTCCTTTACGCCCTTCTTGCCACGAACACAAACTGAGTGACCCATGCTCATACCAGGACCGAAGTTGGTATATGTCAAGCCCTTAGGAGCAAGGCTCTCCATCAGAACACGTACGATAGAATCAGAACCTGGGTCCCAACCTGCAGAGATAACGCTTACCTTGCCAGCCTTCTTGCAGTTCTCCATCTGCTTAGTACGGTAGTCGAGGATGCTGGTGTGGATATCGAAGCTGTCTACGGTGTTAATACCGAGGGCAACGATCTTCTCTGCATACTCAGGGCAAGAGCGGGTAGGGGTTGCGAGGATAGCAACATCTACATCCTTCAACTTGGTGATGTCATCTACTACTTCATAGTTTGCCAACTCAGCTGGTTTGTCCTTGGCACCCTGGCGACGTACAATACCTGCAATCTCAAAGTCAGGAGCTGCTTCGAGTGCCTCAACAGTAAACTTACCGATGTTGCCGTATCCTACTACGGCTGCTCTAAATTTCTTCATTGTCTTATTTCTTTTATTATCTTGTTTTTATTTCTTTTATTTCTTGCGGTTTAGTCATCCAACGGATATGTTTTCCGCTCTTTATTCTATTTCCGGTTGCAAAAGTATAGCTTTTTCTTGAAATACGTGACGTTTTAATAGAATTTTAACTCATAAAAGTTGCAAAAAGTAGTAAAATCATAGTTTTTAGGTATGAATAAGCGGAGATTTGTAAGGTATCTGTAGCAAGAGCCTTACAGTTTCGTTATTTTGTTGCGAAACATCATACATCCCCTTTCCGATACCTCCCGATGTGCTTTGAATTACGTCCTGACGTAGCTTTTGCTGCGTCCCGACGTCTCTGGCTCTGCGTCGGGACGTAATTTTATGGAACTCTATTACAATAATCCCGCCCTTCGCACGTTATTAATATATTAATTTAATTAGGAGAAAGAAAATGATAGAATATATTCATGGCGATCTGACAGAGCTGACACCTGCGCTGGCTGTTGTTGAGACTGCGGGGGTGGGCTACGGACTCAATATATCGCTCAATACATATACTGCCATTCAGGGCAAACAGGAAGTGAAACTCTATGTTCACGAAGTGCTGGTGGCTGGTGGAAGAGATGACTCTTTCACCCTTTTCGGCTTTGCTACCAAACAGGAACGTGAACTCTACCGCCTCCTCATCACCGTTTCAGGAGTAGGCGGAAATACAGCCCGCATGATTCTCTCTTCACTCTCGCCACGCGAACTCTGCGAAATCATCTCTACTGGTAACGACAAGATGCTGAAAACCGTGAAGGGTATCGGACTGAAGACGGCACAGCGAATCATCATCGACCTGAAAGATAAAATCGTGAGCCTTGGCATTGCTGACGAACTGCCAGCCAGCGGAGGCAATGTGGTGATGGTGAACAATGACGTAAAGGATGAGGCGGTAAGCGCCCTCACCATGCTCGGCTTCTCGCCAGCACCATCAGCCAAGGTAGTAGTAGATATCCTCAAGGCACAGCCTGATCTCCCGGTAGAACAGGTTGTGAAACTGGCATTGAAGCAAATCAAATAAGTTAGGAGTTTTTTATCGATGAAACAGAAGCAAAGATTCATATCTTTTCTATTGGCTTGGCTGATGGTGGCAACCTTCGGCTATGCGATAGCTTTGCCTCAACTTCAGGACGATAAAAAGAAAACCCATACCAGCACAGCCCAGCCCGTGCAGCTCGATGAAGATACCATTCCCGATTCGCTGCTGCATACCCGCTGGCAGATTCAGCGCACCCAACCTTACTCCCTGAGCGACCTCTATCAGAGTCCGCTTGACCTGAAGCGTCCCGATAATCTGCAATATCAGGTAGTCTACAACGATACCCTCGACCGCTATATCATCGGCAACCGCATGGGCTCAACCTGGCTTTCGGCTCCTCTCATGCTCACTCCGAAAGAGTATCTTGCATGGACTGAACAGCAGCAGCGCAACAGCTATTTCCGCAAGCAGAACGATGAAATCTTCCAGGCAAAAGGCAAGGAGAAGTTCGATTTCTCAGATATGCACTTCGACTTGGGACCTGCCGAGAAAATCTTCGGTCCTGGTGGCATCAGAGTGAAGACTCAGGGTTCTGCCGAACTCAAGTTCGGTATCAACAAGAAAAACATCGACAATCCTTCGTTGCCTATCCGCAACCGAAAGACGACGATGATGGATTTTGATGAGAAAATCAATCTCAACGTCAACGGAAAGGTGGGCGATAAGGTGAACATGAACCTGAATTACAACACCGATGCCACCTTCGATTTCGATGCACAGAACATGAAACTGAAGTACGACGGCAAGGAAGATGAAATCATCAAACTCGTTGAGGCGGGCAACGTCTCCTTCCCTTCCAACTCTTCGCTCATCAAAGGTGCCAGCAGTCTGTTTGGTGTTAGAACCGATATGCAGTTTGGCAAACTCAAGCTGCAGATGGTAGCTTCGCAGAAGAAGAGTGCATCGAAGAGCGTATCTACCAGGGGCGGTGTGCAGCTTACTCCTTTCGAGTTGAATGTAGCCGATTATGAGGAGAACCGCCACTTCTTCCTCTCCCAGTATTTCAGAAATCATTATGATGCCTGGATGCAGAAACTTCCTAATCTCACCACGGGCATTACCATCAACCGCGTGGAGGTGTGGGTTACCAATAAAACCGGCAATACCACCAATACCCGAAACATCGTAGCCCTGACCGACCTGGGCGAGAACCAGAAACTGAGCAACCCGATGTGGGCGGCGAGCGGACAGGTGCCTTCTAACCAGGCGAATACTGAGTATGCGGCGATGACAGGGCAGTATGCTGCTGCCCGTGACATCGACCAGGCTGCAACCACTCTCGATGGAGGCGGACTAGTTGGCGGAGCCGATTATGAGAAACTGGAGAGTGCCCGTCTGCTCAATTCTTCAGAGTATACAGTCAATACCGCCTTGGGTTATATCTCATTGAAAACCAGTCTGCAGACCGACCAGGTACTTGCCGTAGCCTATGAGTATACATCGGGAGGCGTTACCTATCAGGTGGGCGAGTTTGCATCCGATCTCAGCGATACCAAGCAGGCACTCTTCGTGAAATCGCTCAAGAATACCAGTAACAATCCGCGACAGGGCAACTGGGGGCTGATGATGAAGAACGTTTATTATCTGGCTTCTACCGTAGAGAAGGAGAAGTTCCGCCTGGATGTAAAATACCAGAGCGATACCACCGGCGTATATCTCAGTTATATCCCTGAGCAGCAGGTGAAGGAGCTGCCTATCATCCGTGTGCTGGGCGCCGACCGTCTGGATAACAACAACAAGGCACACAGCAATGGATATTTCGATTATGTAGACGGCTATACCATCTCTAACGGACGCGTGTTCATTCCGAAGGTAGAGCCTTTCGGCAGTTATATGCGTGATTATCTGGTCAAGCGGGGCGTGGCTGCCGACAAGGCAGAAAAGTATGCCTTTACCGAACTCTATGACAGTACGAAGACCGTAGCCAAGCAGATAGCCGAAAAGAACAAGTATCAGATTGTGGGACAGTTCAAGGGCTCTGCAGCCAATGTCATCTCGCTCGATGCCTACAATGTGCCACAAGGCTCGGTGGTCGTTACGGCAGGCGGTATCACCCTGAAAGAGGGCACCGACTATTCGGTAGATTACAGTGCCGGTGAGGTGACCATCCTGAACCAGAGCATCATTGATGCCGGTACGGCAGTCAACGTTTCTCTGGAGAGTAATACCGATTTCGGACAAACCCGAAAAACGATGTTCGGACTGAACTGGGAGTATGATTTTACCAAGAACTTCCAGTTGAGCGGTACTATCCAGCACCTCTCAGAACAGGCGCTTACTACCAAGGTATCCATGGGCTCCGAACCGCTGAAGAACACCCTTTGGGGCATCAATCTCAACTGGCGCAAGGAGAGTCAGTGGCTCACCAATGTGCTTGACAAGATACCATTCCTGCACCTTACCCAGCCATCGCAGATATCCTTTACAGGAGAATTTGCCCAGCTTATTGCCGGTGAGGCAGGTGGCACACAGGACAATGCATCTTATATCGATGACTTCGAGGGTACGAAGACTACCATCGATGTAACGACTCCTACCTCCTGGTTTATATCCAGTGTACCTTCGCTCAATTTCAAGGACGATTACAGCGATAAGACCGGTCTGAGCAGCGGTTTCCACCGTTCGCGCCTAGCCTGGTATACCATCGATCCGCTGTTCACCCGCCGTGGAAGTTCGCTCACTCCGGGACATATCAAGGGCGACCTCAAGCAGTTGAGTAACCATTATGTTCGAGAGGTCTATACCAAGGAGCTCTTCCCATTGCGCGACCAGAGCAGTTATCAGGGCGCTACCAATACCCTGAATGTACTCAATCTGGCTTACTATCCAAGCGAGCCGGGACCATACAACTTCAATGCAACAGATTTGCAGGCTGACGGAACCCTGCAGAATCCGCAGCGCAACTGGGGCGGAATGATGCGTAAGCTGGATACCAACGATTTCGAGCAGGCAAACATCGAATACATCGAGTTTTGGATGCTCGATCCGTTCATCTATTCCCGCGAAGAGGCTGATGCTGCCGATTACGGTGGCGATTTCTACATCAACCTGGGCGAGGTGAGCGAGGATATCCTGCGTGATGGCAAGAAATTCTATGAGAGTGGCATGCCGGTAGATGGCAGCAAGAGCTACACCTATACCCAGTGGGGCAAGATTCCTACCCAGAGCACCGTGACCTATGCCTTTGCTACCACCAGTGGCAGCAGAGCCTTGCAGGATGTGGGTTTCAACGGACTGACTGATGCCGAGGAGCAGGAATTCTACAAGAGTGCTTATCTCGACCAGATTCAGGGCAAGGTGAACCAGGCGGTGTTCGACAGCATCTTTGCCGATCCGGCACGTGATGACTACCACTATTTCCGCGGTTCCGACTGGGATGAGATGCGTGCTCCTATCTTGCAGCGATATAAGTATATCAACAATCCTCAGGGCAACTCGCCTGACAGCGACAACCGTTCTGAGAGCTATGATACTTCTTATAAGTCAACGCCGGATGTCGAGGATATCAACCAGGATTATACCCTCAACGAATATGAGAAATACTTTCAGTACCGTGTCAGCATCCGTCCAGAAGATCTCGTGGTGGGTAATAATCATATTGTAGATAAGCGTGAATACAGCCAGACTTGGCGTGATAATACCAAGTCTACCGTTACCTGGTATCAGTTCCGCATACCTATCGATGAGTTTGAGAGCCGTCAGGGCAACATCAACGATTTCTCCAGCATCCGCTTCATGCGTATGTTCCTCACCGGTTTCAAGAAACCTATCGTGCTGCGTTTCGGAACCTTCGACCTCGTGATGGGCAAGTGGCGTACTTATGACCAGCCGCTCGGCGCAGCCAGTGGCGGAACCCTTGACGCAAGCAGTGTGAGTCTGGAGGAGAACGGCGAGAAGACACCGGTCAACTATGTCTTGCCTCCGGGTATCAGGCGCGAACAGGATCCTAGTCAGCCTCAGTTGGTTGAGGCGAACGAGCAGGCGTTGAGTCTGGTGGTCAAGAATATGAACACAGGCGAGGCGAAGGCGGTTTATAAGAATTCTACCCTTGATTTGCGCCAGTACAAGCGCATCCAGATGTTTGCCCATGCCAATGCTTTGGAACAGAATACCACCCGTCTGCAGGATGGTGATCTCTCAGTCTTCATCCGTCTGGGTAGCGATTACAAGAACAATTACTACGAGTATGAAATCCCGCTGAAGCTCACCGAGCCACGCTCCAACTACAACCGCTATGTGCTTGCCGACTGTAAGGCGGTATGGCCTGAGGAGAATATGCTCGATGTGCCGCTGAGTGTCTTTACGGCATTGAAGAAAAACCGCAACAAGGCGAAGGCACAGGGTGTGGCTTCTTATCTCGCTCCTTATTCCATGATGGATGCAGAACATCCGCAGAATAAGATTACCATCGTGGGTAATCCGAGTCTCGGCGAGGTGAAGACCATGATGCTGGGTGTGAGAAACAATTCTGCCGACATCAAGAGCGGTGAGGTATGGATAAACGAACTCCGACTCAAGGAACATAATAATTCGGGCGGTTGGGCTGCCAATGCCAACCTCAACGTACAACTCTCCGATCTGGGTAGCGTAAATGCCACCGGCAGATACATCAGCGAGGGATTCGGTGGCCTGGAAGATGGCGTGGCAAGTCGCACTACCGATAATTACGGTACCTACAGTGTGACCACATCGCTCGAAATGGGTAAGTTCTTCCCTGACAAGGCGAAGGTGAGCATACCTTTATATTATAGTGTTACCAAGGAGAAGACCACTCCTAAGTATAATCCGCTGGATACCGATATGGAGTTGAAGGATGCCCTCGATGCCGCCGGCTCCAAGCACGAGCGCGATTCTATCGAGAACATCGCTGCCACCAAGATTACGCAGACCAACTTCTCCATCTCGAATGCCCGGGTGGGTATCGCTACCAAGCGTCATCCGATGCCATACGATCCTGCCAACTTCTCATTCACCTACAGTCATCAGCATCAGTATACTACGGGTGAAACGACGGTGTATGAGCGCAAGGACAACTGGCGAGGAGCCCTGGATTATTCGTGGAGCCCGGTTTATAAGGCTTGGGAACCATTCAAGGGACTGAAGAACAAGAGCAAGTGGCTCGACATACTGAAACGTTTCGGACTGAACTGGCTGCCGCAGAACATAGCCTTCAATACCGAGATGACGCGCGACTACTACGAATTGCAGGAGCGCGATATGGAAACCCTGATGAGTGGAGCTGCCGGAGTAGACTCCAAGTTGCCGCTCACCTTCAGTGAACAGTTCCTCTGGAACCGTGAGTTCTCCATCAACTGGGATCTGACCAAGAACCTGCATATGAGCTTCCAGAGTGCTACCCATGCACAGATAGAGGAACCATATACACCGGTCAACAAGGATCTTTATGCCGACCAGTATCATGCCTGGAAGGACTCCGTATGGACCAGCATCCGCCACTGGGGTGCACCGCTCGACTATAGTCAGAATTTCCAGGCATCTTACAGGTTGCCTCTCAATCTGCTGCCTGTCTTCGACTGGGTGAACAGCGATGCCTCTTACAATGCCAACTATTCTTGGGAGCGCGGTGCAGAGGATGAGGAGGGCAACTCGTATGGAAATACCATCAATACCCAGCGCGAACTGACATTGAACGGTAACTTCAACCTGGTGAAACTCTACAACCATGTGCCTTTCCTGAAGAAGGTAAACGATAAGTTTGACCGTACCCAGAGTAGGGCACAGATGCAGCGCAAGAAGCAGGAAAAAAAGAAAAAAAAGCAGGAAGCAAAGGAACAGGCGGCTGATCCGAAGAAGGCGCTGCCTAAGAACAAGCGTGCCTTCGAACGGGAAATCACCCTCCAGCCTGATACCACATTCAAGATACGCCACGGCAAGAATACCAAGCGACTGATTGTGAATGCCAAGACGGAAGACGGCAAGGTATTCCCGCTTAAATATAAAAAGGTGGATAATAACCAGATCAGAATCATCTCAAAGGTAGATTCTGCCATGAAGGTGAAACTCTCCGTACTGGCTAAGGAACCGCTTGATGATAAGAAATGGTATAAGGGATTGCAGTTGGCTAGTCGTCTGGCAATGATGGTGCGCAATGTGAGCATCAACTATCGCAGCAGCTATCAGCTCACCCTGCCGGGCTTCTTGCCTAGTGTGGGTGATGCCTTCGGACAGAAGAAGGTGGGACAGATGGCACCGGGTCTTGACTTTGCCTTCGGTATGGTTGGCGACGATTATATCGAGAAGGCTAGAAACAACGACTGGCTGCTCTGCAACGACAGTATCGCAACACCTGCTACTACCAGCAGAACGGATAATCTTACATTGCGTGCCACCCTGGAGCCTGTCAAGGATTTCAAGATTGATCTCTCAGCCACACGTACCAAGACCACGCAGAAGAGCATACAGTATATGTATGAAGGAACGCCAACCACCCAGAGTGGAGCCTTCCAGATGACTACCATCTCGCTGGGTTCGGCTTTCGAGGGAATGGGCAATGCCAATTCGGGGTATCGCAGCAAGACCTTCGAGAAGTTTGTCAACTCGCTGGCTGGTTTCAGAGATAGGGTAGAGGCGCAGTATGCCGGAACTGTTTATCCGGCTGGTTCGGCTCTGGCTGGCGGCAAGTTTGATGCTTCCCGCACACCGGTCAACCAGTATAGCAGCGATGTCATGATTCCTGCCTTCCTCAAGGCTTATACCTCGATGGGTGGCAATTCGCTCTCGGTATTCCCGGCATTGAGCCGGATGTTGCCAAACTGGACCATCCGTTACAGCGGACTGGGACGTCTGCCTTGGTTCAACGAGCACTTCAAGAGTATCAACATCAACCACTCTTACAAAAGTGTCTTTGCAGTTGGCAGCTACAACAGTTACAGCACCTTCCAGGAGTATATGAACGGTCTCGGCTTCGTGAGTGATGCCGCTACGGGCAATCCGTCGCCAAGCAGCATGTTCAACATTTCGCAGGTAAGTATCAACGAGTCGTTCTCGCCATTATTGGGTATGGATGTCACATTCAACAATAATATGACGGTGAAGGCAGAATATCGCCAGACCCGTGTATTGAACCTCAGTATGACGAGTGTGCAGCTGAACGAGGCATTGAGTAAGGACTGGGTAATCGGTATGGGTTACCGCATCAACAACTTCGATGTTTTCGGTTGGGGCGCCAAAGCCTCCCGTTCCAAGTCGAAGGGCGGCAACAAGAATGCAGCCAATAAGAATGCGTCGACCACCAAGACGGTTCAGAATGGTACCAACCATGATCTGAATCTTCGTCTTGACTTCAGTTTCCGTAAGCAGGCAGCCATCGTTCGTGATATTGCCTCAATGGTAAGCAGTGCCAGCAGCGGCAACAATGCTCTGAAACTGAGTTTCTCTGCCGATTATACCTTCAGCAAACTCCTTACCATGAGTTTCTATTATGACCGTCAGACCAACACACCGCTTCTGTCGAGCAGCAGTTATCCTACCACCACACAGGATTTCGGCCTGAGCATCAAGTTCTCGCTGACGAGATGATGTTTTTATCGCCCAACTGCAGTGCAAAGGTACAATAAAAAATATGTTTTACCAAAATCTTTTTAGTAGAAATATGTCGTTTTACCAAAATCTTTGCAGCAAAAAAGGGTTTGAGCTTTCATATAAACAAAGAAAAAGCCGCTAGGATATCGTGTGAGAATATCCTGGCGGCTTTATATGGTAGCTTGAAAAAAACTTTATTTCTTGTCGTAAGCGTGAACAGGGTAGTCGATGGTATAGTGAAGACCACGGCTCTCCTTGCGCTCAATAGCCATACGGGTGATGAGATAACCCACGTTAATCATGTTGCGGAGCTCGCAGAGTTCCTTGCTTACCTTTACACGCTTGAAGAGATTCTCGGTCTCTTCGTAGAGAAGATCGAGGCGGTCCCATGCTCGCTTCAGACGGAGATCGCTGCGCACGATGCCTACATAGTTGCTCATGCATTCGCCCACCTCTTTCACGCTCTGTGTAATCAGCACCTTCTCTTCGTTGGTCAAAGTACCTTCATCATTCCATGCTGGAACCTTCTCGTTGAAATCATATTCATCTACATGCTCCAGACTGTGCTTGGCAGCTGTCTCGGCATATACCACAGCCTCGATGAGCGAGTTGCTGGCAAGACGGTTACCGCCATGCAGACCGGTGCATGAACACTCGCCCAGGGCATAGAGACGGTTGATGCTTGAACAGCCGTTCAAATCTACCTTGATACCACCACACATATAGTGAGCGGCAGGACGAACTGGGATATAATCCTTGGTGATATCGATGCCGATGCTGAGACACTTGGCATAGATGTTAGGGAAGTGACGCTTGGTCTCCTCAGGATTCTTATGGGTTACATCGAGACAGACATGATCCAATCCGTGAATCTTCATCTCCTTATCGATGGCACGAGCCACGATGTCACGAGGAGCCAGACTCAATCGCTTATCATATTTCTCCATGAAACTTTCGCCGTTAGGCAGACGCAAGATGCCGCCATAACCACGCATAGCCTCGGTGATGAGGAAGGCAGGATGGGTTTCGCCCGGATGATAAAGAGCGGTTGGGTGGAACTGGACAAACTCCATGTCGGCTACAGTTCCCTTGGCACGGTATACCATCGCCTCACCATCGCCAGTGGCAATCACAGGGTTGGTGGTAGTCTGATAAACGGCACCACATCCGCCGGTACACATCACGGTAACCTTACTCAGATAGGTATCCACCTTCTGGGTGTCAGGATTCAATACGTATGCACCGTAACAGTTGATATAAGGAGTGCGACGGGTAACACGGGCACCCAAGTGGTGCTGAGTGATAATCTCCACGGCGAAATGATTTTCCTTGATATCGATATCCGGACAGTTGCGCACAGCCTCCATCAGACCGCGCTGGATTTCTGCACCCGTATCATCTGCATGATGAAGGATGCGGAACTCGCTGTGACCGCCCTCACGGTGGAGGTCGAACTTGCCGTCCTGCTGCTTATCGAAGTTGACGCCCCACTGCACGAGCTCCTTGATCTGCTCCGGTGCCATTGTGACAACCTGCTTCACTGCTTTATAATCGCTGATATAATCACCAGCAATCATTGTATCCTGTATGTGCTTGTCGAAGTTATCCACTTCCAAGTTGGTAACTGACGCCACACCACCTTGTGCGAATGACGTGTTAGCCTCGTCGAGCGAGGTCTTGCAAATCATACACACCTTACCTTTATGCGCTCTGGCTACTTTCAGGGCGTAACTCATACCGGCAACTCCTGAGCCGATAATCAGAAAATCATACTTATAAACCATTGAGTTTATTCTTATCTAATTTCAATTTTAAGAACGGGTGTTTTTATCTATAAAACAGCCCCATTCTCTCAGAATTAATTCTTAATTCGTTGCAAAAGTAATAATTAATCTTTAAAATGAGTAATAAGAGAGGGATTTTTTGTAATTTTGCAGCGAAATTTAAGGTTATATAGTCTTTTAGACTATCAAAAGGTCGTAAAAACGACAATAATATAAGGTAATAAATCAAAGTTATGGCAGATAGAACTTTTCATAAGCGCTTTACGCTGACGGCACGTATCGGTGTGGCGGTGTTTGCAATCCTGGCTCTCTACTTTTTCTGGGTCAAACTGGCTATCATCGGCATCTTTGTGGCTATCATCATCGTGGGCATGATAGAGCGCATACTGAATACAACCTATACCTTCAAGATGGTAAAACCGATAGACCTGGATGAGGAGATGGAATATCTCATCATCAATGAGGGCAGGTTCTCTTCCAACAGAAATGTGCCGCTATGTGATGTCATTGATGTACACATCGCCAAGACTTTCTTCGGATTAGACCATTGTGTGGTCATCGAATACGGACATAATAATATTGTGACCGTTCAGCCGGATAATGAAGAGGCATTTATGGAGAGAATCAAAAATAAATAATTTCTTTTAAGTTCAGGTGAACTGATTGTGATGAAAAAGATAATATATATGATGTTGGGTCTGATGATGGTATGGATCTCTGTACCGGTGCAGGCCCAGAATGTGATTGAAGATGAGAGAATAGAAACGGTTGATGAGGAGGATGTTTCCGACTCTACACTCGTTGACTCCCTGGCTGCGGATACGCTGACGCAGAAATTGCTTTGGCCAGAATCGGTGAGGGTGGGTATTGATAAACTCCTTGAGAGCAAGATGTTCGAAACATCACAGGTAGGACTGATGGTCTGGGACCTGTCTGCTGACTCTTGTATCTATCAGAGAAATGAACGACAGCTGATGCGTCCGGCAAGTACGATGAAGCTCCTGACTGCCATTACGGCGCTCGATAAGTTGGGCGGTTCTTACCAGTTTAAAACCACTCTGAAATATACCGGTACCATTGAGAATGGGGTGTTGACGGGTGATGTCTATTGTATAGGCGGTATGGATCCCCGTTTCAACAGCGATGATATGTCGGCATTTGTCAATAGTCTGAAGGATATGGGTGTTGACACTATCCGTGGCAGCATCTATGCCGACCGCTCTTTGAAGGATGCCGACCTGTTGGGTGAAGGCTGGTGCTGGGATGATGACAATCCGGTGCTTTCGCCACTGGTGTTCCAGCGTAAGGACATCTTTATGGATAAGTTTCTTGCCAAGCTCCGTGAGGAGGGCATCGAATATTCCTGCTTTGGGGCTTCAGAGAAGGTTTGTCCTACGAGTGCCTTTACGGTCTGTACCCGATTCCATACGATGGATCAGATTCTGCACAAGATGATGAAGGAGAGTGATAATCTCTATGCCGAGAGCATGTATTATCAGATTGCGGCTTCTACGGGCAATAAATGGGCGAGTGCCAAGAGTGCCCGAAATGTGGAAAAACAGCTTATCCGTAAGATAGGTCTCGATCCGGCAAGATATAAACTGGCTGACGGCTCGGGACTTTCGCTCTATAATTATCTCAGTGCCGAACTGGTGGTGAAACTGCTGCGTTATGCTTATCTCAACGGCAACATCATGGACCATCTGAAGCATTCGCTGCCTATCGGTGGGGTAGATGGTACATTGAAGAAGCGTATGAAGAACAGTTTTGTGCATGGCAATGTGAAAGCAAAGACGGGTACGCTGACGGGCATCATCTCATTGGCGGGTTACTGTACCGCAGCCAATGGTCATGAACTCTGTTTCGCCATCATCAACAATGGTATCATGCATGGCAATAATGCCAGACACTTTGCAGATAAAGTATGTACTTTGCTCTGCCAACCGTGAGCGTTAGTTGATAGTTTATAGTTGATAGTTAATAGTTTTATGGAGGAAATTCGTAATTTTGTAGATGAAATGATAACATGGGCAGGAGTCACTGGTGATTTTGTGCCCATGCTGCGCCATATCTTGCTCACCATTACTGCCATCCTCTTGGCGATGTTGAGCGATTTCCTGTGTCGCAAGATACTGGTTCCGCTCATCAGTAAGATTACTGATAAGACGGACATCACTTGGGATGATGTGCTGCTGAACAAGAAGGTGCTCACCTCGGCTTGCCATATTGTGCCGGCGGTGGTGATATGGTCGCTCATGCCGCTGATTTATCTGGAGTATCCGATATTCAAGGAGATATTGGAGCGGGCTACGGGCATCTATATCGTGGTGATGTCGGTGCGTACGGCTCTGGTCTTCATCGGGTCTTTCAAAGGATTGGAGGATTCTCAGGAACGACGCTCGTCGACTCAGCAGTATTTCCATACTTTCTGCGGTGTTCTCAGGATATTGATGCTCTTCGTGGCTGCTGTGGTGGTGGTTGCCATCCTGTTGGACAAGAACCCGATGACCCTCTTTGCCGGTTTGGGTGCTACCTCGGCTGTCCTGATGCTGGTCTTCAAGGATACCATCTCGGGATTGGTGGCTGGTGTGCGTCTTACCAGCAATGATATGTTGCATAAGGGCGACTGGATTACGGTGAAGTCGGTGGATGCCAATGGTATCGTTGAGGATATATCACTCACGACCGTGAAGGTGCGCAACTTTGATAACACCATCGTTACCATTTCGCCTATTAACCTGGTGAATGGTTCGTTCCAGAACTGGATTGGTATGCAGAAGAGTGGTGGACGAAGAGTGAAGCGCGTGGTTTACTTCGATTTCCGTAGTGTCTGTCTGGTGGATGAGACATTAAAACGTAATCTGCTTGCCAGGCATTTCGCCACCGAAGATTCGTTTAAGTTGAAGGAGTCGTTGCAGAAGGCGATAGATAAAGATATACAAGAAGGGAAGGATATTGAGGATTTAAAGAATCCTGCAGCCCTTGCTCCTACCAATCTCCAACTTTACCGTAAATTCATGGAGAAGTATCTGCGCCAGCGTCCGGAGGTCAATACCGATCTCACGTTGATGGTGCGCCACATGGAAGCCACGCAATGTGGTCTCCCTATCGAGTTCTATTTCTTCATCAAGGATAAGGTATGGGTGAATTATGAGCACATTCTCGCCGATATCATGGAGCATGCCTATGCCTTGGCGAATGAGTTCGGTCTGAAGATTTACGAGCAATATCCGGAACAGTAATTACAGCTCCGGCGGATTTGCAATCCGCTAAAAGGACCGAAGCAAGAACGTAACGCCCTGAAAGGGCAAAAGCATTTAGCCCAGGGCATCGCCCTGGGTTATAGTTGTTTATAGAAATACGCCCTGAAAGGGCAAAAGCATTATAATGATCAATAATTCTTTTTTTTCAACAGAAATTATCCATTGGTTTCGTGAGAATGGTAGGGATTTGCCTTGGCGCGAAACCACGGACCCTTATGCCATCTGGCTGAGCGAAATCATCCTTCAGCAAACCCGCATCGCACAGGGATGGGAATATTGGGAGCGGTTCATGAAGACCTATCCCAAGGTTCAAGACTTGGCTGCTGCCAGCGAGGATGATGTCTTGAAACTCTGGCAGGGATTGGGGTATTACTCGCGAGCCCGCAACCTTCATGCTGCTGCCAGACAGATTGTGGAGCTCGGTCATTTCCCTGATACGCTTGAAGGTATCAAAGCCCTAAAAGGGGTGGGCGATTATACTGCGGCAGCCATCGGTTCTTTTGCCTTTGATATTCCGGCGGCAGTAGTAGATGGCAATGTGTACCGGGTTCTTTCACGTTACTTCGGAATAGATACTCCTATCAATTCAACGCAGGGGAAAAAAGAGTTTGCTGCATTGGCTCAATCACTCTTGCCTGCTTCGTCTGCTCAGCAACTTTCTGATACAGCATTATCGCCTGTTGCTGCCTATAACCAGGGTATGATGGATTTCGGAGCTATCCAGTGCACTCCTCAATCTCCAAAATGTCTTGTCTGTCCGCTTGCCGAAACCTGTGAGGCGTTGAGGACTGGAAGGGTAGAGGAGTTGCCGGTGAAGAACAAGACACTGAAGGTGAAAACGCGCCATCTCTCCTATATATATATAAGGTGTAAAGGCGAAGTGGCTATCCACCGTCGCGGCGAGGGTGATATCTGGCAAGGATTGTGGGAACCATATAACGCATCAGATGCTCCGCAACTGCCTGCCTTTGTCCATAATCCTCTTCTCCTGGCTAAGGATGTGAAGCATGTACTTACCCATCGCATCCTCCTAGCCGACTTCTATCTGCAGGAAACAGAAACCCGCCCCCTGCTCCCTGATGATTATATCTGGGTGAAAGAGGACGAGGTAGAACAGTATGGTGTTCCAAGGTTGATAGAAATCATGTTGGAAATGGTTCAAGCTAAATCATAAAAAAGAGGGTGTGTCATAAGGCCATGACACACCCTTTCTTATTTATATATGTTCTGTTAGATATTTCGTCTCAAGTAAGAATTAGTAATTCTGTGCTTCAATCTGGAAGTAGCTCTGTGGGTGGTTGCAGACTGGGCAAACCTCAGGAGCCTGCTTGCCTACTACGATATGTCCGCAGTTAGAGCACTGCCAGATGCAGTCGCCGTCACGAGAGAAGACGAGCTTGTCCTGTACGTTCTTCAAGAGCTTGCGATAACGCTCCTCGTGGTGCTTCTCGATTTCAGCAACCATCTCAAACTTAGCTGCAATCTCCTCGAAACCTTCTTCGTGAGCCTCCTTTGCCATGCGTGGATACATTTCTGTCCACTCGTCGTGCTCACCATTGGCAGCAGCTTCCAGGTTCTTCTCTGTATCCTGGATAGCACCGCCCTCCAGATACTTGAACCACAACTTAGCGTGCTCCTTCTCGTTAGCAGCTGTCTCCTCAAAGATATTAGCTATCTGTACAAAACCGTCCTTCTTTGCCTTGCTTGCAAAATAGGTATATTTGTTACGAGCCTGTGACTCACCAGCGAAAGCCTCCAGGAGGTTCTTCTCAGTCTTTGTACCTTTTAATTCTTTCATAATGTCTACTTTTTATAATGTTTATATGTTCTTTATTAAATTTATATGCAAAGAAAATGCAAACGAGCGCAATGAAAGCTTGCTTTCAAATTGCCGAGTGCAGCTTTTCTTATGCAAAGATATTGAAAATATTTCAAATATACAAATAAATTAAGAACTATTTACCTTTTTGGCGTTTATTGTAACTACTCAGCACCCCTATAGAAAACTTCTCGTTAATAAAGCATAAACTTGAT